>Ga0193728_1000388_pt1 | contig 21082 bp, 20 predicted proteins | sample U1c1metaG_FD_143037 | JGI IMG/M metagenome (GOLD analysis project Ga0193728, IMG submission 143037) | Soil microbial communities from a riparian zone of the East river system, Colorado, United States - U1c1 | ecosystem: Environmental > Terrestrial > Soil > Riparian zone | place: USA: East River...
AATGGCCTGCCCTCCCCCAGGTCTGGCTGCAGCTGCTTGCCTTGGTACTCGAGCAGGTCCATTAGCGGCGCAGCACTCTAACGGAAGACAGGTGAGCGCGCGCAAGCGTCCCCGCAAGGCATAATGCCGCGCGATGCCGATACCAAAGAACGTCACATTCGTCACCTTCGACGTCTACGGAACGCTGATCGACCGCGACACGGGGGTCTACGAGGCGTTCGCCGCGGAGGCCGCTCGCGACGGTGTCGAGCTCGATCGCAACGAGCTGCTCGCGCTCGTCCGCGAGATCACGCGCGAGATCGAGGGCGGCTCCTACGAGCTCTACGCCGAGGTCCTGCGGCGCACCGCGATCGAGGTGGCCAAACGCCTGAACTGGGCGCTGGAGCCCTCGCGCTCGGGCTTTTTGCCCGACTCCGTCCAGCGTTGGAAACCGTTCAAGGAGACCAACATCCAGCTGGCCAAGCTCGCCAAAAAATACAAACTCGGGTTGCTCTCCAACGTCGACGACAAGCTCCTCGGGCAGACCCGCCGTCACATCCCGACCGACTTCGACCTCGTCGTCACCGCCCAGCAGGTCCGTTCCTACAAGCCCGATCCCGCCCACTTCACCGAGTGCGCCCGGCGCATGGGCGGCAAGCGCGGCTGGGTGCACGTCGCCGCCAGCCACTACCACGACGTCGCGCCGTGCATCAAAGCGCGCGTGCCCGTCATCTGGGTCAACCGCAACAAAGAGACGCTCGACTCCTCTCAGCGCAAGCCCACCGCCGAGGTTACGAACCTCAAAGAGGCCGCCAAGCTGCTGGGCGTCTCCTAGCAGGACCGTGCGGGCGATTGCCCTGCACGCCGACGTGCTCGTCGCGACCAGCGCGATCTGGCAGACGAACTGCGCCGTCGTGCGCGCCGGCGAGGAGAGCTTCCTCCTGGACTCGCCAATCCTGCCGGACGAGCTGCAGGCATTGCCCGCACTGGTCGAGCAGGCCGGTTTCCCCGCCCCGAGCGGCCTGCTCGCCACGCACGGCGACTGGGATCATCTGCTGGGGAGGCTCGCGTTCCCGGATCTCGCGCTCGGCTGCGCCGAGAGTACCGCCGAGCGGATGCGAGCCGCGCCGGGCGCTGCCCAGCGCGAGCTGCGCGCGTTCGATGAGGAGCACTTCATCGAGCGCGAGCGGCCACTCGCCCTGGGGGCGGTCCAGGCGCTGCCCGTCCCCGGGAGCTGCGGGATCGGCGAGCGCGAGCTGGCGCTGCACCCTGCGTGCGGCCACGCCGGCGACGGAATCGCCATTCTGATCGAGTGGGCGGGGGTGCTGGTAAGCGGTGACTACCTGTCGCCGGTCGAGCTGCCGGTGCTGGGCTCGGGCGGCACGACCGAGGCGTATACGGACACGCTCAGGCGCCTGCGCCCGCTGGTGGAGCGCGTCGAGCACATCGTTCCCGGCCACGGGCGCGTGCTTGGCCGTGAGCGGGCGCTCGAGATCCTCGACGAGGATCTGGCCTACGTGCGCGACGTCGGGGCGTCTAGCTCGACGCGGCTGAGACGATCGTCGCGATCGGCGCGCCCGCCGCGATCGGCGCGCCCTCGCTGATCGGCAGCTCTGAGATCGTCCCTGCCTTGTGGGCGGTGATCTCGTTCTCCATCTTCATCGCCTCGATGATGCACAGCAGCTGGCCCTCGGTGACGGTGTCGCCCTGCTTGACCAGCACCTTCCACATGTTGCCTTGCAGTGGCGAGGGCAGCGTGTCCGGACCGCCGCCCGCCGAGCTCTTTCGCTCTCCGCGCTGGGGGGGGCGCCTGCCTGCGCTCGCGCCCACGGTGCCGTTCATGGACCCCACCGCGCCCGCGAACGGGGCGCCGAGTACGCGCACATCAAAGCGCTTGCCCGACACCTCGACCTCGTATGTGCGCTGCACCTTCTCCTCGGCCTCCTCATCGCCGCTCGCCGCAACTCCGGCGGGAGCTTCGAACGCAAGAGTCTTCAGCCACTTCTTATCCTCCAGCAGATCCCTGCACGTCTCACCCTTGGCCCACTGCTCGCTCGCGAGCACTGCCTGGTGAAAGGGGATCAACGTCTTCAGCCCTTCGATCTCGTATTCGGAGAGAGCACGCAGCATCCGCTGCGTGGCCTGCTCGCGATCGGCGTCCCACACGATCAGCTTGGCGACCATCGGGTCGTACATCGGCGAGACTTCGCCGCCTTCCTGCACGCCCGAGTCCACCCGGATGCCCGGGCCGGTGGGCTCGGAGTAGCGCCCGATCTTGCCGGGCGCCGGGGCGAAGTTCTTGGAGGCGTCCTCGGCGTTGATGCGGCACTCGATCGCGTGCCCGCGCAGCTCGACATCCACCTGGGCATAGGAGAGTTCCTCACCTGCGGCGGCGCGTATGCCCTCCTTTACGATGTCGATGCCGGTGGTCATCTCGGTGACGCAGTGCTCGACCTGCACGCGCGTGTTCATCTCCAGGAAGAAGTACTCCGGCTCGCCGCTCTCGCCGACCGAGAACAGACCCTCGATCGTGCCCGCTCCGACATAGTCCACGGCTCGCGCCGCGTTCACGCCGATCTGTCCGATGCGCTCGCGCATCTGCGGATCCACGACCCACGGGGGCGCCGGGGACTCCTCGATCACCTTTTGGTGGCGGCGTTGGATCGAGCAGTCGCGCTCGCCCAGGTGGATCACATTGCCTTGGCGGTCCGCGAGCACCTGCACCTCGACATGGCGAGGGTCGTGCAGGTAACGCTCCAGATACACAGTCGGGTCAGAGAAGAACTTCTCCCCTTCGCGGCTTGAGCCCTCGAACGCTCCCTCCAGCTCGTCCTCGGTCAGCGCCACTCTGAAGCCCTTGCCGCCACCGCCCCCCGCCGCCTTCACGGCGACCGGGAAGCCGATCTCCTGCTTGGCGATCTGCAGCGCGTCGGCGACCGTCGCGACCGGCTCGGTCGTTCCGGGCACGATCGGCACACCGGCGGCCTGCATCAGCTCGCGCGCGCGCGTCTTCGATCCCATCGCCTCGATCGCGCTCGCGGGCGGACCGATAAATACGATCCCCGCGTCCTCGCACGCTTGCGCGAACGGGGCGTTCTCCGCCAGGAACCCATATCCGGGGTGGATCGCCTGCGCCCCGGAGCGCCTGGCCACGTCGAGGATCTTCTCGACGTTCAGGTAGTTATCGGCCGCGGGGCCCTCGCCGAGGTTGTAGGCCTCACCGGCGCGCCCCACATGCGGGGCTTCGCGGTCGAGCTCGGAGTACACCGCGACCGAAGCCACGTCCAGCTCTTCGAGCGCGCGCAAGATCCGCACGGCGATCTCGCCCCGGTTGGCTATGAGGACCTTGCTGAACATCGGCCGCGGAAGCTTAGCGACCCGCTCCGCGGGCTCGCCGCCGAAGTGCCGGCGAGACTACTCCGACGCCGACGCGATCATCCCCGCGGCGACTGTCTCGTTGGAGGCCTCGTCGATCAGGATGAAGCTGCCCGTGCGGCGGTTGCGCTCGTAGGGGTCGAACACGAGCGGGCTGCTGATGCGCAGGCGGATGCGGCCGATGTCGTTGAGCTCGAGCTCTGAGGGCGGCTCGGCGGTGCGCTCCAGCGTGTGCACGTCGACGCGGTCGTGCAGCCCGTCCACGACCGCGCCGGCGTTGCGGGTGGTGTGCTTGATCAGGTAGCGTCCCCCGGCGCGCAGGGGGCGCTCGCTCATCCAGCAGACGTCGGCGTCCAGCTCGCGCGCGACCGTGGGTGCCTGCTCGGGGCGGCAGATCAGCTCGCCGCGCGAGATGTCGAGCTCGTCCTCGAGCAGCAGCGTCACCGACATCGGCGCGAGCGCCTCCTCGAGCTCGCCGTCGAACGTGTCGATCGTGGCGATCCGCGTGCGCCCGCCGCCAGGCAGCACTGTGACCTCCTCGCCGCGGCGCAACGCCCCGCTCGCCAGCTGGCCGGCATAGCCGCGGTAGTCACCCGCCGCCGGATCGCTGGAAGGGCGGATGACCCACTGCACGGGGAACCGCGCGGGCGTGTCGTCGGGGTGGTCGTAGGCGACCTCGACCTGCTCTAGCAGCTCCAGCAGCGTGAGGCCGTCGTACCAGGGCATCTGCTCCGAGCGCTCGACGACGTTGTCGCCGTTGAGTGCGGAGATCGGGATGTAGGCGATGTCCTGGCTGCGTCCGCCCGGCTGTGATGCGCTCACGCCCAGCTTGTGCGCAAAGCCCTCGAACTCATCCACCAGCTCCTGGAATCGCGCCTGGGAGTAGTCGACGAGATCCATCTTGTTGACAGCTACGACCAGATGCGGGATGCCCAGCAGCGCGCTGATGAAGGCGTGGCGCTTGGACTGCTCCAGCACGCCCTTGCGCGCATCCAGCAGGATCACCGACAGGTCGGCGGTGGAGGCGCCCGTGACCATATTGCGTGTGTACTGCTGGTGGCCGGGACAGTCGGCGATGATGAATCTGCGCTTGGCCGTGGCGAAGTAGCGATACGCCACGTCGATCGTGATGCCCTGCTCGCGCTCGGCGCGCAGCCCGTCGGTGAGCAGCGCCAGATCCAGCGCGCCCTCGCCGCCGCGCCGCTCGCTTGCCTGCGCGACGTGTTCCAGCTGATCCTCGAACACCTGCTTGGTGTCGTACAGCAGCCTGCCGATCAGCGTGCTCTTGCCGTCGTCGACCGAGCCCGCGGTGGTGAATCGCAGCAGATCGAGCGTCATCAGAAGTATCCGGCCTTCTTACGATCCTCCATGGCGGCCTCGGTCACGCGATCGTCCGCGCGAGTCTCACCGCGCTCGGTGATCCGCGTGGCGGCGATCTCCGTGACGACTTCCGTCAACGTCGCGGCCCGCGAGCGCACGCCGCCGGTGCAGCTCATGTCTCCGACGGTGCGGTAGCGCACCGTCTCCGAGAACACCTCCTCGCCGTCGATCAGCTCGACGCCCTCGCGCCATGCGTAGAGCATCCCGTCGCGCTTGAACACCTGGCGCTCGTGGGCGAAGTAGATCGAGGGGACCTCCAGCTGCTCCTGGTCGATGTACTCCCACACGTCCAGCTCCGTCCAGTTGGAGATCGGGAATACCCGCACGTTCTCACCCCGGCGGATGCGCCCGTTGTAGAGGTTCCACAGCTCCGGGCGCTGACTCTTGGGATCCCACTGCCCGAAGTCGTCGCGAAAGGACATCACGCGCTCCTTCGCCCGCGCGCGCTCCTCGTCGCGACGGGCGCCCCCGAACGCGGCGTCGAAGCCGTGCTCTGAGATCGCGTCCAGCAGCGTGACCGTCTGCAGCCGGTTGCGCGAGGCGCGCGGCCCGGTCTCCTCGACGGCGCGGCCGCTGTCGATCGACTCCTGCACGCTGGCGACGATCAACCGCTCCCCCAGCTCAGCCACGCGCCGGTCGCGGAACTCGATCACCTCGTCGAAGTTGTGGCCGGTATCGACGTGCATCAGCGGGAACGGGAACGGCCCCGGCCGGAACGCCTTCTCGGCCAGGCGCAGCAGCACGATCGAGTCCTTGCCGCCGCTGAACAGCAGCACCGGACGCTCCAGTTCCGCCGCGACCTCGCGCATCACGTGGATCGCCTCTGACTCCAGCGCCCGCAGGTGCGAGAGCTGGGGTCCTGCCGCGACGCTCATTCCGGCCCCTCTGAGGTGCTCGAGATGACCTTGTCGGGCGAGGAGGGCGGTGTGGTTGGCGGCTGTGGAGGGGTCATAGTGGCTCACACGCTGGGCTGAGGCACCACATCAACGTGCAAACCGCACTCAGTCTTCTCCGTGCCCGCCCAACGTCCCTCACGGCCGGTGCCCGGCTGGGTGCAGGGTGCGCAGCCGATCGACTCATACCCCTGGTCGTGCAGTTGGTTGTAAGGCAGATCGCGCTCGTGGATGCGTCGCCACAGGTCCCTGTCGGTCCAGTGGGCCAGTGGGTTGTACTTCCACAGCCCGCGAGCCTCGTCGCGTTCGATCAGCTCCGCGTCCGCCCGCGTTGGTCCCTGCTCGCGCCTGATGCCGGTGATCCAGCCCTCCGCCCCGTCCAGGGAGCGCTCGAGCGCCTGCACCTTCGCGACCGAGCAGCAGTGCTCGGGGCCCGTCCACGGCCCGTCGGGACCGGTGGCGTCCTGGACCTCGATGCTCACGCCGAATCGCCGCTCGAACTCGCGCCAGGTCTGCAGCGTCTCGGCAAACAGCACGCCGGTGTCGATCGTCACGATCTTCACCGACAACCTTCCGTCGCCGATGCGCAGGAGCTCGTCGAGCAGGACCGACTCCTCCTTTTGAAACGAGCACAGCAGCACGGCCCGCTCGCCGTGGCGTCCGACCGCCTCGCGCAGGGTCGCGTTCAGGCTGTCCGCCGGATCAAGGCCGGACGTGTGCTCCGCTATGTCGCTCTGCACTGCGCTCATCTACCTCGCGCTCCGATCGCTGTCCGACCTGCTGGCCTTGCTCCACCGTTGTCCGTTGATCTATACCGCGCACTCGCCCTCGCCACGAACGACTTCGAACGGGACGTTGCGGTTCCAGTCGATGAATTGATTCATCGTCTCCAGTCCGAAGTCGACGGGCATCGACAGATCCTTGACGAGACTCTCCAACTCGGCCGTGCCGACGCGTTCGGCGAAGTCGTTCCACTCCTCGCCGTCCTCGCGGTTGGCCTCGTAATGGCCGATCCAGCGCTCGATCGCATCCGGGACCCGCTTGGAGGGCAGGCGCAGCTTCAGGCGCGTGCCGAACTTCACCTCGCCGCCTTCGAATACGCCGCCGACATGGGGGATGTAGGCGGGGATTGTGTGCTCGCCGACTTTGATCGACGCGCCGGTGAAACCGATGCTGCCGACATGATGCTGGCCGCACCCATTCGGGCAGCCGCTGATCTTGACGTTCAGCTTGCGTGTCAGCGGATCGGTGATGTTCAGCGCTTCGATCCGCTCCTGTACGGCCTCGTTGAGGCCCATCGAGCTGGTGATCCCGAGCTTGCACGAGTCGGTGCCCGGGCAGGAGACCACGTCGTTGATTTCCCGTGATCCGGCGTCGCCGAGCCCCAGCTCGCCTAGCGCCCGCCACACGTCATAGACACACTCATCGCGCACCCAGCGCAGCACGAAGTTCTGCTGCACGGTCGTGCGCGCGTAGCCGCCCGCGTAGGAGCGCATGATCGCCGCCAGGCCTCTGAACTGCTCGGGCGTCAAATCCCCGCGGGTCACCTTCACCTCGACGGTCACGAAGTCCTCTTGCTTCTGCTCGCGCACGTTGGCGGCGCGGAAGCGCTCGAACTCCGAGACGTCGCCGTTGGGGGTGCCGTAGCTTTGCGGTGCGGCGGGTGCGTCCTCGCGCTCGTCGTCGGCGAACAGGCGATGCTCGATCGAGAAGTCGCGTTCGGCGACCCACTCGCCCTGCAGCTCCTCCTCGGCCTGCCTGCGCAGCTCCTCGATGCCGTACTTGTCCACGAACACCTTGATGCGCGCACGCGCGCGGTTCACGCGCAGCCACTCCTGGCGGTCGAAGATGCGCATGACCGCCTCGGTTACCTTCAGGTATTCGCCGTTGTCCAGCTCCAGGAAGTCGTACAGCACCTGTGCCTTGCGCGGCATGATCGAGGTGCCGCCGCCCACGAGCATCTCGACGCCGCGTACCTCGCCACGGCCCTCGATCTCGCGCACACGAGCGCGGAAGGCGACATCGTGGATGCCGCTGATCGCGCGGGCACGCGGACCGCCGTCGAAGGACGTCTTGACCTTGCGCGGCATCGCCTGGGTGGTGGGGTGGCGCACGAAGTAGCGCACGTATGCGCCCGCGTAGGGAGTGAGATCGAAGAGCTCGTCCTTGGCCACACCGGCCCACGGATCGCCGGTCACGTTGCGCATCGTGTTGCCGCAGCCCTCGCGACTGGAGAGCCCGGACTCGCCGATCTCGCGGATCAGCTTCTCGGCGTCCAGCAGCGGCACGTGGTGCATCTGGATGTTCTGCCGCGTTGTGATGTGCCCCTTGTTCAGCGGCACGTACTTCTCGACCACATCGGCGAACGCCTCCATCTGCTCCGGCGTGACCCCGCCGAAGGGCAGCTTCACGCGGATCATCTGCACGTCGGCCTGCCGCTGGCCATAGACGCCCTGCTTCAGGCGGAACTTGATGAACTCGTCTTCAGGCGTGTCGCCGGCGAGGAATTTCGTTGACTCCGTCTTGAAGTCGTCGTACTCCCGCTGCAGGATCGGGATCACGGCTCCATCGCGAAACCTCCTGATCCGGGCGCTGCCCGGGCTGCTTTCGAAGAGTGCCGGCGGAAAGAAGTTGATTGAGGCTAAAGCCTAGCGACTTTCAGGGGTTTATCCAGGGGTGAGGAACATCGCCATGACCACCGCCTGCGACGGCGGTACCCCAGATCGCCGATCGGTCGCGCATGACGCCTTCGAGCATGGCCGCGCGCGTCCACGAGTCCGCGGCCTCGCCGCCCGTTGCGGGCGGGGGCGCCGTGTCGTGGGCGAAGCGCTCGATCGCGGCGGCGATCGCCGCGGCCTCCTCGGCGGTGGCAGCGGGCGGGGAGGTCGGCATCGGAAGCTCGAGGATCGTCGACATCACGGTTGCAGTCTGACGTATGTGCGGGCATAGCGGGCGAGTACGCTCTGGATCGTCATGTCCAGCGCTCTCGATCGCTTCATCGCCGCGGGGCCTTGGCCCGAGCGTACGGGTATGCGTCTCCTCGTCGCGCTCGCCCGGCGCCCGCGCGGGGCCCGTCTGCTGAGGGCGCTGGCGCCCGTCGACCAGCTTGCCGGCGGCCTGCTGGCGATGGAGCACTACGAGGATCCGGCGGTCGCGCGGGGACTCGGCTGGGACGCGGACGCCGTCGCCGCCCGCGGGCGCGCGCTGCGCCGCGAGGAGGGGCGGCCGTGACCGCGACCGACAGGATCGACGCGGACGTATGCATCGTCGGAGCGGGCGCCGGGGGGGCGGTGGCTGCCGCGGAGCTGGCGGAGGGCGGCGCCAAGGTGGTGGTGCTCGAGCAGGGACCCCACCACGACGCCGATCGCTTCTCGGCGCAGCCGATCGAGATGATGAGTGCTCTGTATCGCGACGGTGGTCAGGGGGTGACGCTCGGCACGCCGCCGATCCTGCTGCCGCTCGGGCGGGGCATCGGCGGCACCACGCTCGTGAACTCAGGCACCTGCTTTCGCACGCCCCCCGCCGTGCTCGAGCGCTGGCAGCGCGAGTACGGCCTGCGCGAGCTGACGGTGCAGGCGCTCGACCCCTGCTTTCAGCGCGTGGAGCGTGCGCTGTCGGTCGCCGAGGTGACCCCCGAGCTGGCCGGCGCCAACGCGGCCGTCGCGCGCCGAGGCGCCGAGGCATTGGGCTGGTCGCACGGGTACCTGCGCCGCAACGCGCGCGGCTGCGTCGGCTCGGGAGTGTGCGCGTTCGGCTGCCCGACCTCGGCCAAGCAGCACACCGGCATCACCTACGTGCCGCGCGCACAGGCGGCGGGCGCGAAGATCCTCACCGGCGCCGAGGTGCACCGCGTGCTGGTGCGGGGCGGACGTGCGCGGGGCGTGCAGGCCAGCCTGGACGGGAGCGTGCGCCTGGATGTGCACGCCCCCGAGGTGATCGTCGCGGCGGGCACGATCCACACGCCGCTGTTGCTGGAGCGCAGCGGGCTTGCAGGCGCCTCGGGCCAGCTCGGACAGAACCTGGCGCTGCACCCGGCAACGGGGGCGTTCGCGCGCATGGAGGAGATCGTCGACATGGCCCGGGGCGTGCCCCAGAGCTTCTACATAGACGAGTTCTCAGCGCAGGGCATCATGTTCGAGGGCGTCGCCGGACCGCCTTCATACGTAGCGATGTCGTTGCCGTTGACGGGCGCGCGCCACGCCGAGGCGATGGCCGACTACCGCCGGCTGGCGCAGTTCGGGCTGATGGTCAGCGACTCCTCGCGCGGGTCGGTGCGCGCGTTCGGCGGGCGGCCGCTGATCCGCTACGACCTCGTCGAGGCCGACCTTGCGCGTTTTCGCACCGGACTCGCGCGGATGCGGGAGCTGTTCGAGGCGGCCGGCGCGCGCGAGGTCTACCTGCCGCTGCCCCACGGCGTGGCGCCCGAGCGCGCCCGCCCGCGGGACTTGAAGCTGATGGCGTTTCACCCGCTCGGCACCGCGCGGGCGGATGTCCGCCCGACGCACGGCGTCGTCGACGGCCAGCTGCGGTTGCATGGTGTCGAGGGGGTGCACGTCGCCGACGGCTCGGTCGTGCCCAGCTCGCTCGGAGTCAACCCGCAGATCACGATCATGGCGCTGGCCACGCGTCTGTCGTACCATCTACTCGAACGCTCATGTCCTTCCTGATCGATCCTCCCTGGTTGTATGCGACCGGCCGCGCCTATGGGCGGCTGATGCCCGACGAGCGCACACCCGTCGCGCGAGCCGCGCGCACGGCGACCGCCGGCGCGTTTCTGGTCACGAGCATCTCGCTGTATCTCGACCGTCCCTGGACGCGCCCGATCTGGAAGGCCTGTCGTGCAAGTAGCGGGCGCGACTGGATGCTCAACTCCGGTGTGTTCGGATTCGATCACGCCCGCGCCGGGCGGCGGACACATGTGGTTTCGGCGCTGCTGTTCGTGACCTACCCGTGGTGGCTGTGGCTCGGCGAGCGCGCCGGGCGCAAACGCTGAGGGGCGGTCCTCACAGTGGGATGTTGCCGTGCTTGCGCTGCGGGCCCGGTTCGCGCTTTGACGCGAGCGTGTGCAGCGCCGCGATCAGCCGCGGGCGCGTCTCGTGGGGAACGATGACGTCGTCGATGTACCCGCGCTCCGCGGCGGTGTAGGGGTTGGCGAAGCGAGCCTTGTAGTCCTCCATCAGCTTCGCGCGGCGCTCCTCGGGTGTGGGACTGCCCCCCAGATCGCGCCGGTAGATGATGTTGACCGCGCCCTCCGGACCCATCACCGCGACCTCGGCGGTCGGCCAGGCGAAGTTGAAGTCGGCGAGCATGTGCTTGGAGGCCATCACGTCATATGCGCCGCCGTAGGCCTTGCGCGTGATCACGGTGATCTTCGGCACGGTCGCCTCGGTGAACGCGTACAGGAGCTTGGCGCCGTGACGGATGATTCCGCCCCACTCCTGGCTCGTGCCGGGCAGGAAGCCGGGCACGTCCACGAACGTCAGCAGCGGGATGTTGAACGCGTCGCAGGTGCGCACGAAGCGCGCCGCCTTGGCGGAGGCGTCGATGTCGAGCACGCCCGCGAGCTGGGCGGGCTGGTTGCCGACGATGCCCACCGCGAACCCGTCCAGGCGGGAGAACCCGCAGATGATGTTCTTGGCGTGGTGCTCGTGCACCTCGAAGAACTCCTCGTCGTCCACGATCAGCTTGACGACGTTGCGCATGTCATACGGCTTGTTGGGGTTGTCCGGGACGACGTGGTCGAGCTCGGGGTCCATCCGCTGCGGATCATCGGTCGGCGTGACGCGCGGCGCGGTCTGGAGGTTGTTCTGCGGCAGGAAGCTCAGCAGATAGCGGCAGTCCTCCAGGCAGGCGTCCTCGTTCTCGGAGGCGAAGTGGGCGACGCCCGACTTGGTGTTGTGCGACATCGCCCCGCCCAGCTCCTCGAAGCCGACCTCCTCGCCGGTGACCGTCTTGATCACGTCGGGGCCGGTGATGAACATGTGCGAGGTCTCCTTCACCATGAAGATGAAGTCGGTGATCGCCGGGGAGTAGACGGCGCCGCCCGCGCAGGGACCCATGATCAGGCTGATCTGGGGGATCACGCCCGAGCAGCGGACGTTGCGCACGAACACGTCGCCGTAGGCGCCGAGCGAGACGACGCCCTCCTGAATGCGCGCGCCGCCTGAGTCGTTGATGCCGATCACCGGGCAGCCGATCTTGGCTGCGAGGTCCATCAGCTTGCACATCTTCTCGCCCATCACCTCGCCGAGCGAGCCGCCGAAGACGGTGAAGTCCTGGCTGAACACGCACACGGTGCGCCCGTCGATCGTGCCGTGTCCGGTCACGACCGCGTCGCCCCAGGGACGGTTCTTCTGCATGTCGAACTCGTAGGTGCGGTGGCGCACGAACGTGTCGAGCTCCTGAAAAGAGTCCGGATCCAGCAGCTTCTCGACGCGCTCGCGGGCGGTGTACTTGCCGCGCGCATGCTGCTTCTCCTCCGCCTCCGGCGAGGAGTGGATCGCGGCCTCGCGCAGCTCGTGCAGCTGGGCGAGCTTCTCCTCGTAGGTCTCCGGCGCCTTCTGGCGCGGTGGGCGCTTGTGACCGGAGCGGGAGCTGGCCAGCAGCGCGGCGTCGGTCTGTCGGTTGTGGGAGCTCGTGGCCATCGGGCGCGGGATGTTATCCGGGACCCGCATCCGGGACTCACGCGGCGTGCTCCCGAGGTGCGGCTCAGGAGCGCGAGAACGGCCGGTGGTGCGCCGCGCCCAGGCGGTCGAGCACTCCGGTGAGCACCGCCGTGGTCTGCTCCTCGAGCTCCGCCAGCTCCGCAGAGATGTCGGGCTCGGAGGTATCGGGGGAGGACTCGGGGGAAGACTCTTCCGATACTGGCTCCTCTGGCGGGTTCTCCTCGGGTGCAGGCTCCTCGACCTCGACCGCCGGGACCGGCGCAGGATCAGGCTCGACAGTGGGCTCTGGCTCGGGCTTTCTGCGGCGTCGGAAAAATCGAGCAAAGAACCCAAGGTGTGGTGCGGGCTCGATGATCTCCGGCTCAGGCTCGACTATGACCTCGATTGCCTCGGTTTCGGGCTCTCGCTCGACCTCGGGCGTCACGGGCATGGACTTGACCGCTGGGACTGGCGCAGGATCGGGCTCGACAGTCGCCTCGGGCTCGGACTCCTGCTCCACGACAGCCCGGCTCGCCGAGAGCGTTACCTTGGTGCCCCATCCAGAGGGCTCGATCTCGACTCTGCCGCTGGCCTGTGCACCGTCCGTTGCCGCCGCCTCCCAGTCGACGGCTCGGTCGGGCTCTGTCTGCACGATGCGGATCTCACCCAGCTCGCCGAGATGACGGGCCAGGGTGGCTGGGTCGCTCAGCTCCGCCCACAGCTCGGGCGGGGACTTGACGAGGGTGCGTTGCACCTCCGAGGAGACGCTCATCGCTCACGGTGTTCGCGCGAGCTCGCGCGACTCCTGCTTGGAGATCGCCGCGTGACGAGTTTGCGATCTGAGCTGAGGACGAAACTACAAAAAAGTAAAGTTTGGAGAATTGAAGTTTGCCGGGTCTGGTTTGAGCTACGCCGCCGAGCGCGCCGCGCGCGAGCCGACGAGCCCGCGCGTGTCGAGCAGCTCCGCCAGCTGCACCGCATTCAGCGCGGCGCCCTTGCGCAGGTTGTCGGCGACGATCCACAGGTCCAGGGCGCGCTCGTGGCCGGGGTCGCGGCGGATACGGCCCACGAACACATCGTCTTGACCGGACGCGTCGATCGCCAGTGGATACACCGCCGCGTCGGGATCGTCGAGCACGCTTACGCCCGGCGCCGCTTCGAGCAGCGCGCGCGCTCGCTCGGGGGAGAGCTCGCGATGGGTCTGCACGTTGACCGCCTCGGAGTGGCCGTTGATCACCGGCACGCGCACGCACGTGGCCGACACCCTGATCTCGGGATCGCCGAGGATGCGGCGTGTCTCGTTGATCAGCTTGCGCTCCTCGTCGGTGTGGTCCTCCCCGGCGGCGAACGAGCCGGCGTGGGGGAGGGCGTTGAACGCGATCTGGTGGGCGTAGGCATCGGGCGGTGCGATCTCGCGCTCGTGCAGCAGTGCGTGGGACTGGTCGAGCAGCTCATCGACCGCGCGCTTGCCGGTTCCCGACACGGCCTGGTAGGTGCTGATGACCAGGCGCTCGATTCCGGCCTCACGGTGCAGTGGCGCCAGCGCCACGACCATCTGCATCGTCGAGCAGTTCGGGTTGGCGACGATCCCGTGGTGCTCGGTCAGCGCGTCGGGATTTACCTCGCTGACGACCAGCGGCACGTCCTGTTGCATGCGCCAGCGCGAGGAGTTGTCGATCACGACCGCGCCCGCGTCCGCGAACCGCGGCGCCCATTCGCCGGAGGTGGCCCCGCCGGCAGAGAACAGCGCGAGGTCGAACCCCTGGATCGACTCCTCGCTCAGGCCCTGCACGACCAAGCCGCCCTCGAGTCCACGCCCGACCGAGCGCGCGGAGGCGAACGGGACGATCTCGCGCGCCGGGAACCCCCGCTCGCGCAGCAGCTCGAGCATCAGCGTGCCGACCTGACCGGTGGCGCCCACGACTGCTATCCGGTAGCCCTCACTCATAAAGGTCAGGGTAATCGACTTGTCGTCTACTGCATGTCGTCCACTACATGACGTCTACGACATGAGGGTCACGCCTAGGAGTTTGTGCTGGTCGCATACGACCAGTCGATAGATCGACTGGGCTTTACGCGGTGTGGAAGACCATGAAGAAGATCGTGATCACCACGAGCAGGTCCATCAGCGCGCCGACCCCGCCGACCTGACGCACGAGCGAGTCGTGCTCGGCGCCGAACGCCACCTCGCTTCCGCCGGCGGCCGCGACGTCCCGATCGGCGGCCTCGATCAGGCGCTTCTCGCGCGGCCCCAAATAGATGCCCTCGACCGCGCCGATCACGATCGACACGCCGATGCCCCACTGCACGAAGAACGTGTCCCACAGGTGCAGGTGCGAGGCGAGGTAGATGCCGAACACGACGATCGCAGCAACCCCGGGCATGATCACGCGCTGGCTGATCGCGTGCAGCGCGCGATACAGCGCCGGCAGTGCGCGCGGGTCGGCCTTGGTGACGGCGCCCAGCAGCACGGGATAGGCGAACGTCGCACCGAACGCGAACACGACGGCGATGATGTGCAGGGCGAGGACGACTTCGTAGAACGTGACGGCTACGAGCACGGGCGAAGCCTATTGGGCGGTGCGGGCGGACGTCTCTCGAGGGCTCAGAACGTCGGCGTATATCGCCCGAACACGTCGCGCATCGCCCCGCAGACCTCGCCCAGCGAGCAGCGGTCCTTCAGCGCCTGACGGATCGCCGGCAGCAGGTTCTCCGTTCCGCGCGCAACCTCGCGCAGCTCCTCCAATCGCCGTCCCACCAGCTCCTGGTTGCGATTGGCCTTGAACTCGCTCAGCCGACCGAGCTGCTGACGCTCTGACTCCGGGTCCACGCGCAGCAGGTCCGGCACCTCGATGTCCTCCTCCTGGAACGCGTTGACGCCGACGACGATGTCCTGGCCGATGCGGTAGCGCTCCTCATAACCCCAGGCGGACTCGTCGATCTCGCCGGTGATGAACTCGATCGCGTTGACCGATCCTCCCAGCGAGTCGACCTTGTCGATCAGCTCGCGCGCGCGCAGTTCGATCTCGTCGGTGAGCGACTCCACGAAGTAGGAGCCGGCGAACGGATCGACGGTATCGGCGGCGCCGGACTCGGCGGCGAGGATCTGCTGGGTGCGCAGCGCGATCTTGGCGGCGTGCTCGGTCGGCAGCGCGAGCGCCTCGTCGAACCCGTTGGTGTGCAGCGACTGGGTGCCGCCGCACACCGCGGCGAACCCCTGCAGGGCGACGCGCACGATGTTGTTCTCCGGCTGCTGTGCGGTCAGCGTGACGCCGCCGGTCTGGGTGTGGAAGCGCAACATCGTGGCTTTGGGGTCGGTGGCCCCGAAACGCTCGCGCATGATGTGCGCCCACATGCGCCGCGCGGCGCGGAACTTGGCGACCTCCTGAAACACGTTGTTGTGGCCGTTGAAGAAGAACGCCAGCCGCGGCGCGAACTCCTCGACGTCGAGGCCCTTCTCGATCGCGGCGGTCACGTATGCGATCCCCGAGCAGAGCGTGAACGCGACCTCCTGCACCGCTGAGCAGCCCTTCTCGCGAAAGTGATAGCCGGAGATCGAAATGGTGTTCCAGCGCGGCACGTGCTCGTGGCAGTACTCGAACAGATCGGTCGTCAGCCGCATCGTGGGCGCGGGCGGGTAGATGTAGTTGCCGCGGGCGATGTACTCCTTGAGCACGTCGTTCTGGGTGGTGCCGCGCAGCTTCTCAGACGGCACGCCCTGCTCCTCGCCCACGAGCTCATACAGCAGCAGCAGGCACGCGGCGGGCGCGTTGATGGTCATCGAGGTGGAGACCTGATCCAGCGGGATGCCGTCGAACGCGGTGCGCATGTCGTCGATCGTGTCGATCGCCACGCCAGTGCGTCCGACCTCGCCCAGGCAGCGCGGATCGTCGGAGTCGAGTCCGAGCTGGGTGGGCAGGTCGAAGGCCATCGACAGGCCGGTGGAGCCCTTGGACAGCAGGTAGCGATAGCGCTCGTTGGACTCGCGCGCGGAGGCATACCCGGCGTACTGGCGCATCGTCCAGGTCTGCTTGCGGTACATCTCGCGGTGCACGCCGCGGGTGTACGGAAACGCGCCCGGCTCGCCCAGGTCGAGGTTGTCGGGCAGGTCGGACTCGGTGTAGAGCTCGGCGATCTCGATGCCCGAGTCGGTGAACCGGCGGGGGTCGTCTCCTCCGACGATCGGCGCGACGGTCAGGTGTTCCTCGGTGGCGGCCATGGCCAGATGATAAGTGCCGAGGAGTGTGCGGGCGCGCGCGGGCTGCCTGGGGGGCGAGCCCGCGGTGGGAGGTGGCTCAGCGGCCGAGTCCGTCGCGGTGCGCGTGCGTGAAAATGCAGCGCTTGCGATAACGATCCTGCTGAACGGATACCGCGGGTGCGAACCCGCGGGGCGGGTCGGCGTGGGATGGCGCCGCGAGCATGGCTATTCTACGGTCCGTGCCGACCTGCCTGGTCACCGGCGGTGCCGGATTCCTGGGATCGCACCTGTGCGATGAGCTGCTCGCGCGCGGGCATCGGGTGATCTGCGTGGACAACTTCGAGACAGGTTCGCTGGCGAACATCGAGCACATCCGCGATCCCGAGCGGTTTCTGCACGTGGGCGTGGACATCATCGAGCCCTACCACGTCGAGGAGCCGATCGACTACGTCTACCACCTCGCCTCGCCGGCCTCGCCGATCGACTACCTGCGGCTGCCACTGCACACGCTTAAGGTCGGCTCCTACGGCACCCACCACACGCTCGGTCTGGCGAAGGCCAAGCGCGCGCGCATGCTGATCGCCTCGACCAGCGAGGTGTACGGCGACCCGCTCGAGCATCCCCAGTCAGAGAGCTACTGGGGACACGTCAACCCGATCGGCCCGCGCGGGGTGTACGACGAGGCCAAGCGCTACGCCGAGGCGCTGACGATGGCCTACCACCGTCAGCAGGGTGTGGACACGGCGATCGTACGGATATTCAACACGTACGGCTCGCGCATGCGTCCGCACGACGGGCGCGCGATCCCGACGTTCTTGCGCCAGGCGCTCGCACACAGGCCGATAACGGTGTTCGGCGATGGCAGTCAGACGCGCTCGTTCTGCTACGTCAGCGATCTGATCAGAGGAATCATCGCGCTCGCCGAGTCCGGGCATCACGACCCTGTGAACATTGGCAACCCCGACGAGTTCACGCTGCTCGAACTGGCCGAGACCGTCAGGGAGCTAACCGGGTCGAGCTCGGAGATCGTGCACGAGGCGCTGCCGGTTGACGATCCCAAGCAGCGCCGGCCCAACATCGCGCTGGCCCAGGAGCTGCTCGGCTGGTCGCCGGAGGTGTCGCTGCGGGAGGGCCTGCAGCGCACGATCGAGCAGTCCGGCGCCGCCGTGCTCGTCGGCGACGGCCCGCGCTGATCGTCAACCGACCGCTACATCTGCGAGTCTGAAGCGTTGTGAGCAGAGAGATGGGACCACGTTCTTCGGGAACGTCCGCTCCGCCCACCCCGCGCGGCTCCTCCGCGCCGGCGCATGACCGGCCGCCCAGGTTCGTACGCCCGCAATCGCCCGGGGCGGGCTCACCGGCGGCGCGAACGGTGATGTCGGAGACGACAGCGCGCAGGGAGCACTCCGATCGCGACATGCGCAGCAAGCGCCCGCCGGCGATGTCGCTGCTTTTGCGCATGGACACGGCCCGTCGTGCCGCGCGCGTGGTGTCGTTGCTGGTGCTCGACTTCGTCGGGGTGGCGCTGGCGATATACACCGCTCTGGTGCTCAAGGAAGTCGTGCTGGGCAGCCTCAATGCGACCCACGTGTATGAAGAGACTCGACACTTCGTCCCGTTCGCCTATCTGCTGACGGCGCTTCTGTTCGCCCGCTCGGGGCTGTACGCGGCGCGCTCGCAGCGGCCGGGGCTCTCGCGCATCGTGGCGGCCCTGTTTCAGGTCGCGTTCGTCGCGCTGATATTCGCCGTGGTCAGCGGCGAACAGTTCTCGAGCTTCTACATCTTCTATGGCTCGTTGGCGTTTGCGCTGCTGTACGTGTCCGGCCTGCGGGCGATCTACGAGTCGCTGACGGGCGTGCTGTTGCGAGCCGCCGGCTACCGGCGCCGGGCGATGCTCATTGGCACGGGGAGGCATATTCGCGATGTCGCCCATGCGCTTGGCGGGGGCGCGCACCACGCGCCGCTGGACGTCGTCGGATACATCTCGTTGCACCCCCTGGATGCGCCCGAGCTGCGCTGCCTCGGTGCGCTCACCGACCTCAACGACGTGCTGGGGAGCGAGCGGATCGAGGAGGTGATCATCGCCGACTCGGACTTTCCCCCGGTCGAGGCGGTCGAGCTGGTCGACCAGTGCCACCGGCAGGGCGTGCGCGTGCGGATCGCGCCATCGACGATGGAGATCCTGATACACCGCGCCGAGTTCGTGCCCGGCCAGCGGGTGCCGCTGTTCGAGCTGGGACCGCCCGTGTTCGAGGGTGTCGATTTTGCCCTGAAGCGCACGTTCGACCTGATCGGGGCGAGCCTGCTGCTGATCGTGCTCAGCCCGCTGCTGGCGCTGATCGTGCTCGCCGTGCGCGCGACCTCGCGCGGACCGGCGATGTTCCGCTCGACTCGTCGGGGAATCGGCCAGCGGCCGTTCGCGTGCCTGAAGTTCCGCACGATGCACACCGACGCCGAGCAGCGCCAGGCCGATCTGGACGAGCTGAACGAGGCCTCCGGGGCGCTGTTCAAGATCCGCGACGACCCCCGTCTGACATCCGTCGGGCGGATGTTGCGACGGTTCTCGCTGGATGAGCTGCCTCAACTGGTGAACGTGATTCGCGGCGAGATGTCGCTCGTGGGTCCGCGGCCACTGCCCGAGCGCGACTACGAGATGCTCGAGGAGTGGCACCGCAAGCGTTATCTGGTACTGCCGGGCATCACCGGTCTGTGGCAGGTGTCCGGGCGCTCAGAGCTCGACTTCGACGACCTCGTGCACCTGGACTTCATCTACCTGGAGCGCTGGTCGCTGGCGCTCGATCTGACGATCCTGCTGAAGACTATTCCCGCGGTGATCTCGCGGCGCGGGGCCTACTGAGCCTGCCCACGCATGGGCGTTCCGGTCGCGCGAGGGCGTTTTCGTAGACGCGCCAGGTCTCGCGTCCGACGTCCTGCCAGGTCCACGCAGGTGGAGCGTGCGAGGGCCGGCAGGCGTCGACTGTGGGATCGGGCGCCTCCGGTATCACGACCACATGCTCGCGCTCGAATCCGAGTTCGGCGACGGCTTCGTGGGCGAGCACTTCGGTGGGAACGATCACATGGGTTGCGCGCTGCACCGCGAGATGGCGCAGGCGCAGGTGGATACCGCCGCTGCGTAAGCGCTCGCTGGTGCGGGTGAGCGCGTCGAGGTCGTGGATGGTCACGACCATCGGACACGGGCTGTGCAGTATCGCTCCCTGCATCCACGGTGCGTGATACACGTCGGCACGGCGCGGACGGTGGGTCTCGACGATCTCCCCGCGCGTGCCCGCGGTGTCGCGCAGTGCGCGCAGTAGACAGCGCGCGTACCGTCCGACTCCGCGCGGGTCAGCCGAGGGACGGCTGTCGAACGCGACCCTCATGCCGATGTCGTCTCGTGAGACCGGCGTCCTGCCCAGTCGGTGTGCGATCACGTCGTCCCCCGAGCGTGCATCCGGGCACCATAGTCGGTTCGCACCGGGTTATGCACATATGACAGTGTTGCTGCACCGAGTTAGCCTTTCCGGCGAATGCCCTCGCGTGCCTACCACGAGTCCCTCTGGGAGGGCGTGCCCGCCGGGCTGGAGCCGCCCGACTTCGATCTGCGCAGACGCTTCCTGCTGGAGCACGTGGTTGCCGGGGAGCGCCTGCTGGACGTTGGTTGTGGCGAGGGCTGGTTCGCGGTCGAGCTCGCCCGGGCCGGGGCGACGGTCATGGGGATCGACGTCGCCGAGGAGCCGCTGCGACGCGCCCGTGAGCGCGGCGCCGGCCTCTGCCCGGAACTCGACCTGCGGCTGGTGGACGCCGACGCCCCGTGGCCGGTCGATGATGCCGGCTTCGACGCGGTGTGGGCGGGGGAGACGATCGAGCACGTCGCCGATACGGCTGGATGGCTGTCACAGGCGCGCCGTGTCCTGCGCCCGGGCGGGTGCCTGCTGCTGAGCACGCCCGCCCACGGACGACTGCGGGTGCTGGCGCTGGCGCTGTCGCGGCGGGCGTTTGAGGCGCACTTCGACCCGCGTGCCGACCACCTGCGGTTCTATACCCGCTCCGGTCTCACCCGGTTGCTTAAGGAGTTCGGCTTCCAGGAAGTGTCGGTGCGAGCCGCCGCCGGGCTGCCCGGCGCGCGGCGGCTGCTGCTGGCCCGGGCCGTGCGGTCGCGCTGGTAGCGCTTGTGGATGCGCGTAACGCCTGGACGTAGTCGTTGTAGATTTCGACCGATTCGGGGTTGGGGAATGGAGGGGCGATCGCTTCGGGGGCGATCGACTCGGGGTTCAGATAGATCGCCGCCTGCAGCTCCTTCAGCGCGACCGTCGGTTCGCTTGTGAGATCGTGTCGGGCCAGCGCGAGCCAGGTCTGTGGGTTCGACGGCTGCAGGCGCACGGCGCGCTGCAGCGTCGCCTTCGCCAGGGCCGGCTCGCCGGCGGCCTGCTGGACGGCCGAGAGCACGATCAGCGCCTGTGCCGAGACCGGATCGCGCGCGACGCCCGTCTGGGCCTTGGCCAGGGCGGCGTGGGGGTTAGTGGTGAGCAGCGCGAGCGCTTCCTGGGAGGCGTCGACCGAGCGCTGGGGCTGCCACTGCGACCAGGCCGCCAGCAGCGCGGCGATGACCGCGG
>Ga0193728_1000389_pt1 | contig 21078 bp, 13 predicted proteins | sample U1c1metaG_FD_143037 | JGI IMG/M metagenome (GOLD analysis project Ga0193728, IMG submission 143037) | Soil microbial communities from a riparian zone of the East river system, Colorado, United States - U1c1 | ecosystem: Environmental > Terrestrial > Soil > Riparian zone | place: USA: East River...
CTGGGTGCCGCAGTGGAGGCCGCATCCAGGGGCTATAAAACCATCCTGGTAGAGCAGCATGATTTTGCCAAAGGAACCTCCAGCAGAAGCACCAAGCTCGTTCATGGCGGCGTCAGGTACCTGCAACAGGGTGATGTGGGCCTGGTGCTGGAAGCATTGCGCGAACGGGGATTGCTCAAACAAAATGCGCCGCACCTGGTGCATAACCTGGCTTTTGTGATTCCCAACTACGAATGGTGGAACGGACCATTCTATACCATCGGGATGAAGATCTATGATACGATGGCCGGGAAATTAGGATTGGGACCTTCCATACATATCAGCAAAGAAGAAACCATGCGCGCGATCCCCAATCTTAAGGAAGAAGGTTTGCGCGGCGGCGTGATCTATCACGACGGACAATTTGACGACGCACGGCTGGCGGTCAACCTGGCTCAAACGGCCGTAAGCAATGGGGCTACTGTGATCAACTATATGCGGGTAACGGGACTTCTGAAAAATAAGGATCAGTTGGTCCAGGGCGTGGTGCTGGAAGATATGGAAACCGGAGAAACACATTCTGTATATTCCAAAACCGTGATCAACGCAACAGGGGTCTTTGCCGACAGCATTTTGCAGATGGACGATCCGGAGGCACCAAGGTCCATTATGCCAAGCCAGGGTATACATCTTGTGCTGGACAAGGAATTTCTGCAAGGTGAATCAGCCATCATGATCCCGAAAACGGCCGACGGGCGCGTATTATTTGCCGTACCCTGGCATAAAAAGGTCGTGTTAGGCACAACGGATACCCTTGTAAAAAAAGAAAGCCTGGAGCCTCGTGCGCTGGAATCGGAAATTGAATTTATCCTGAGCACCGCTGCCCAATACCTAACGAAGACGCCTACCCGCGCGGATGTGAAAAGCGTTTTTGCAGGCCTCAGGCCGCTGGCTGCTTCAGCGACGGGGAAAAATACCAAGGAGATCTCGAGAAGTCACAAAGTGATTGTTTCGTTGTCGGGAATGGTTACCGTTATTGGCGGCAAATGGACCACCTACAGGCAGATGGGGGAGGATACCATCAATAAGGCCAGCCTCATCGGGGATCTTCCAGAAAGACCTTCAGTGACCAGGAACCTTTCGATTCATGGATCCGTGACCAACTACGATTTCGACGATCCCCTGTATGTTTACGGCACGGATAAGGAATTTATAGAAAAGCTGGTGCAGGCAAGACCGGAATTAGGAGAAAAATTACATCCGGCGCTGGACTATATCAAGGCCGAGGTCGTTTGGGCTGCCTGTTCAGAAATGGCCCGCTCGGTGGAAGATGTGCTGGCACGGAGACTCAGGGCGCTTTTTCTGGATGCAAGAACCAGTATCGAGATGGCGCCGGTAGTGGCCAGCCTGCTTGCCAAAGAATTGGGCAGGGACAAAACATGGGAAGAAAAACAGGTGCTGGAATTTACCAAGCTGGCAAGGGGGTATATGCTGACTTGAAATGCAAAATCTAAAATATTAAATGTAAAACGTAAAAGGCAGGGTCAAGGGCTTATATATGGTTGCTGCCGTTATTCGATTCTTTTTTTTGTGAAAACCCTCAGCCATGTATAGCCGCCAAGGATGGATAAACATGAACCCGCTAACACGGCGATTTTTGCGTTGTCTTCTGCATGTCCCCCAGGAAAGGCAAGGGAAGAAATGAATAAGGACATGGTAAACCCAATGCCGGCCAGTAAACCTGCTCCAACCAGTTGAGGCCAGTCAACGCCCGCAGGTAACGCCGCTTTTTTCCCTTTTACCAAAAGATAAGATGAAACGAAGATGCCAACAGGCTTGCCGACAAACAAACCCAGTATAATACCCCAGGACAACGGACTGTTTAACGCGCCTGCGATATTTTCCGGAAAAATGATCGCCGTGTTAGCTAAAGCAAAAACAGGAATGATGCCCAGGTTGACGGGGCGGTCGAGTTTATGTTCCAACCGCGCAAGCTGATCCTTTGGCACTAAAAAAGCAAACAGCACGCCTGCCACCGTTGAATGAATACCCGAATTGTACACTAGCCACCACAACAAAATCCCCATGGCCAATTGCAGGATGCCAAATTTTTTTAGCTTGCTGTTGAGTTGATAGATCACCCATATTAACAGCAGGGAGGCGATAAAAAACCACCACCTGACCGGGTCGCCATAAAAAAAAGCGATGATCATGATGGCGCCCAGGTCATCCATAATAGCCAGCGCAGTCAGAAATATTTTTAAACTAGCAGGCACGCGCCTACCTAGCAGGGCTGCGATGCCCAGCGAAAAAGCAATATCCGTTGAAGCCGGTATGGCCCATCCCCGCATATTACCTGTTCCCCTATTTAGTAAAATGAACAGCAGCGCCGGCACCAGCATTCCCCCAAGGGCCGCAACGACTGGAAGCGCTGCTTTTTTTGCGGATGCCAGTTCGCCCTCCACCATTTCTCTTTTTATTTCCATGCCGACCAGGAAAAAAAATACAGCCATCAATCCATCATTGATAAAATGCAGGTAGGAATGGGGCAAAAGCAGTCGCTGGAATGCCGGCAATTCAGTATGCCAAAAACGAAGCCATTGAATGCCGAATGATTGATTGGAGACGTACAGGGAAATGGCAGTGCAGGTAAGCAGCAGCACACCTACAGACCGGCTATCTTCGATGAAAAATCTCAGCCAATTTTCGCTCTCCCCTGATTTCTCACTCCTTGTTACCATAGTGCAATGTAAAATCCTTCTTAAACCCCGCCGCGGTGACGAATATTCCTTCCCGGTAGGTAGTTGGCTGAGACCCAAATGCTTTTTCAAATTTGGAAGAATCGAACAGGTATTCATATTCACTTTGATAGAGCATCTCAATCGATTCTGCAATCTGTTTGTTAAAGAACCCAATGATACGCAGCAGCCAGGGACGCAGCAGCATATAATCCGGGCTGACGCCGAACGCTTCGGCAGCCATACGAATAAATTCCTTTCCTGTTAATGGATTGGCAGCCGTAGGCAAATGCCAGACCTGGTTCCAGGACTCCTCATTTTTTGCCATCAGGTACAGGGCCCTGCAGGCGTCAGGGGTATAGGTAAAGGAATGTTTCACATCTGCATTCGCCAGCCACTGCGCCTTCTTTTTTTTCGCCAGGTTGGTAAATACCAGCAGGTTGGGAACGCTGGTTTTATCTGCACCAGGGCCATAGAAATCCGCAGCTCTTGCAATGGAGGCAGTAATGTTTTCTTTCCTCACTTCACTCATCAGTTGGGTTGCAAGTCTTGCCCTGAGATCGCCTTTTCTGCTGATGGGATTATATGGGGTTTCTTCCGTCATGGGACCATCCACCTTACCGTACATATATACGTTATCAAAAAAGATCAGTTTCGCCCCGGTTCGTTTGCAAGCCTCAATGACATTATTCATGATCTTGGGCCACTGTTCGCGCCAAACGGCGTAATCATATTTCAGGCCAATACAGAGATAAACGATCGCTGACTGGCTAATGGCATCCAGGGCCTGTGGCTTGTCCGTGATGTCGGCAGGAAATACATCCGCACCAGCGAGCAGGGCGGGGTTACGGGAAACCAATCTGACCTGTTCTTTCTCCCTAATCAGGATGTCTGCAAGCCCCTTGCCAATGCTTCCTCCTGCGCCCAGTATGGTATGTGTAAGCATGTAAAATATATTTGGCAAATATAATGAAGAGTCGCGAGTCAGGAGTCAGGGATGAAATATTCTGGCGTTATTTTTCGTCCGCCTGAGGGCACCTTCGGCTATTGATCATCGGTAGACGCTGGTTCTTTACATGATGGAAAAAATATTTAAAAAAATAATATAATCAGTTATGTTGGATGCCCGACTCCAGACTCCTGACTCCCAACTCCTCTCGTCGGTGACCAATGACATATTCACCCGTACATACTTTTCGTAAGGCACAAGTGATTTATTTTATCCCGATACCTTACTTTTGCATTCCTTATTGCCTGTATCAGCCTCCCTACAGTTAAACGATTGCCGCGGGAGATTCTGGTTTATTCCCGGATCCGCCATGGAGCATGATACAGGCCGTTTAGTAATCATCGTTTAAAAGATTTATGAAAAGACTTTCCTGTTTATTGTTGATATTCCTGGTTTTTGCGGTGGAAAAGACCAAAGCGCAGCGTTACGATTCCCTGTTGACGGATGCCAGTCTGGACAGTTGCGTGCAATATGCCCTGATCCACCAGCCGCTTGCGAACCAGTCGCTGATCGACGAACAAATTGCTGAACGGCAGATCAAAACAAAACTGGCTGACTGGCTTCCCCAATTGAACCTGAATGCGAACTATCAGAATAATTTTCTCCTTCAAAAAACCTCTTTTGGAGGAAATGTGATCAATATCGGCACCTACAATGCTTCAGCGGCCCAGTTTAGCCTGGAACAAACCATTTTTAACCGCGACGTTTTGCTGGCAAGGACCAGTGCCAAAGACGTACGTACCCAATTCCGGCAGCTGACCACGAATTACAAAATCGACATTGTTGCCAACGTGAGCAAGGCCTATTATGACGTGCTGCTTTCGATCAGGCAAATCGAATTGATCGGTGAAGACATCGTTTTGCTCGAGAGAAGCCTGAAAGACGCTTATAATCAATATAAAGGCGGACTGGTGGACAAAACCGATTACCAGCGTGCCACCATTGCGCTGAATAATGCCAAGGCACAGAAAAAGACTGCCGAAGAGCAGGTAAAAAGCAAATATGCCATTCTGAAACAGCTGATGAGTTATCCACAGCAGGGGGACCTCTACTTGCGTTATGACAGTGCAAAGATGACCAATGAAGTCCTGGCGATCGATACCACCGAAGAAGTCAATTTTGCAAACAGGATTGAATACCAGTTGCTCGAAACACAGAAGCGGTTACTGGAAGCCAATCTGAAATATTATAAGTGGGGATTTTTACCTTCGGTCTCGGCATTCGGTGAGTATAATCTTAATTATTTCAATAACCAGTTTTCGAAATTGTATAGTGACAACTTCCCCAATGCTTATGCAGGGGTCAGTTTATCCTTCCCCATTTTCCAGGGAACGAAAAGATACCACCAGATCAAAATCGCTCAATTGCAACTGCAGCGGGCCGACCTGGATTTCAGGGCGATGAAAGATTCGATCGGTTCGCAGTATTCCCAGGCGCTGGCGGCCTACAAATCGAACCTGACAAATTATTTTACGCAAAAAGAAAACCTGGCATTGGCTCAGGAGGTCTATGACGTAATACAATTGCAATATCGCGGGGGCATAAAAACTTACCTGGAAGTGATTACGGCCAATAACGATCTTTTTTTGGCACAAATAAACCTGATCAATGCAGCGGTTCAGGTGTTAATTAATAAAATTGATGTGCAGCGTTCATTGGGAACGCTTCGCTATTAAACGAAAAAAGTCAGAAAATATGAAATGCAAAATATACAACATGTGGCTGGTCATGACCGGAATCACCGCGTTGGTTTCCTGCGGAAGCGGCAACTCTGCACAACAACAGGCGCCGCCCCCCACTGCTGTAAATGTTTATACGGTACAGGAAGGGAGTGCCGTTTTTGACGATATTTATCCAGGCACTATAACGGCCCTGAACCAGGTGGACGTGCGTCCGCAGGTCTCCGGCTATATTACGGGTATTTATTTTACCGAAGGACAACTCGTTCACAAGGGAGATAAACTCTATACGATCGATCCCCAGCAATACCGCGGGGCTTATGAACAGGCTGTTGCAAGCCTGAACGTGGCAGAGGCCAATCTTGCCAAATCACAGCAGGATGCGGACAGGTACCAGGAATTGTCGAAACAGGATGCGATCGCAAAACAAGTACTGGATCATGCGATGGCAGACCTGGACGCAAGCAGGAAGCAGGTGGATGCTGCCAAGGCCAATGTACAGGCCGTACAGGCAAACCTGAAGTACACGACGATCACTGCGCCTTTTACCGGTACCATTGGCATCTCGGCAGTTAAATTAGGCGCCGCGGTATCTCCGGGACAAACGATACTCAATACCATTTCTTCGGATAACCCGATCTGTGTTGATTTTTCCGTTGATCAAAAACAAATTCCAAGAATTGTTCAATTGCAACAGCAAAAAATCAACGACATCAGGGACTCGACCTTTACGATATCGCTTACTGATCAGTCTGTTTATCCCTATCCCGGCCATATTTTCCTGATCGACCGGGCGGTTGATCCGCAGACTGGCACCATCAAGACCAGGCTGGTTTTTCCCAACGATAAAAACTTCCTGCGTGCAGGGATGACCTGCAATGTGCGCGTAAAAAACAGTACGGCGGAAAAAACCCTGCTGATCCCATATAAAGCGGTTATGGAGCAAATGGGTGAGTACTTTGTCTTTGTCGTGAATGAGGGCAAAGTAACGCAGCATAAGGTTACGCTCGGCCCCAGGGTCAGGGGCAAGGTGGCGGTAAAAGAGGGTTTGGAACTGAACCAGCAAATCGTAACGGATGGCGTTCAAAAACTAAAGGATGGCGCGGCTGTGGCGATTGCAACAGATTCGACAAAAAAGAAATGAAAAATAGAACAGGAATAAAATACATAACCGAATACATTTATGATCGCAGATACATTTATTAAAAGGCCGGTGACTGCCATCGTGATATCGATCGTCATTGTGTTGGTGGGTCTGCTGGCGCTTTTCAATTTACCGGTCAGCCAGTATCCGGATATTTCGCCTCCTACCGTAACCATTGCCAGCCAGTTCCTCGGCGCTGATGCGCAAACGGTGGAGCAAACAGTGACGACCCCAATCGAAACCCAGGTGAACGGAACGCCCGGCATGGCTTATATGCAGAGCAACAGCACCAACAACGGACAGAGCAACATCACGGTTACTTATGAAGTCGGCGCCGACGTCAATATCGGAACACTGGATGTTCAGAATAGGGTGGGTATCGCCACGCCGCAGTTGCCGGATGTATTGAAAAGAGTAGGCATCATAACGCGTAAGCGTATCCCAAGCATCCTGATGCTGGTCGCGATGTACGCACCCAACGGAACACACGCGGTTACTTTTTTAGATAATTACACCAATATTTTTGTCCGCGATGTATTGTTGCGTGTGAAAGGGGTCGGGGATGTATTTACCCGGGCAGATGATTTCAGTATGAGGATCTGGTTGCAGCCCGATAAAATGGCGCAGTTGGGATTGACTGCCACGGATGTGACGAACGCACTCCAGGAGCAGAATGTGCAGATCGCGGCTGGTTCCATCGGCGTGCCTCCTCAGAGTTCCACGCAGGCATTTGAATATACGGTCGTCGCGAATAGCAGACTGTCCACAGTAGACCAGTTCAATGATATCATCGTCAGAAGTAACCCGGACAATGGATCCATCGTGCGGTTAAGCGATGTGGCCCGTGTGCAATTGGGGAAATTCAGTTATGCCAGCAATTCTTTTGTGGATGGCAAACGCGCCTCTTATCTCCTGATTTACCAAGCCCCCGGCAGCAATGCCCTGGAAACGGCGAAGGGTGTTTATGCCGCGATGGATCAAATGAAAAAGTCGTTTCCAAAAGATATTGATTATGTCGTGCCTTTCGAATCGGTTTCTGTAGTGCAGGTCTCCATTCATGAGGTGGTCCGGACCCTGCTGGAAGCGCTCGGGCTCGTGGTATTGGTAGTCTTTCTATTTTTACAGAACTGGCGCGCGACGCTGATCCCGGTGCTGGCCATACCGGTTTCGATCATCGGCGCATTTATCTTTTTTATTCCACTCGGGTTTACCATCAATACCCTCACGCTTTTTGGTTTTGTATTGGCAATCGGTATTGTGGTGGATGATGCCATCATAGTAGTGGAAGCTGTTCAGCATTATATCGACACGGAAAAAATATCTGCGCGCGAGGCCTCGGAAAAAGCAATGCAGGATATTTCCGGTCCGGTCATTGCCATCGCATTAATTCTGGCGGCAGTATTTGTGCCAGTGGGATTCATACCCGGCATTGTCGGTCGTTTGTATCAACAGTTTGCAATCACGATCGCGATTTCGGTATTAATATCCGCTTTTATCGCGCTCTCCCTGACACCCGCCCTCTGTTCGCTTTTATTGAAACCCGCTGAACTCACGGAAAAATCGAAGGGACTCAATTGGTTTTTCTACCGTTTCAATTCCTGGTTCAATAAGGTCACCTCAAGCTATACCCACGGTGTTTCCTCGTGGATCAAGCGAGCTCCATATGTGATTGTTTTATTGGTATGTATTTGTGTCGGGGCCTTCCTGTTGTTCAAGAACAAGCCCACGGGCTTTATTCCGCAGGAAGACGAAGGCCGCCTCTACATCACATACGAATTGCCCGAAGCCTCGTCTACGAACAGGAGCCTGGAGACCCTCAATAAAATGATGAAGATCATCGGAGAGACCCCAGGGATCGCCCATTTTGCCGCTTTGGGAGGATTGAACGCGATCACTTTTGCAACAAAAGCAAACAGTGGCACGATATTCACCTCGCTGAAGCCCTGGGATGACCGCAAAGATCCATCCCTGCAATTGGCAGGCATTACCGCCACCCTGCGGCAAAAATTTGCGGGAATTAAGGAAGCCAATGTCGTTGTCATACCTCCTCCAGCGATTCCCGGTCTTGGCCAGACGGGTGGATTTACTTTTGAGCTGGAACAAAAAGAAAGCACCGATGACATCAATGCTTTTGAACGGGTGGTCAGGAATTTCCTTGCCGAAGCGAATAAACGTCCGGAAATTGCAAGGGCTTTTACTTTTTTCACGGCGCGCACACCCGGATACCAACTGACCGTTGACCGGGATAAGTGCAAAAAGCTGGGCGTTTCACTTACAGATGTGTTCAATACGATACAAACTTTCCTGGGGAGCCAATATGTGAATGATCTGACCATCTACGGTAGAAATTTTCGCGTGGTGGCACAGGCCGACACCACCTACCGGGGAGATATCAGCGAAGTTGAAAAATATTATGTGCGTAATTCGGCGGGCACATTATTGCCGCTGAGCGCGTTGATCAGTTATAAGGTCACGGAAAGCGCACCGTTGATCTCGCATTTCAATTTATTCCGTACGGCTGAAATCAATGGCGATGCAAAACCTGGTTTCAGCAGCGGGCAGGCCTTGACGGCTTTGCAGGAAGTGGCCAAAACACTTCCCGCGGGGTACGGCTATGAATTTGCAGGACTGAGCAGGCAGGAAATTAAAGCCGGCAGCAGTGCGGCCATTATTTTTGCCTTGTCCATTGTTTTTGTGTTCCTTTTCCTTGCTGCGCTGTATGAAAGCTGGCAGGTGCCTTTTTCAGTATTGCTGGCGGTTCCCGTAGGTTTGTTGGGCGCCATACTCACGCTAACGCTCATCCCAAGATTGAGCAACAACGTCTATGCGCAAATAGGCATGATCACGCTGATTGGTTTGTCTGCCAAGAATGCCATCCTGATCGTGGAGTTCGCCAAGGAAAGGGTAGACAGGGGGCTGTCCATTATTGAATCCACGTTGGCTGCAGTCAGCCTCAGGCTTCGCCCCATATTAATGACCTCTTTGGCCTTTATCCTGGGCGTATTACCCCTGGCCCTGGCTTCCGGAGCAGCAGGTGTCGCGAGGTCAACCATCGGCTGGACGGTACTCGGAGGCATGCTGGCGGCGACCTCACTGGCCATTTTTATCGTTCCTGTGTTGTTTGTTGTCATCACCAGGATCGCCTACAGCAAAGAGAAATTGCAGGAGCTGAAAGATCACGCGGCTTCGGGCTTGGCGGAATAAACTGATGAAAATAAGAAACCTGTCTCGTCTTAGACGAGACAGGTTTCTTATTTATTGCAGATCTTTAAATCGTCTTATTGAAAGGTAACGTTCGTCGTGTAAGGCCCTACCTTAATAATTACATCTCCATCGCATCCACCGCTTCCAAAATCAAGGGTTCCTTTGGTATTGGTATTGTAGGTAAATGAAATAATACCCGATCCAACAAATTTGCAGGAGTAGGCTTTTGACAATGGCGTGGTAATGGTATTGACCAATGTATTCCCGTTGGCTGAAAAACTATTGTTCCCAATAATGCTGAATACGTCGTCGGTAGGATCTGTTGTTGTCGAAATGCCGGCAGTTTGCGTTACGGTCTTCGTTCCGGTATATGTAAAGGATCGTTGATCAGGGAAGATGATGCTTCCGCCCGTTACTTTCGTAGTAAAGGCAATGCCATTGGCAAGGGATGAATTGTTGGTAATGGAATAGGTTCCCTGTAACTGGTAATCATTCACCGAATAATTGGTAAACGTGGCGGAAACTGTTGTTCCGGGTGTAATGAGTTTACCCGAGAACACATAGGTGATCTTTCCTTTCCTGGTTACTCCGGACGTGCTGGTACAGCCTGTTCCGAAATCAACAGAAATGGTTTTTGGAAAAGTGGAATTATCATCAGGAGTTCTTACATAGATGGCGCAACCATTGACGCCTTCGGTACCAAGGGCTGATTCCGCGGCGTGTGTCGTGTTGACCTGCACATCTCCAGTGCCTCCTGAGTTGGATTTATAAGCAATACTGTTATCATATCCGGTCTGAACCGCAGTTTGAAAAATATCATCATAATAGTTGTCGGCTACTGTGGTTGACGCTGAAAGATCAGCGGCTGTAGTGTCATTATTAGTCGAACTGTTGGGAGGATTATTGCTGTCTTTTTTGCAGGAATCCATCGTGATCATGAGGGTTGCAGAAAGCAACAGGACGGGCATCATCTTAATAAGCATACTAGATTTCATGGCTTGTTTTTTTTAAGTTTTTGTGCTGGTGCGCTAACATGATATAACGCTATAATGATTATAATATTCTGTTTTTCGCGCGAAAATGAAACTCGTATTACAATAAATTGATATTTTGTTAAATTCAAATTGATATGTATAATATATTGTTAATCATATATTTATGTTTTTGAATGTCTTTGAAATAAATAAATGAATCCAGAATTGATTATTATTGACGCATGAAAAGATCCTTTCTGGCAGCCTGTAGCATTCCGTTGATACTTCTTGCATTTTCCCGGCACGCAGGAACGGCTGGTTCCAACTCCTGCCAGCACGCGGTGCCTGATCCGCTGACCAACACACTGCTCTGGAAAATCAGCGGCAACCACTTGAAACAACCCTCTTATCTGTTTGGCACGATGCACGTGCTTTGCACCCGGGACGCAATTTTGAGCGATAGCCTGAAAAATGTCATCCGGAATTGCAATGAAATTTATTTTGAGATCGACCTGGATGATATGAATGGCATGTTCCAATCCATGAAGTACATGCGGATGAACGATAGCAAAAAATTATCTGACCTGTTAACCCCCGGCGATTACAATAAAGTAAAAAGTTATTTTGAAAAGCAGGGCTCAATATTGCCATTCAGCATGCTGGAACGATTCAAGCCGCTTCTCATCAGCAGCCTGGTGGAAGAAAGCGGACTGGACTGCCAAACGACCAATGGCATGGAACTGGTCATCCAGCAGGAAGCTCATGCCCAATCAAAAAAAATAAACGGTCTTGAAACAGTAGAATTCCAGGCCGGATTATTTGACAGCATACCTTACGATCGCCAGGCGCAGGATCTGGTTAATTATATCGACAGCGTCGACACCTACAAAAAAACCACCAGCGAATTGGTGAGCGTTTATCTGAAGCAGGACCTGGAAAAAATCGACGAATTGACACGCAGCGGCGATGCCAGTATTGCAAATTATATTGATCTGCTGCTCTATAACCGCAGCAGAAAATGGGCCGATGCATTAACGGATTTACTCCCGCAGAAATCGTTGTTGATTGCAGTAGGCGCCGGGCATCTGCCAGGCGACAATGGTTTGATTAATCTACTGAAAAAAAGAGGATTCGTGTTGACGCCGGTAAAAAATTAGCTCAGGAAAAGGCATCGGTCAACTGCGTCATGGATAGACCACACAATCCACGAGGTTGACGTCCATCAGGAAACCGGCGTATTTCCCTTTAACTGTAATCGCCGTTCCCATTGCAGGTATTTGCAGATGGGTTGCACTGTTTGATAAACTGCAATTTATTCTTCCCGGGCCTTCACCCGCATTCAGCTGTAAGCTGCTCATATTGGGTGATCGCTGACCATCGGCAACAACACCTTTTACCTCGATGATCTTATCCAGGAATTTCTTGTTTGCCGCCGTTTCATCCTGCTGGAATTCCCGGTACAGGCTTTCTGCGTCCGTCACGATGTCTGCACCGCCATGCGCCGCGCCGGAATGGGATTTATAATAAACATAGAGACCCATGCCGATCAGCGATACCCATACGATCCCGGCAATTAATAAATATTTTCTTCGCATAGCGTACTTGTTGTAAATAGGCCCCTGGCTTGTATAATAAGTACGACGGCTCTATCGAAAGGTTGTGTGGAGGACCATCTCAAAATCCCTAAATATCAAGTATCATGCTCGTCTATCCATTCAAGTTATTCTTCTACCGCAGTGACTGTTTCCTGAGTTGATCCATTCCTGATCTCTTCGCTGGCCATCCTCACGAGTTGGTCGCCTGCTGCGAGGTTTCCATAAATTTCCACCCTGCTGGCTTCTTCGCGGCCTTTTTTTACTTCTACCCATTCGGCTTTATGGTTCCTTATCCTGATCACGAATTGCTTTTCTGTCGAATTCACGAAAGCCGTCCTGGGCACCACGAAACTACTGTCTGTACCGGGCAGGGAAATATTGACTTCTGCGATCATTCCGGGAAGTAATTTTTTATCGTTGTTGCTCACGTCCATTTCGATTCTTTCTGAACGAAGCCTCGTATCCAGCGCACCGGCCATCCGGTTAATGGAAGCCGTAAATTTTTTTTCCGGCATGGCCTTCACACTGAACCCCGTCTTCTCTTTGTTCTTAATATAACCCGTAAATGCCTCCGGAACCGAGATCACGAGACGCAATCTTTTTTGCTCCTGTAAGGTAAAGAGTGGCAGTTCAGATCCTTTTCCCGAAGGTCCCACATAGGCCCCCGTATGTACATTGCGCGCAGTAATGACACCCGCGAACGGAGCCCTGATCTCCAGGTAGTTTTTATTGTCCGCGATCTCGCGCAAGGCCGATTGTGCGGCTTCCAGGTCAGCCTGTGCTGCATTTTTTTTGGCTAATGCCTGGTCAATGTCATTTTGTGAAACAGTGCCAGGCGTCTGGCTGGTCTCATATAAACGATCGTAATTGGCTTTGCTGGCCAGGTTTACGGCTTCGAGCGATTTTAATTTTGACCCTGCAGCAGCCAGTTGTGAACTGATCTCGGGAGCATCCATGCTGGCCAGTAATTGTCCTGCCCTTACCTCCGATCCCACATCCGCATACAGTTTCTTCACAAAGCTGCTCACTTTTGCATAAAGATCGACCTGCTGGTAGGCGATCAACTCGCCGGGAACCTGGATGGAAGACGCCATTCGTGCCTTCTTAAGCGGGAATACCTGTACGGACGGCGCCATCTCCTTCGGTACTTGCTCATCCGCTGTTTTCATTTCCGAAGACCCGCATCCACCCAGAAACAGGGCGCCTGTGCAAACGCCCGCAACAATAATGGATGAGATGGCAATATGTTTACTTATTCGATTCATACAAGGATGGTATATAGTGTTTACTTTCTTTGTCCTCCGGATCCAGCGATACAGATGCGATCGAGGTGCGGGCCTGAACCCATGAAAAAACAAGGGGCAATATCAACAGGGCTGCAAAGGTCGAGGCGATCAATCCGCCGATGACGGCCCTTCCTAACGGAGATGCCTGGTCGCCGCCTTCGCCCCAGCCCAGGGCCATGGGGATCATGCCGGCCACCATGGCCAGCGTCGTCATCAGGATGGGCCTTAGACGAAGGGCCGCAGATTCCCGGGCCGATTCCCTGGCATCGCCATTGTGCAGGCGCAGGTGTTCGGCATTCGTGATCAGCAACACGGCATTGGCAATCGACACCCCGACAGACATGATCATGCCCATATAAGACTGAAGGTTGAGTGTTGAACCGGTGATCTTTAACAACAACAGCGATCCCAGCAATACAGCAGGCACCGTTGACAGTACAACCAATGAAACTTTAAAGGATTGAAAATTCGCGGCCAGCATCAAAAAGATAACCACGACCGCGGTAAGCAGTCCGGTCTGTAGGCTGTCGAGTGTCTCCGTCAGGGTCTGGCTCAGTCCCCTGGTTTCGACGGTTAGCCCCCTGGGTAAATCCCCCAACGATTGTATTGCCCTTTCAACATCCTTACTGGCCTTACCAAGGTCGGTCTTAAACAAGTTCGCTGTCACAGAAAGTACGGGAATGGCACCCATATTGTCATTTTCTCCATAGACCGTTCCTTCCCGAAAGCTGGCGACATCGCCTAGTACCGGCCGGCTTTGGTTTTTAGCAATAGGGATTTCTTTGATATCGTCGGCGCTCTTCATTTGGTTCTCGGGGATCTGTACCTGCACGTTGTAACTGATCCCGGCTTTTTCGTCTACCCACACATTTTTTTCCGTATAACGCGAGGAAGAAGTGGCCGCGATCAGCGACCTGGACACATCACTTACGTCCACGCCCAATTGCGCCGCTTTGATGCGGTCAATATTGATGCTGATGGCCGGGTAATGGATCGGCTGTCCTAACTGTACATCCCGCAAATAAGCAATTCGTTTCAGGCGGTCAATGATCTTGTACGCATACACTTCGTTGAGGGATTTGTTTTTCCCGGAGATCTTGATCTCTACCGGCGTGGGGGAGCCCTGGCTCAGGATCTTATCCGTTAATTCGATCGGTTCAAAAGAGAGGCCCACTTCCGGCATGGTTTCTTTCATTTTTGTCCTGAACTGTTCTTTTAGGTCCTCTGTATTGACCTCATAGTCTTCGTTTAGCGCTACCTGTAATACGCCTTCCTGCGGCCCGCTCATAAACAGGTAGATCGGACTGGTGGAGAACTGGCCGGGATGCTGCCCAACGAAGGCGGAGGTGACGGCGATGTTTTTCTTTCCGACCATTTTTTCCAGCAGGGCGATCGTCGCGAGCATACTTTCTTCTGTTCTTTCTAACCTCGTTCCATCCGGAAGCCTGAGTCTGACCATGAACTGGCCATTGTTTGTCCTGGGTAATACATCATGACCGATATCCCTAAGCAACCAGGCTACTGCAGCGCAGGTAATCAGCGTATAGGCAAGCACAATGGGTTTTCGGTACGGGAATAGTCTTGCCAGAAAGCGCAAAAAACGATTCCGGAATTTCTCAAAACGCGTCAGGTTTTTTGTATTCTCGCCATGTTCGATCAATATTTTTTTCTGCTCCCAGGTATCTTTTTCAGACGAACCCGCGAGTCCGGACGCGGCATATTCCTGTGCGTCTGTATCCTCTTTGCTATGGCGTCCTTTCATCAGCCAGTTGGCCATGATCGGGACAAAGGTCTGCGCCAGCAGGTAGGAGGTGATCATGGAAAAAGCGATGGCCATCGCCAGCGGCATGAACAATGCACCCGGAATGCCTTTCATGGTAAAGGCGGGCGCAAACACAGCCAGCACACAGAAAAGGATCAATAATTTCGGGAATGCAATTTCCTTGCAGGCGTCCCAGATGGCCAGGGCCTTGGGTTTGCCCATATCCAGGTGCTGGTGGATGTTTTCAATCGTCACGGTGGATTCATCCACCAAAATCCCGATCGCCAGCGAAAGACCGCTCAGCGTCATGATGTTGATGGTTTGATGAAAGAGCGACAAAAACAAAATCCCCGAAATAATGGACGTGGGAATAGTAAGTATAACGATCAGGGAGCCACGCAGATCGCCAAGGAACAACAGGACCATGAGGCCGGTCAGCACGGCGCCGATGGCTCCTTCCAGCATCAGGCTCTTTACGGAATTGATCACATAGACCGATTGGTCAAATTCGTAAGACAGTTTTACGTCCTCCGGCAGCAGCCGTTGAAAGCGGGGGAGGGCCTTTTTCAGATTTTGCACCACTTCCCAGGTGGAGGCATCGGCGGATTTGGTCACCGGCAGGTACACGGATCTTTTTCCATTGACGAGTGCATAACTCACGGTGATGTCTGCCCCATCTTCCACGGTAGCCACATCTTTTAAATATATATTTTGAACGCCTCCTTTGAACAAGGGTATGTTCTCGAAATCCTTTATTTTTTGAATGGTGGTATTGGTCGGCGTAAAGTAGTTGGTGTTACCGATGCGCACATTGCCCGAAGGCAGCGCCTGGTTATTGACGCGGATGGCTTCCACGATCTGGTCCGGCGTCAGATTATGCGATCTCAGCAGTGCCGGATCGGCCTTGATCAGCACGGTGCGCACATTACCGCCAAAAGGAGCAGGAGAGATGAGTCCCGGTATGGAAGTAAAGGATGAGCGTACATAGACATTCGCCATGTCCAGTAATTCATTGTTGGAACGCACATTGCTGCTCAGCACGAGTTGTCCGATCGGAAGGGTGGACGCGTCGAAGCGGATGATAAAGGGAGGATTGCTGCCGGGCGGAAAAGAAGCCTGTGCGCGGTTGGCCAATGCCGTTACCTCGGCGGCGGCCTGCGCCATATTGGTCCCTTCATAAAAAGTAAGCTTCATGAGGGTATTGCCCTGGATGTTCCTGGTTTCAATGTTTTTTACACCGGAAACAAAGAGCATGAGGTTGACATAAGGTTTTCCGAAAAATGCTTCCATTTGGTCGGGCGTGAATCCACCGTAAGGATGCGAAAGATAGATCACGGGCAGGTTGAGGTCGGGAAAAATATCAATCTTGATATTGCGCACTGCATTGATGCCAAAGAAAAATACTCCGGCAACGATGACCAGGATGGTGATGGGCCTTCTGAGCGCTGTTTTGATTAATCCCATTGCATTTCAAAATTCATTCATAAACAATCCAAAATCACCACTGGCCGCCGCTTTCAGCAGCAACGCCTGCCACACGTTATTATAAGCGATATCACGGTCGGTTTCGGCACGGTTCAGCCCGAACAGCGCCTGCGTGATGTCAACGATATTGCTCAATCCATTTTTGTACATGACCGATTTTTGTAAATAAGCATCCGAGGCGGCGGCCACCTGGATCGGGGCTTCTGCATAGTTGGCCATGGCATGATCGATCTTGGAATCATACAGGATCAACTGGTCCGTCAGGTTCTGTTTAATCAGATCGTATTCATCCTTTAAACCAATGGATATCCAACGCTGGGCATGTACCTGTTGCTGAATTCTCAGCGGGCTTGTCAGGTTCCAGGTAACGCCCAATCCCAGCAGGTAATTCGAACGCGTTGGCTCAATACCGGTCCAATATCCATGAGAATAGGCATCCTGGTTTAATGCATTATAACCATACGAGAAGCCGGACCCCCGTCCCTGGTATACGCCAAACAGCGAGAAAGTAGGATAATTAAAGGTCTGGTAATACCTGGTCCGTTCATCGCTAAGCGCGATGCGGTTTTCGTAATATTTTAAAACGGGATGATCTTGCTGAAGAAGTTTTGAACTGTCGTAAATCCCTTTTGGAACCCTGCTGATAAAAAAACTATCTAACAGAAATCCTTCATGCGGCGTGTTGATACCCATCAACTGTGCGAGTGTATTGACTTGTTCCTGTTCATAATCCTTTGCCTGGGTAAGGGCAATTTTTGCATTGGATACTTCCGCATTGGCCAGCGAAGAATCCACCCCCGGATTAAGTCCGTTTTTTACCCTTGCCTTGACCACTATTTGCAAAGACTGGCTCCGTTCCAGGTTATTTTGCTGTGACCGGCTGATCCGCTGTGCGGCAAGCAGATTCAAATAGGCTGCTGCGACCCGCACCAGGTGCTGGAATTTCTCCTGTTCCAGGTCGCTGGCGTCAAGGGTTACCTGCGAAACAGACAGTTTGACTTTTTCTTTCGCCCTTCCGAAAGCAAAAAAATCCCAGTTGATGTTGGCGAGATACAGTGCCCCGAATGCAGCATTCCAGTTCTGCGAGGGCAGCACCGGGCCCGAAGATCCCACGCTCAGGCCCCTATAGCCATAAACAGGCCCATTCAGGCTGCTGACCGTTCCATAATCCTGTTGGCCGGAGATATTCAGATCAGGCAGGTATTCCCGGCTGCTCGCCTTTACAAGGGCCTGGGAAGCCCGCACGTAGTTGGCTTTGGCCTTTAGCGTGCCATAATTAGCCAGGGCTTTTTGAACCGCATCCTTTAATGTGAGCGCCTGGGCATTTGTTTGTGAAACCGTACATCCGAACATCAACCAAAAAACAATCCACGCTTTGACCATGTATGCGCTTGATGAATGAAGCATGCAAAATTAGTTGTTCATGCAGTTTGATATTGCCATTAACAGGTTGTTACCAAAACAAATGTACAATTTGGAGGAGTGGATAGCGGAAAAATTATTGCAGGAAATTATGATCGGTGAATATTATGTCAATTTTCCCGATGAGTCACCGAAACAGCGATCTGTACCGGTGACCCTTCAGGAAGAAAATCTTTGCAAGCCCTTTACCTTATTATTTGGTCTCTTTTTCCTTAGCCCTGAAACCAATCAGGAAAGCGATTCCAAGGACCGTGGAAACAGTAAGGAGCGTGGAGCTGATATAATTCATGTTTAGATAGAGCGCAGAACTTCCGGCGCCGATCGCAATGATACAGACAAGTGCAAGGATGGGTAATAATGTTTTCATGTTGTACGTTTAAAGATTAAAGAATAATTATGGAACTATAGTAACCGGTGCACGCTGACATCGGGATTACGCTCTTATAGTAAACCATAGCTATTGGACAGGCGCGGAATTTGCCGGAATATGGACAGTCAAAACATGAACGATAGAACGCCTAAGTGGAAATTGGAAACCTGGTTTTTTGGGGAGATTGGGTACGGTGATGAATAGACACACAAGGTTGCAATTTTTTTTGAGACTTGCAAGTGCAGGTTGGCTTTTTTTTTGCTTACTTGAGTTTATGGATTTTATAGCCTATATTTAACTAAGTCTATTCCCTAATCGAATACGTATGAAGTTTCAGCAGCCAGCTTTTAGCCGATTAACAGGCAAAACCAAGTCTGTTTCACCCGCCACTCCGGCAAATCCAGGTAAAGTCAAGTCGATGCTGGCATTCAAAAAGCTAGGGGCATTGGGCATTTCAGGACGAATGGAAATGTTCAGCCAGAAGTCCCTCGAATTTCTGCAAGAAATCAAAACCCTCGGTTTTACCAAGACCATGGATGAATATGAACGGGGAAAACTGAGCATTTTTAACCGGCTTAATTTTTTCCAGCTGATCACTGGCATTGTTGTCCCGGTCGTCTGCATTCTCACCAATAATCATTTTTCCGCAACTTCGTTTGTTATAGCGACACTTCCCGCGTATGTCAGCTTTTTGGTCTTATGCCTGAATTTTTATTATAAACATGAGGCGGGTATCATCGTGTATTTTATCCTTTACCCGGTGGTGACCTGTATTGTCTATTTAAACGGCATGGATCTTGGCGCGGATTTGTTTTTTATATTGTTCGGTATCCTCTCCCTTTTCTTTTTACAGGAGATCAGCCATATGCTGTTTGCCGTCGGTTTTTCCATGATCAGCTATTTCATACTTGCAGTAGTGAATCAAAAATATACTTTCCAGTTACAAACGGCGAATATTTTCTTTTACTACTTTAACGAGATCACCGCCATCGTATTCATTTTCTACGGACTTTTCCTTATCAAAAAAGAAAATTCCGTCTATCAGCTGGGGATACTCGCGAGCAATCATGCATTGCAGGGAAAAAACAATGAGATCCAGAAACAAAAAGAAGAGATCGAAGAAAAGGCCGAGCTGCTCAGAAATCAAACCACCGAATTGACAGAGCTGAATTCACTCAAGAACAAATTGTTTTCTATTATCGCCCATGACCTGAAGTCACCGATGTACGCTTTGCGTAACCTGTTTAATCATGTTCAGCAGTACAATCTTCCGGCTGCAGAGATCCGCAAAATGATACCTGACGTGGTCAATGACCTTAATTATACCACCGGCCTGATGGAGAATTTATTGCTTTGGGCCAAGAGCCAGATGCAGTCCACCACGTTAAGAAAGGAAGATATCGACATAAGCCGGATGATCCAGGATACCATCCAGCTCCTGCATTTGCAAGCGGATGCAAAAAAGATAAATATTTTGAACAGGATCGATACGAGTCATGATGTTCGTGCCGATAAAGACATGATCGCGCTCGTATTGCGCAACCTGATCTCCAACGCCATCAAGTTCACTCCCGAAAAAGGAACGATCAGCATCAGCCTTAAAGAGAAAAACACGGTGACTGAGGTCTCCGTGCAGGATACGGGAGTCGGTATGAGCCCGGAATACCTGGAAAAAATAAACCAGAACAATTATTTTTCCACAAAAGGTACTTCCAGTGAATCAGGCACCGGGCTTGGCCTCATGCTGTGCAAAGAATTCCTGCAAAAAAACGGCGGACAGCTTTATATTTCCAGCGAACCGGGAAAGGGAAGTGTGTTTGCGTTTACCGTTGAGAAGTCGACCGGGTAATATACACTGACGTTATTACACAGCGGCATATAGTAATAATTCGCCAATCCGCACATCTACACTTTCATCGTCTTCCACTTTCCCTTCTTAAATAAGGCAATCGCGGCGATCGTGATAGCGGTTTCAGATACCGGTATCGCAATAAACACGCCCGTCGGCCCCAAATTAAAATATTTAGCCAGCAGGTAGGCCAAGGGTATCTGGAACAGCCAGAACCCAAATATATTGATCCAGGTTGGCGTCCAGGTATCACCCGCCCCGTTGAATGCATTGGTCATCACCATGCCAATACCGTAAAAAATATACCCGGTCGTGATGATCCGCAATGCCTGTACGGCGATGGATTGTACCGCTTCATCTTTAGTAAATAAAGCGATGATCGGACGCGCGCCCAGCAGGAACACCAGGGATACGATCGCCATAAACAAGGCATTGTATTTTGCCGTTTTAATAACGGAGTCCTGTGCACGCTGCGGCTGTTTTGCCCCGAGGTTTTGTCCAACAAGCGTGGCAGCCGCATTGCTCATACCCCATGCCGGCAACAGGAAAAAGATCACCACCCGCAGCGCCGTTTGATATCCG
>Ga0193728_1000390_pt1 | contig 21034 bp, 28 predicted proteins | sample U1c1metaG_FD_143037 | JGI IMG/M metagenome (GOLD analysis project Ga0193728, IMG submission 143037) | Soil microbial communities from a riparian zone of the East river system, Colorado, United States - U1c1 | ecosystem: Environmental > Terrestrial > Soil > Riparian zone | place: USA: East River...
GCTCGCCGGGCATCACCTGGCCGCCGCGGCCGCGGCGCTGGCGGCCGCGGTCGGCCTGCTGCCGCTGGCGGCGATCCGCTGGCTGCCGGGCGGGCGCGAGGCACGGCACACTGCGGCCGCCGGGCGGCGGCCGGGCGCCCGCAGTTCCGGGCGGATGGCGGGCGCCGCGCTGCGGCTGCCGCTGATCTTCGCCGCGGCCACCATCGCGGCCGGCGTGCTCGGCTCGAGAACGCGACGTTCGCGCAGCTGATCGAGCAGCTGCCCGAGGCGAGGGCCAGCGCGCTGTGGAACCTCGCCTACGACGCCGGGTACGGCGCGGGTCCGGCCGTCTTCGGCCTGGTCTGCGTCGCCGCCGGCTACCCGGCGGCGTTCGCCCTGACCGGCACGCTGATCCTCGCCGCCATCCCGCTCGCGGTGCGCGAGCGGAAGGCCGCGGCCAGCGCGGCCCGGCCGGCTGCCACTGCGGCCGAGCGGGTCACCGTGCCGACTTGGTACCGTCCAGTCATGGCCATCCAGTTCAGTGAGGCGACGCTCAGGCTGCTCGACGGGCGGAACTACGCCGTCATGGCCACGGTGAATCCGGGCGGGAGCCCGCAGACCTCCGTGATCTGGGTCGGCCGCGATGGGGGAGACCTGCTGTTCTCGACGGTGGCGGGACGCGTGAAGCACCTCAACATGCAGCGCGACCCGCGGGTCAGCGTCACGGTGATCGACTCGGCGGACCCCGAGAACTACGTCGAGCTGCGGGGCCGGGTGTCGATGACGCCCGACGTCAACCGCCGCGTCGACACCGAGCTGTCGTGGAAGTACGACGGCCGCGATCCCGGCGAGGACCGGCCGGGAGCGGTCCGCGTGGTCGTGCGGATGGTCGTGGAGAAGGCCACGGGCTACGCCGCGTGACGCTGCCGCGAGGCAGTGCGGCTCGCGGCGGCGGGTGACTGGCCGCTCGCTGTCGCGCAGTTCCCCGACCAGCATCTCGATGGCCGTCAGCGCCCGCTCCGGGGCTGGCGTCTCGGGGCACTCCGGTACGGCTATGTCCGGGTAGTTGATCATGAGACCTTCCACCCGACGGACGTGAGCGTGACGACCCAGCTCTCGAAGATCAAGGCCAAAGCGGGTCGCGGCGATCACCTCGACGGACGGCTCGGGTCAGGATGCCGGGCTGCTCGTCCGCGTAGTCGATCTGGTCGCCGCCGACCCGCCGGCTGATCCACGCCTTCGGCACGCCCTGGGCGAAGGTGACGAACGCGCGCGCGGGCGACAGGTCGTAAATCAGCGGCCCGTTCGGCGCCACCCGGGTCCAGCCCGAGAGCAGGCCGTCAGCCACCGCGAAGCCGACGGCGACCGGGATGAAGGACTTGGTCAGCGAGTACAGGAGATTTGGCCGGTCCCGCGAGTACGGTGCCCACCAGCCCTCCGCCACGACGCGGCCGTGCCGCACCACCATGATCGTTCCTCAGCCACCCGGGGCGCACGAGGTCAGAGGCGTCGAGAGGACTATACGCGCGGCGAGTCACATATGCCGGGTATGCCCGCGCTCGCGGGCCGGGGCAGGTGGCCGACGGGGAATCGCAGATGTCGGGATTTAGAATTTATGGAGAACGATCTCCGTGTGGTGCCGGGTTGCGTAAGGGGGATGGCGCCCATGCGAGTCGAGCTACCTGGCCATCCTGACGCCAGGGCGGGGGACACGGCCGGCGCGGGACGCCACATCCAGGCTGCCCGCTGGCGCGGGAGGCTGCGATACCTGCAAGTGCTTCCGGTGGCCGTGGTGCTGTGGGCGCTGAACGCGGTCGACCGGTTCCGGGCCGGGGCGGAGAGCGCGGGCATGGCCCATGCGGCCGTCGTCTCCCGCATCAGCGAGGATCTCGGCGGCGCGGTCATCCGGCCCATGAACGACTGGCTGGCCCCTCATGCTGCTCTGGCCGGGGTCGCGGCGGGCTACTACATCGTGCTGCACGGCCTGGTCGCCGGGGTCGTGGGCTTGCTGCTGCTGGCGCGGCGGCCGGGCGCCTTCGGATTCCACCGCAACGCCCTTATCGCCATGAATGTCATCGGGCTGGTGGTGTTCTGGTTCTACCCGGTGGCGCCGCCCCGGATGCTCGCGGGGTACCACGACGTCGCGGCCAGCGCCGTGCCCCTGTTCTCCAGCGTGATCGAGGGCAAGGCGGCCGGTCAGTTCGCGGCCCTGCCGTCCCTGCACGTCGCCTGGGCCATGTGGGTGGCGGTGGTGGCCGGCACGCTGCTGCGACGCCCTGCGCTGCGGGTCGTGGCCTGGCTGTATCCCGCGGTGACGATCGCGGACGTGCTGGCCACCGCGAACCACTTTGTGCTCGACATCATCACGGCGCCCGGCATGCTGGCCTTGGCCTATCTGGCGGCGGCGGCGCTCGCACGAGCCCGCCGGGGCGCGGGCCTGCGCCGGCTGGCCCAAGCGCCCGGCCGGCCGGGTGGTGGTCTCGAGGGCACTCGTCGCGGGTCTCGCGGAACTGCGGCTGACCCGCAGATCGGTGCGTCGCTGGGCGGGCGCCAGTGCCCGGCGGAGCTGCTGCGAAGCCGGGCCGGGAGGGGCTGCCAGTTCGAGGATGACCTTGTCGCCGAAAGACCGAACAGGTTCCGGGTGAAGGCGCGTTCCGTCGTCGCCGCTGCTGCTGACGGCTCGCCGGCGCGCACTCGCTGCTCGGCCGCTCGCGGCAGGTGATCAGACTCGCGGCGTACGTAGCGCTCGCCGCCAGGGGCCGACCCTGATGCGTACCGGACCTATCTCAGGGTCGAACCGGGGCTGTCCCCGATCGCCCCCTGCCGCCAGCAGCCGCAGGCTGGAGGTATCAGCACCACCACCGCGACCTGAATGGAACCCGATCACCATGCTTGCGATCATCGCGCTCATCGTCCTGGTCATCGTCGGCCTGGGCATCCTCAGCCTCGCCGTGCACGTCCTGTTCTCCCCGTGGCTGCTGCTGGTGGCCGTCGGCATCCTGCTCTGGGTCAAGTTCCGCCCGCGGCACTCCCGCCAGTAGCGGCGGACCGGGAGGCCGCGAGCGGGGCGACGGAGTTCTGCAGCCGGCGCGACGACGAAGGCCCGGTTCAGTCTTCCGGTGCAGGCCGGTCCGGGGCGCTGGCCTGGCTGAGGAGGTCGCGCACGACCTGTCGGTGCCGGGGCGCGATTCCGGCCCACAGGGCACGTGCGACGCGGTTGTCCAGTTGCACGAAAGTGGCGAAGAGCAGCGTGTGCGGCCGGCATTCGAAGAGCAGTTCGCCCGACAGCCCGAAGCGGCCGCTGGCGCCCAGGAGCGCGAGGTCCGGGGTGCTGCGCCGGACCTGCCAGCCGAGCACGAACCGGTCAGACTGAGTTGAGCCGAGCCGCAGGCCGAGCGCGGACCACCCTCTCGAGAGCGCGCTGCGCATGCTCTCCGGAGCGCCCTCAAGAATCGCTCGGGCCCATTGTTCGCCCGTGCGGTCGTGAGCAGGGCCGGTTTCGACGCGGAAGGCGTCCTCGTAGTCGACATGACAGAGCGTGCTGAGCGCTCGCGCGGCCGGCGGCAGCGTGATCTGGCGCACCGTTCCCGGCGCCGCCGCGTCCGGGCCGCCCGGATGGCTGTCTGTCGCGGTCACGTCGATCTCCTCCTGGCGCGGAGCCTCCATATATACGGTACCGTATATATGGAGGCTAGCACCGTGAGTGGCACCGTCAACGGGCGGACTGACAGTGAGGGGCCATGGTTGCCATCACCCGGACGCCCCGTAGCAGGTGGATCGAGGAAGGCTTGCGCGCGCTGGCGGCCGGCGGCCCGGACGCTGTCCGGGTCGAGGCCCTGGCGCAAGCGCTCGGCGTGACCAAGGGCGGCTTCTACGGGCATTTCGCCGACCGGAACGCGCTGCTCGGCGAGATGCTCGACACGTGGGAGCGGATGAGCACCGATGACGTGCTCCAGCGCGTCGAGCGCCATGGCGGCGACGTCCGGGCCAGGCTACGGCTGGCGGGCGCGCTCACCTTCTCCAGCGAGTTGCTGCCGGTCGACCTCGCCATTCGCGACTGGTCCCGGCGTGACCAGTGGGTCGCCGAGCGCCTCCGCCGCGTCGACAACCGGCGCATGGACTACCTGCGCTTGCTGTTCGGTGCCATCTGCTCCGACGAGGTCGAAGTCGAGGCCCGCAGCATGCTGGCCTTCTCGCTCGTGATCGGCAGTCACTTCATGGCCGCCGATCACGGCGCACGCAGCCATGCCGGCGCGCTGGAGCTGGCCGTGCGGTGGCTCCTGGCGTGATGCCCGGCGTTGCTGCGGCGCACCCGGCCGCAGTGGGGCAGTTCGGCATGAATGCGTCCTATCCGGGTAGCAGCGAGGGCCAGCCCGCCCCCCTGCCGAAGGAACGACGATGCTCGCTGCACGGCGGTGCTGGCCGCGGCCGTCGCGGTCGCGCTCCGGCTGCTGCGAGCGTCGGAGCACAACCTCGTAGCCGGGGTCGCCGGACTGATCGTGGCCAGCCTGGTGTGGCTCCCGCTGACGCGGCGGTGGAACGCGCGCGCTCACCTGTGCTGGGCGTCGAGCGTGTTCTTGTTCGTGGCCTACCTGACGTTCGCGCTGGAGTGGACGTTCACGAGCGGTCTCGGCGTCGCCGGCACCGCCGGAGGCGTCCTGCTGTGGCTGGAGGTGGTCGTAGCGATCCTGGCCTGCGCGTACCTGTGGGAGATCTGCGACGCGCTCGGTACCGAGCGGTGGCAGCGGAGAGTGACGGCGGCCGGCTGGATTATCCCCGGTTTGAGGTCATCCTCATCGATGACAACACTGACGATGAGTCGCTGTGGCGGCCGGTGGAGGAGTGGTGCGCCAGTCACGGCGTGATCTTCGCTCACCTGGATGACTGGCCCGGGTACAAGTCCGGCGCGCTGAACTACGCGCTGCGCAAGCTCACCGACCCCCAGGCCGAGCTCATCGGCGTGGTCGACTCGGACTACCAGATCGATCCGGGCTTCCTGCGCCGCTGCGCCCCGGCGTTCGCCGATCCGTAGGTGGGGTTCATCCAATCTCCGCAGGACTACCGGGACTGGGAGACCGCCCGGTATTACCGGCGGCTGTACTACTCCTACAAGTACTTCTTCGCGGTATCGCAGCCCTCGCGCAACGAGCACGACGGCGCCATCTTCGCGGGCACGATGGGCCTGATCCGCCGTGTCGCGCTGGACCAGCTGGGCGCCTGGGACGAGTGGTGCATTACCGTGGACGCGGAGCTGTCCCTGCGCCTGCTGCGGGCCGGCTGGAACGGGCTGCACGTGGACCAGACCTGGGGCCGCGGGACCATGCCGCTGACGTTCGAGGCGCTCAAGGGGCAGCGGTACCGGTGGTGCTTCGGCGGGATCCAGATCCTGCGGATGCACTGGCGGTCCCTGATCCCGGGCCGCAGCTCGCCGGAGAACCGGCTGAGCACCGCGCAGCGGTGGGCCTACCTGGCCGGCGCCCTGCAGTGGTACGGCGATCTGCTGAGCCTGGCCTTCCTCATCTTCCTGCTGGCCGGCGCAGTGAACCTGGCCGCCGGCGGCGGCGAGCTGTTCCGCAAGCTGACGCCGTTCCTCGTCGCCACGGTGCCGGTGCTGGTGGGGCTGGGGCTCGTCCGTGCCGTGGCGCTGCTGCGCCGGGGCACCGGCGCGTCCTGGCGGGACGCGCTCGGCGCGTTCTTCATCTGGCAGTCGACCTCGGTCGTGGTCGCGCGCGCGTCGGTGCTGGGCCTGTTCAGCCGCAAGGCCGCCTTCCTGCGCACGCCCAAGACCGGCGAGCAAGCCCGCTGGTGGCAGGCGCTGCGCGCGAACTGGGCGGAAACGACGCTCGCCCTGCTCGGCCTGGCCGGCATCGCGGCCGCGCTGAGCCGGGCCACACAGCTGTCCGGCCCGCTGCTGGCGGCGCTGCTCGCGTTTCCCACGCTCGGCATGGCCGCGGCGCCGTTCAACAGCTGGGCCGCCCAGCGGGCGGCCCTGCCGGGCTGGCTGCGCCGGCGCCGGCAGACGGAGTACCAGCGCGACCGGCGGGCGGCCGCGGCCGGAGCGGCGGCCGGCGGCGCGGTAGCCGTGTTCGGCATCGCGATTGCCGCCGTGGTGCTGCTGTCGCAGCCCGGTCATCATCCGGTTCCAGCGCCGAGCCTGCTCGGGCCGGCTCGCCGTCGCCGCCGGCGTCATCGAGTGCACCGTCCTCAGCCGCGCCGTCGTCATCGTCGCCCACGCCGCCGTCCCCGTGACCGGGTGAGCCTCGTCGCAGGCCGGCCTGCTTACCCTGCGACTGCGCTCGCAGCCTGCCTGATGAGGGTGGCTACCGCGGCGGGCTGGGACACGTAGATGGAGTGGCTGCCGGGGACCTCGGTCACGGTGGAACTGGTCCGCTCGGACATGGCCCGCTGGGCGGCCGGGGGGATCATCCGGTCGTCCGCGGTGACCAGGTACCAGCTTGGCTTGATCCGCCAGGCGGCCTCGGTGATCGTTCCGCCGAGCGCGTCAACGCCCCAGGGGACCTGGGAGTCGGCCATGAACGCGGCCTGTCCGGCGGGCAGGTCGCCGGCGAAGGACGCGTGGAACTTATCCCGGTCCAGGAAGAGGAAGCCGTCGGCGGGCGGCAGGATCGGCGGCTGCGGCGCGTCGGCCGGGAAACCGGCGAGGAGCGTGTTGACCGACTCGCCCTTGTCCGGCGCGAATGCCGCGATGTAGACCAGGGCCGCGACCTTGTCGTCCAGGCCCGCCTCAGTAATCACGGCCCCGCCGTACGAGTGGCCGACCAGGACGACCGGGCCGTCCAGGCCGTCGATGACCCGCCGCGTGACGGCCGCGTCGTCTTCCAGTGACACGGTCGGGTTCTGCACGACGGCGACGCGGTAGCCGTCCTGCGTCAGCAGGTCATGCACCGCCTGCCAGCCGGACCCGTCGACGAACCCGCCGTGCACGAGCACAACGTTTCGTGCCCCCGGTTCGGTGCTCATGGTGATCTCCTTTCCGTTGCGCCAGGGTTCTGGCACGTCAATGACGCTAGGCGCCGGCGGCCGGGGGCCGGCCAGCGCGTCGCGCAGTGCCGCCCTGGTGGTTATACCCAGCTTGGGGAACGGCTGGTGCAGGTGGGTGGCGATGGTCCGCGGCGAGAGGTGCAGCCGCTCCTCCGGCACCGCCCGGGCCCGCCTGGGGCAGCCACAGCAAGCACCCCCGGCCCGCCCGCCGCACAGACCTCAGGCTCACCGACCGCGCCCGGCGGCGAGCAAGATCATGGGAAGATCACTCACATCCTGATGTGAGCAACCTTCCCATGATCTTGAGGGGCCGGTGCGCGGTCGGCCGCCGGAGGTCGCGGCGGGCCGGCCGCGGCGGCCCCGGGCCACCCCGGCCCGCTGCTGGGAATGAGCTATCTGATCATGCCCGGGGCGGCGGTGGGAATGCCGACGGAGTGAGCAATGTCGAGCATGCGCTTGTCGTAGCTGACCAGGGAAGCGAGTACGTCGCCGATGGCCTGGGCGCTCGCGATGTGTACGGCATCGAGCGTCCTGACACCGCCCGGCACACTGGCTGCGGCGTCCCGGATCTCATCGGTAACCAGGATTTCGGTGAAGCTGGCCAGCAGGTCCGGCATCGCTGTCGGATAGCTGCCGACCCGGTCGAGCGTGCGGACTGTCTCGATGAAGCCGATCGTGCTGGTTCCCATGGGCATCTCGGGCAACTCGGCGAGGAAGCCGCGAAGCTCAGATGCGTAGGGGCGGCCGGTAACGAGCGTGACCAGGGCCGACGCATCGAGGTAGATCACCGGTCGTCTGCCTCCCGGTCTGCGAGCAGGAGATCGAGGGGGGACGCGTCGTCGGGCACCGGGTAGACCGGGAGCTGGTCGAGGTCCCTGGTGGTCGCTGGCTTCATCCGGATGATCCCCTTCGCGATGAGCGGGGCGTACCGGCCGAGGATTCCCGAGCCGGGCACGACCACCGCGATGATCTTGCCGTGCCGGGTGACCTCGATGGCCTCCCCTCCCTCGACGCGGGCGAACACGGCGCTGGGGTTGTACGAGAACTCTCGGACTGAGATGGCGCTCATGCGGTCACGCTCCAGCTAGCTGTACCTGCATCGGGACCATTGTACCTACAAATGGGTGACACGGCGGTGAGCGCCAGAGCCCTCGGGCCGCGGCGCGAGCCCTAGCTGACGGATCCGGCGAGCTCGGGGGCGGAGCGCGGGCCGGCCGGCCCGCTGGCCGGGAGGGCCAGCGTGATCCGCAGGCCGTGCGGGCTGACCGCCGCCGCCTGAGCGGTGCCGCCGTGCGCGGACGCGATCTCGGCCGCGATGGCCAGCCCGAGGCCGGCGCCGGGGCGGTCCGGCCCGGCGCCCGCCCGGTAGAAGCGCTCGAAGATGTGCGGCAGCTTGTCCGGCGGGACGCCGGGACCCTCGTCGCTGACCTCGATCAGGACGAGATCATCGGCCTGCGACGCGGTGATCGAGCCCGCGGTCTCGGCGTGGGCATGCACTGAAGTCGCCGCAGCAGCTGGCCGCGGACACCGCGTCGCCGCCCCCCACCGTGACCACGGCCCCGGTCGTCTCCCAGGCCCTGACCTCGTCGGTGCAGATGCGCGGGGTGGTGTACCCGGCGACCGAGTACGACGTGTTCGCGAGCGCCCCGGCGAGCTCGTCCCCGGCGGCCGGGGCGGGATCGCCGGCCGCCGGCGCAAGCGGGTCCGCGGTGTACATATCAAGGCTGGACACCGCCGCCGGGGACCCGGTCGCCAGCGGCCAGCAGCTGGCCGAGATCGACGGCCAGCCGCTGTTCGCGCTGGCCGGGCCGGTGCCCGCGTGGCGGGACCTGATGCCCGGCGACAGCGGGCCGGACGTCACCGAGCTGCAGAAGGCACTGGCCGCGCTCGGGTACTACGGCGGCGGCGACACGCCGGGCTCCTTCGGGCCCGCCACCCAGTACGCGGTGGACCTGTACTACGAGCACCTCGGCTACACCGCGCCGTCCGCAGGCGGCGTGCCCATGGCGGACGTGGTGTTCCTGCCGTCGCTGCCCGCGACGGTCGTGGCGGTGAACGGCGGGGCGGGGGAGCAGCCGGGCCAGCCGTTCCTGCAGCTCGCCGCCCGCGGGTCGCTGGCGCTGGCCGGCGAGCTGCCGCCGGCCTACGCCGGCCAGGTGAAGCCCGGCCTGAAGGTGACGATCTATGACGAGGTGACCGGCATCCATGCCACCGGGACCGTGGCCGACCTGGGGACGGCCACCACCGTGCCGCCGGCCGGGGCGGTGGTGGACGTCGGGGGCGGCTCGGGCTCGGCGGGCGCTTCGGCGTCCGCCGGCTCCGGGCCCGGCAGCCCGGCCAGCTCGGGCAGCTCCGGCGGCTCGGGCAGCTCACCCAGCTCCGGCGCGACGGTGTTCATCCCGATGACCGTACGGCCCTCGCAATCGCTGGCCGCGGCGCTGAACGGCGAGAACGTGCTGGTCACCGTGGAGACCGGGCAGACCGAGGGGCCGGTCCTCACGGTGCCGGTGGCCGCGATCGTCACGACGGCGTCGGGTACGAGCTACGTCACCGTGGCCGGCTCCTCCGGCAGGCAGGCCAGGGTCCGCGTCACGCCGGGCCTTTCCGAGAACGGCTACGTTCAGGCGACTGCGGTGACTCCCGGGTCGCTCGCCGCCGGCGACCGCGTGGTGGTGAGCGGCTGATGACCACGCCGGTGATCGAGCTGCGCGGCCTGGCCCGCACCTACCCCGGCCCGCCGCCGGTGGCGGCCCTGCGCCCGGCCGACCTGGTCGGGGAACCTGAGCGACCGGGACCGCTCCGCCCTGCGCGGCCGGCGGATCGGGTTCGTCTTCCAGGCCTTTCACGTGCTGCCCTACCGGACGGCGCTGGAGAACGTGCTGCTCGCCGGGCTGTACAACCAGACGCCGCGGGGCGACCGGCTCCAGGCGGGGGTCGACGCCCTCGACGCGGTCGGGCTGGGCCACCGGCTCGACGCGCTGCCCACCACGCTGTCGGGCGGGGAATGCCAGCGCGTCGCGATAGCGCGCGCCCTGGTCAACCGGCCGAGCCTGCTGCTGTGCGACGAGCCGACGGGGAACCTGGACTCGCGGAACGCCGCCGCCCTGATGGACCTGCTCGACCAGCTGAATGCGGCCGGCTTCACGATCCTGGTGATCACCCACGACCAGGCCGCGGCGTCCCATGCGGGGCGGATGATCGCCATCAGCGACGGGGTCCTGTCCGAGCGAGGCGGGGCCGATCATGCCTAGGTCAGCTACCGGCCTGCCGTCGTCCCGGCTGACCGCGCGGGACGTGGCCGCCGAGGCGGTGGCGGGGATCGTGCAGCGGCCGGGACGGGCGGTGCTGACCATGCTCGGCACGATCCTCGGCGTCGGCGCGTTCGTCGCCGTGCTCGGCCTGACCGCCACCGGGGCGGGCCAGATCTCGCGCCAGTTCACGGTGCTCGAGGACACCACGGTGACGGTCGAGGACAACGGCCCCGCCAATGACGTCGCCGCGCCCGGCACCAATCCGCCGATCGGCTTCCCGGCCGACGCGGACGCGGTCGCCGGCCATATCAACGGCGTGGTCGCCGCGGGCGTCTGGTGGCCGGTCTCCCTCCCGCAGGGCACGAGCTTCACCGGCTCGCTCGCGCTCTCCGCAGCCGGCTCCCAGACGATCAGCCTGCTGGCCGCCTCGCCGGGCGCCGTGCGGGCGATGGGCCTGAAGCTGTCGGCGGGCTCTTCGCTGACCTCGTACGAGAACGACACCCGGCAGCACGTCGCGATGATCGACACCACCACGGCGGCCGCCCTCGGCATCTCCGCCGCCCGCCTGGCCAGCCAGCCCGCCGTGTTCGTCGACGGCATCGCGTACACCGTAATGGGCATCTACAGCTCCGCCCAGCGCGTGGTGACCCAGGAGAGCGCGATGCTCATCCCCGAGCAGACGGCGCTGGCCGACTACGGCAACCCGGTGCCGGGCATCGGGAACCAGGACGAGGCCCAGCTGGTCGTCGCGACCAGGACCGGCGCGGCCCGGGCGGTGGCCCGGCAGATCGCCGCCGCCGAGCTGCCGACCGACGCGAGTCGGCTGGTCGTGACCTCACCGCCCAGCCCGCAGAGCCTGCAAAGCGACGTGAACGGCGACCTGGCCGGCCTGTTCCTGATCCTCGCCCTGGTCAGCCTGCTGATCGGCGCGGTCGGGATCGCCAACACCACCCTGGTCGCCGTGCTCGAGCGGACCGAGGAGATCGGCCTGCGCCGGGCCGTCGGAGCCCGGCCGCGGCACATCGCCGCGCAGTTCCTGGCCGAGTCGACGGCGCTCGGCACGCTCGGCGGCCTCGTCGGCACCTGCATCGGCGTCGGGACCGTGGTGACCTTCGCTGCGGCCAAGGACTGGACCGCCATCCTGAACCCCGCTTACACGCTGCCCGCCCCGCTGATCGGCAGCGTTGTCGGCCTGCTGGCCGGCGCGTACCCCGCGCTGCGGGCCGCGCGGACCAGCCCGCTGGCGGCGCTGCGCCACGCGTGAGCCGCAGTACCGCTGAAAGGAACGAGGATGCGCCTGCGCACTGGCCGGTGGCTCGTGATCTGCTGCTGCGCGGGCCTGACCGCGTGCACCGCCGGGCCGCCCGCGGGACCGGACGCGGCCGTGACCGCGCCCGCCGTCGGCCGGCCGCCGCCGCCGTCCTCCGTCCAGGCGGCGCTGTCCCGCGACGCATTCACCCCCTACGCCGCGGTCGGCCAGTCCAACAATGACGGGCTGGCGCCGAACGAGTCTAATTTCGCGCTGGCCGGGGCGTGCATGACCGCGGCGGGGTACCCCGGCGGCCGTGGCGCCGTCCCGCTCGCGATCAACATGGGGGAGGTGAGCCTGGTCTTCTCGCAGCCGTGGGGAGGATGGGGCTACCTCGGCGCCGCCGAGGCGCGGCAGTACGGCTTCCTGGTTCCCCCCGGTTCCGCCCTGACCGCCCTGACCGCCCTGGGCGTCAGTCCCCAGCCCGCCGACCCGGCCGGCCTGCCCCTGGCGGAGCGGGCCGCGGCCGCCAAGTGCGGCGTCATCGTCCAGGACTTCACCGATGCCACCCGGGCCGGGGCGCTGGCCGGCATCGCCGCCCTGAGCACCGACATCGGAAACGACGTCACGCAGGACGCGGCCGTCAAGAATGCCGTGCATTCCTGGTCGGCCTGCATGACCAGGAACGGCTACCGCTACCCCCAGCCGCAGCGGGTGTTCTACCAGGAGCTGGGGACCATCTTCGGCCGGAACGGGCCGGTCAACACCGCTGACCCGGTCAGCACCGCCGCCCGGCAGGCCCAGCTCGCCGTGGCGGTCACCGATGCCGCCTGCACCCAGTCCGCGGACCTGGCCGGCATCTACTTCGCCGTCCAGGCCAGCTACGAGCAGCAGCTCGTCAACGCCAACCAGCAGGCGCTGACCGCGGCGGTCCGGCGGTACCGGACCGCCTATCAGAAAGAGCTCAGCAAGCTGCCGGCACTGCTGCGGACGACGAGGGCCCTGCCGGTTCCCGCCGGCTGAGATAACCCGGCTGAGATAACAAGGATCGGATTTGCTACGTTCGTAGCTGAACGACTACACTCGTTGTATGAGCGCTATCCCGGCACGTGATCTTCGTAACCACACGGCGGAGGTGCTGCGACGTGTGGAATCGGGCGAGGAGATCGAGGTCCTGAGAGACAACCGCCCGGTGGCAAAGCTCATCCCGCTGTCGCGGCGGCGGCAGTGGCTGCCCGCGCCGGAGATCGGCCACGAGCTCGCTCGGCTGGGTCCTGATACCACGGGGCTGGCGGAGGAACTGCAGGCGGTCCTGACCGAGACGACTGACGATTTGCCATGGTGATGGCCCAGCGGGCACTGGCCGACACGTCGGTGTTCATCGGCCTGGAGGCGGCGCGATTCGATGCCGGCAGGTTCGCCGATTTTGAATGGGGTATCTCGGCGATCACGCTTGGCGAGCTGCGGCTCGGCGTGCTGCAGGCCAGGGACCCGGAGACAGCATCCCGCAGGCTGTCGACCTACCAGCTCGCTCAGCGATTCGAAGCGCTGGTAGTCGACGAGCCCGTCTCCGAGGCGTGGGCCCTGCTGGTATCGCGGCTTCGCGCGGCAGGCCGGAAGGTGCCGATCAACGACAGCTGGATCGCGGCCACGGCCATTGCCCATCGCGTTCCGATCGTGACTCAGGATTCTGACTACGACGCCATGCTCGACGTTCAGGTCATCAAGATCTGATGCGCGAGCGGTGTATGGCGATTACCTAGAGCTCCACGGCATTTCATGTTTGGGATCCAGCCAGGTAGATGACGCGCTGGGCGATGTTGACGGCGTGGTCGCCGAGCCGCTCGTAGAAGCGGGCCACCAGCGTCATCTCCATCGTCACCGGGAGCGCCATCCGGCCTGCGGCAAGCTCGGCTATCACGGCGGTGTGCAGCTCGTCCATCTCCTCATCACGCTGGCCAAGCGCCACCACCGCTGAGCGGTCGCGCTGGTACCAGGAGTCCGCGGCCTCCCGCCACATGGCGGATGCGAGGTTCCCCTCCCGCTCGAAGAGCCCTCGGCAGCGCGGCGAGAGGTCCTCGCTCAGGATGTGCTCGCCCCGGTGCGCGATGTGTACGACGAGGTGGTGGGAGCGCGCGAGCTCAGGAACGATCTGGAGCACGGAGAGCAAGAAGCGCAGGTCCGAGGCGACGGGTGCCTGCAGCGCGATCTCCCGGCTGGCCAGTTGCTCGATCTCCGGGTACAGGGCGTCGATGACCTGGCCGCGCTCGGCCAGCAACTCGGCCACCTGGACGTCGTCGCTCACGAGTGCGCGGGTCGCCTCGGAGAGGTCCTCGGCCACCACCGCGAACATCTCGATGATGTTGGCTTCGATGGCCTCCAGCTCACGCTGGAATTCCTGTCGGTGTTCGGGCACAGTCGAAGCCTCCTGACGCCGCGGCCCAGGCAGCGGGCGGGCAGCCTTCCTCGCCACCTGGCAGCGGTACCTCCTGTCGATGACTGTAGTTCCAGCATCACGGTAGGTGAAGTATCAGGAAGGCACCGCACCGGGCTGGCACTTGCCCGGCATGTCCAGGTCCGCAGCCGACTGGCGGCGGGACATCTTCTGGTAACTCGTCGTATACCTATTGTTCACTTTGAATCTCATAGTTGTTCACTTGCGCATGCGTGCAGCCGGCAAGACTTGTCTTGGGGAGCGCGCTCAGCGTGCTGGCCGGGCGGGGGCCTGGCGTTGACGGTCATACCGGGGGGAACTGACATGCGACGCTTTCGCGTCCAACGCATCCTGGCGCCGGGCCTCGCCCTGGGCGCGACAGCCATAGTGCTTGCCGCCTGCGGCTCATCTGGCGACAGCAGTAACAGCAGCAGCGGGTCGGGCAGCGGCGGCTCCAGCCTGTCTGGCACGCTTAACGCCAGCGGATCGACCTTCCAGCTCACCTTCCAGCAGGCGGCGATCCAGAGCTTCAAGTCGGTCCAGCCCAACGTGACGGTCAACTACGGCGGCGGCGGCTCGGGCAAGGGGCGCACGGACCTCGCTGCGGGGACCGTCAACTTCGCGGGCTCGGACTCGCCGGTTCCGTCCAGCGAAAGCTCGAGCTTCGCGGGCAAGAAGGTGCTCTACTTCCCCGTCCTGATCGGCCCGATCACGGTCCCGTACAACCTGCCCGGCGTCAAGAACCTGAAGCTGACCGCGCCCGTCATCGCGGACATCTTCCAGGGCAAGATCGAGACGTGGAACGACTCCGCGATCAAGTCGGTAAACCCCGGCGTCAGCCTGCCCAGCACCTCGATCACCGTCGCCCGCCGCTCGGACTCGTCTGGCACGACGCAGAACTTCTCCCAGTTCCTCGTCGACGGGGCGCCGGGCGTCTGGAAGCTCGGCAGCGACTCGACCATCAACTGGCCCGCGACCAGCCGGGGCGGCAGCGGCAACGGCGGGGTGGCGCAGATCGTCAAGAGCACCCCCGGGGCCATCGGGTACGTGGATTACTCCGACGCCAAGGCGTCCGGGCTGACCTTCGGGTCCGTCAAGAACAAGGCCGGCCAGTACGTCGCGCCCACGCCGAAGTCGGCCTCGGCCGCCGCTGACCAGGCGACGGTCGCGCCCAACCTGACGTTCAGCGCGATCTGGGCGCCCGGCGCCAGCTCCTACCCGATCACCTACCAGTCGTGGGCCCTGGTCACCCAGAGCCAGTCGAGCAACGGCACCGCGAAGTCGCTCCGGGCGTACCTCGGCTACCTGCTGGGCGCTGGACAGAAGCTCCTGCCCACCCTGAACTACGCGCCGCTGCCCGCCGGCCTGGACCAGAAGGCCACAGCTCAGCTCAGCAAGATCGGCTCGTAGCCGTGACCGGCGTCATGCCGGGGGACGGGATCGGCTTGTCCCGGTGAGCATCGTCACCCGCCAGCGCCAGGGCCGGCCCCCCGGCTCCCTGACTGAGCGGCGGCCGGTCGGGGACCGTACCTTCCAGGTCCTGACGCTGGCGGCTGGCCTCCTGGTGCTGGTGATCCTGGTCCTGATCGCGGTCTCGACCAGCCAGCAGGCCTCGTCGTGGTTCTCCGCCGAGGGCACGAGCATCTTCTCGGACAGCTGGAACCCCTCGGCCGGGCAATTCGGTGCGCTGGCCTTCATCTACGGGACGGCGATCACGGCGGTCATCGCGATCGTCCTGGCCGTGCCGGTGAGCGTGGGTGTCGCGCTGCTGCTCACCGAGGTAGTGCCGTACCGGTGGGCCCGCCCGATCGTCTACGTAATCGACCTCCTGGCGGTAGTCCCCTCGGTGGTCTGGGGCCTGTGGGGAATCCTGGTGTTCGCACCCTGGATCCAGCACATCTACAGCTCGATCGGCTCGGGCGTCGACGGCGTCCCGGTGCTGGGCTCCCTGTTCGGGCCGCCTACGAGCGGGGCCTCGTTCTTCACCGCTGGCATTATCCTGGCCTTCATGGTCACGCCGATCGTGACCTCGCTGTCGCGTGAGGTGACCGCCACGGTGCCGGCGATCGACAAGGAGGGCGCCTACGCGCTCGGGGCCACCCGCCTGGAGATGATCCGCGGGGTCGTCTTGCCGCACAGCCAGGGCGGCATCGTCGGGGCGGTGCTGCTCGGGCTGGGCCGGGCGATGGGCGAGACGATCGCGGCCGCGCTCGTGATCGGGTCGTCGGCCACCATTACCTCGCACCTGTTCGCGCCCGGGTACAACATGCCCGCGGTCATCGCGAACGAGTTCGGCGAGGCCACCGGCGTGTTCCGATCGGCGCTCATGGGGCTCGGCGTGCTCTTGTTCGTCTTTACCATCGTCATCAACGTCATTGCCCGGGCGGTCGTGCAGCGCTCGGCCCGGCGGGGGAGAGGTGCCTGATGGCTCCCGCCCCCACTCAGCAGCAGAAGGTCGACCTGCGCGAGCCGCCGTCCTGGCGGCGCACCAAGAACCGCATCGCGACCACCTTGATGGTGCTCTCGTTCACTCTCGTGACCATCCCGCTCGGTTTCGTCCTGTTCACCGTGATCGCCAAGGGCGCCTCCGTCATCAACTGGTCCTTCCTGACCAGCTCGATCCCGCCGAACGTGCTGCCCGCGAGCTTCGGCGGGATCGGCCCGGCGGTACTGGGCACCCTCGAGATCACGGCGCTGGCCACGGTCCTGGCCGTGCCCCTCGGCGTCCTGGGCGCGGTCTACCTCAACGAGTACGGCGGCAGCAGGCCGCTGGCCCGGCTCATCGGGTTCATGTCCGACGTGATGACGGGCGTGCCCTCGATCGTGATGGGGCTGTTCATCTTCTCGATCTGGGTGCTGCATTTCGGCTTCTCGGGCCTGGCCGGCGCCTTCGCCCTGGGCTGCCTGATGCTGCCGATCGTGATCCGCTCCACCGACGAGATGCTCAAGCTAGTGCCGGACTCGCTCCGCGAAGGCAGTTACGCCCTGGGCGCCACCAAGGCCCGCGTCACGCTGACGGTGGTATTGCCGGCTGCCCTCGGCGGAATTGTCAGCGGCGCCCTGCTGGCTGTCGCCCGGGCCGCGGGGGAGACGGCACCGCTGCTGTTCACTATCCTCACGGTGACCACCGCGAACCCCAACGTGTTCAGCGGGGCGAACACCTCGCTGCCCTCGCAGATCTTCGTGAACGCGTCGTCGCCGTATGTGGGCGCCCAGGGCCGCGGCTGGGGCGCGGCACTCACGCTCATCGCGATCGCCTTCATCCTCATGATCGCCGCCCGCCTGGTCACCGCCAGATTCGCCCGATTCGTGCGTTAGGAACACCATGGAATCGCCCGAGCCGAACATCGTCACGAATCTCCCGCGGCCTGCGGTGACGGCCCGGCCGCAGGCGGAATCAGCGCCCGGTGAGGTCATCTTCGACCTGAAGAACGTCTCGATCTGGTACAGCGCCTTCAAGGCCGTCACCGACGTCTCGCTGACCGTTCACGAGAATGAGATCACGGCCCTGATCGGCTCGTCAGGGAGCGGCAAGACAACTGTCCTGCGGGCACTCAACCGCATGAACGACCTCGTCGCGGGTGCACGCCTGGAAGGCGAGCTTTCCTACCGCGGAGAGCCGCTGTATGGCAAGGATGTCTCCGCGACGGCGGTGCGCCGGCGCATCGGGATGGTCTTCCAGAAGCCGAACCCGTTCCCCAAGTCGATCTATGACAACGTCGCCTACGGGCCGCGTATCAACGGCGAGCGCGCCAAGGACAAGCTGGACGAGATCGTCGAGCGCTCGCTGCGCCGGGCCGCCCTATGGGACGAGGTGAAGAGCCGCCTCCGCATGTCGGGCCTGAGCCTGTCCGGCGGGCAGGCTCAGCGACTGTGCATCGCCCGCACGATTGCCGTCGAGCCGGACGTCGTCCTCATGGACGAGCCCGCCTCGGCCCTCGACCCGATCGCGACGGGCGCCATCGAGGACCTGATGCGGGAACTCAAGTCGCAGTTCACCATCGTCGTCGTCACGCACAACATGCAGCAGGCCACGCGGGTCAGCGACCGCACCGCCTTCTTCTACGTGCTCACTCACAGCGAGACCGATACCCGCACGGGCGTGCTCGTCGAGTATGGCTCGACCGAGCAGATCTTCCAGGATCCGCGGGACAGCCGCACCAAGGCCTACGTCACCGGCCGGATGGGCTGAACCCGTCCTCAGGACGTACCGCTTGGCGTCGGGGCTACGCCTCGGGCGGGATCGTCGTCGAAGACTGATCAACTCCCTGGCAAAGCACAGAAATCGGCTATGTGTCCATCGATCGAACGCGCATGCAGCATGGCTGACCGGGTGACAGTCAGTGCGTGACCGGATCAAGCGGAGGGTTGGCGCGGCGGTGAAGTGCCCGCATCTCATGATCGGCCACGAGACGTTCTCTGAGCTCGGCCGCGGTAAATCCCCAGATCATGACGAACGGCGCCGTAGTGGGTACCCCGAACCAGTGCCCGGCCAGCAACACGATCTCGTAAGCCTGCGTGAGCCTTTCCCCGAACAGCTCGCCCAGCGTGTCAGCGGCCAGCGGCCCCCGCAGTTCCGGGCCGTCGTGGGATACGGAGCACATCAGCTGGTGACACGGGGGTCCAGGAGCCAGCCCTCGCGGACGGTGTGCCAGTCAGCGCCGAGCACGTCGCAGATACGGCGGAACTCGTTGGCGAAGGTGACTTTCGCGGCGAGGTAGGCGTTCTCCATGTACTTGATGGTCTCGGCCTCGATGGCGGTGCACTGGAAGTAGGTAATGGCCGGGCCGAGGACCGGCTGGAGCAGGTCGATGACCGCGTGGCGGGTCGGAGGGTCGCCGCCGAGGATCAGGAAGGGCACCTCGCCGGGCCCGCCGGGCCACCAGGGGTGGTGGTAGGCGGGCTCGCCGTAGTACTCGGGGGAGAAGCACACCTGCTTGCCGGTCAGGTCGGCGAGCAGGTCAGTGGTCCCGGGCGGGACGGTGGACTTGAGCAGGACTGTGCTGACCGGAACTCGCTCGACGGCGTCGCGGACATGGCTGATGTCGCAGGACCCGTCGCCGGCCATGGGGCTGTCGACGCAGACGATCGCGGCGTCGCAGGCAGCCAGGTCGCGGGCAGGGTACTCGCGGCGGTCAGCGGTGTCGTAGGTGACAAGGCTGGCGGCCGGGGCCAGGAGGCCGTGCATAGCCGTGCCGACGTGGCCCATCCCGATGATCGCGATCCGTGTCATCTGTCTGCTCTCCTGAGCTGAGTGGGCTGGCTGGGGTGACAGCGGACGGAAACTCACCGCATCGGGCGCTCATGAGGCGGGTCCCGTGCGGTACCCGTGCCGCCCGGCGTAGGGGGCGTTGAATACCTGGTGCAGGGCGGCGAACGAGTCGAGCTGCGCGAGCGTGGTGGCGTGGTGCTGGCCGTGCCGGGCGGCGCGCTGGTTGTAGGCGTCGAGGGCCGCGGTGACGGCGGCGGGGCGCACGCTGCCATAGGTCATCTGCAGCGTGACGATCAGCTTGGCCAGGTCGTAGCCGAACGGTGCGAGCGTCACGTCGTCGGTGTCGATCACGAAGATCGTCTGACTGCCGGTGATCAGGAAGTTGCGGGGATTGCTGTCCTTGTAGAAGGCGGCGGTCCCGGCGGCGGTTTCCTCCAGGAGGGCCAGCGCCGCGCGCAGCGCGGCGGTTCCGGGCAGGAATCCCTGCTCCAGCCGGCGGCGCAGGGCGGCGCGGCGGCAGGTCAGGTAGTCCCCGATGCAGCCGCCGGGAACCGGGTGCGGTGCCCGGAGGTCGGCGTGACGGAGGCTGGCGTCCCAGGCGGTGCCGTGGGCATCGCCGAGGAGGCCGGCGATCGCGCGAAGGTCGCCGGTGCGGGCGTGCCGGCCGGCGATGTGCTCGAAGGTGATGCTCGTGGCGGCTGTGCCGCAGATCCGGGGCTGGCGCATCGGCGCGGCATTGGCGGCGAGCCAGTAATGATGGCGCACCGCCCGGGCTACGGAGGCCGGGCTGTCGTAGCGCTTGACGAACTGGGCGTTCACCGGGTTGCCCCTCCGCCGCGATTCGGGGCGGGCGGGTGCGGGGTGGCAGGCACCTGGCCACGCGAGCCGGGGAGGCAGGCGGCGGCCTGGCAGCCAGGGCCAGTCTCGGCAGTTATCCTTCCGGATGGAATGCCCCGGTCGCTGGGGGCTAGCGGTGCCGGGCGGCGGTATCGCGCAGCCAGCGGCGGGCGGCTCGCCGGCTGGTGAGCCGGATGATCTCGGCGTGCGCGGCGTGCTGGCTGATCTTGGCCAGGACCTGCGGGCGCATCCGCCGCCGGTAGCCGGCGACGTACCGGATCACGCCCCAGCGGAGGCGGTTGTGCACGCCGTCGCCGTGGTGGCCGGGCCCGTGGCGGGCCTGCCGGGCCAGGACGCCCCGCAGCGCGGCGATCGTGGAGACGTCGGTGAACACGACGGTGTCGCAGGCCCGGAGCCGGATCTCCAGCGTCGAGTTGTAGTTCCCGTCGATCACCCAGGCCGGGCGGGCGGCCAGGTCGCGCTGGGCCGCGGCGAATTTCTCGCGGGCAGCTCGTTCCACTCGTCGTCGTAGAACACCGCGTCCAGGTGCGTGACCGGCACGCCGAGGATCTGGCCGAGCTGCCGGGCCAGGTAGGTCTTGCCGCTGCCCCCGCACCCCACGACGGCTACCTTTCCGCACAGCTGCCCTCCCGCACGTAGAAGCGGTGCCCGCCCATCCTGCCCGCCGGGACGCCCCTGGGCGGGGTGGACACGGCGGTCACCGGGATGCCGCCCGTCCGCGAGCCGGGCGGGCGGTGATCTGGTCCAGCACCGCGTCCAGCACGGTGGCCTGGCGGCTCAGCCGGAACAGCTCCAGCCGGGCCAGGCACGCGGCGATCAGCCGGGCGTGCTCGCCGGTTCCCGCGATGCCCCGCAGCCGCGTGACCTGCTCGATGACCGCGGCGCCGTCGGCGACGACCAGCTCGGCGGGGACGAACCGGCTAGCGTACCGGATGCTGGCCGGGGCCAGCGGCAGGCAGCCTTCCAGGACGGCCTCAAACAGCCGCTGGGTCATCTGCCCGGCCGCCTGGTACCGGGCCGGCAGTAGCAGGATCGTGGCCAGTGACTGG
>Ga0193728_1000391_pt1 | contig 21034 bp, 27 predicted proteins | sample U1c1metaG_FD_143037 | JGI IMG/M metagenome (GOLD analysis project Ga0193728, IMG submission 143037) | Soil microbial communities from a riparian zone of the East river system, Colorado, United States - U1c1 | ecosystem: Environmental > Terrestrial > Soil > Riparian zone | place: USA: East River...
GCGGCGGTGGTGGTGGGGCGAGCTCGAGCGCGTCGTCGTCGGCTGCTGGCGGTGCCGGCGGCGCCGGCGGCGACGGACGCATCTACGTGTTGGTGTGGTCAGGCTGATGGCCGAGATCGCACCCCCCACGCACGCCGAGATCCTTCGCCTCGTCAGCGACCCTGAATTCCGGCAATACGCGATCGACCGATGGGGAATCGACGCGCTCATGGATCCCGCCTGCGAAAACTGCGCATCGTCAGGGCCGACGACGCCGTGCGCCAGCTGCGGAAAGAGCATCGGTCTCGGCGACCTGATCAAACGCGTGACACGGCTATTCGGCGTGAAGCCGTGCTCGGCCTGCGAGCAGCGCGCCGCGAAGCTGAACCGCTGGCGTCTCCCGATGAGGAGGCGCTAGGTGGATCCGTTCGCGGGCGTTCCGGGCGAGCTGATCGTCGGCGCCGACGGCGTCTGGCTCGGCGACTTCGCAAGCGAGTACGTCGTCCCGGCCGACAGCACACGCTTCTCGCTGCTGTATCCGACCGGTTGGACGAACTGCACCTGGTACGAGCTCGGCGGCTGCAACATCCATTACAGCGGCTGCTCCTGCTCGGACTGCTGCGGCAGCCACCTCGCCAACGCATTCACGCAACGTCTGCCGGGGGACGCGATCGACCCCTGCGAGACGTTCGCGACGACGGACAGTTACGCCGTCGCGATCGCCCCGAAGATCTGCCAGGTCGGTTGCGGCAACTGTCGTGGCCCCGGCTCCTGCTGCTGCACCCATCCTTGTGACACCGTCCGCTGCGGCCACAGTTGCGGCGGGAGGCAGACCTATGCGGGCTGGCCGCTCGTCAGCTTCGGCCTCGCGAATCCGTCCACGCTAATCGAGGCTGTCGCGGACTCGTCAGGCCCTGCGGGGATAGAGGCGATGAACGCGATGGCGATCGACTTCTCCGGCGCCGGAACTGAGGGAGCGACGTTCATCGGCGAGGGCGGCGGCTACGACATCGCGCGTCCCCCCTACACCGATTCGCAGCCGGGACGGCCGCTCACGGACGCGTTGAAGAACTACCGGTCGGCAACGAACTTCACAGTCGAGACCGACGACTGTCTCGAGTTCTCCTGCTGGGTGAAAGCCGTGCCTGACCGCTTCGGCTACGTCTGCGCCGGCTACAGGTTCGGAGGCGGCATCGAGGTGCAGCACATCCTCGGCATCTCGTCGCGCACCTTCGACGTGATCACCCTCGACGGCACCTGGCAGTACCTCACCGGCGTCCTGAACGGCTTCGCGCACGAACTCGTGAACCCGATGATCCATCTCGGCACGCTCAACTCGAACCGCCTCGATGCGCGCAGCCACTGCGCCGACGTTCCTGCGCACTTCTCGAGTGCGACGCGGCCGCCGCGCGGACGTGTCCACGTCAAGGCAGTCCATCTCGCGCCCTGCGGTGCCGCGGCCTCAGTCGGCGCGCACGTGAACCATCGCTTCTAGGATGCTCCAGCGAGGATGCAAGCACCAGATGATCGTCGGCTTCTAACCGGGGTGGCAGTCGCTTGGCTCGCCGCGGGGGTGGCTGCGTTCGTTGACGCCGGCCCGTGGTCGCTGCATGTGAGGTTAACGATCGGCGGCGTCGCGCTCGAGTCGGTCGGAATCGCGCTGCTTGCCTTGGACATTGTCGCGGACCCCGTCCTCCTAGCGGTTGGGCGCGTAGCCGCTGTCTCGAAACGGGCCATAGAGGCTCTCCTCACGTCACTTCGAACGCCCGAAGAGATCGTCGTGAATGTCGGATCGGCTGAACTCGGACTCCACGGTGGCGACGTCGTCGTTTCGAGCACATCGAATGTCCGCTCTATCGAAGACGAAGTGGCGTATCTGCGCGCCGAGCTCGTCCAGCTCCGAAATCAAGTCGCCGATACAGATGCCCGGGTCGGTCGCGACTTGCGCGACCTCCGAAGCGATCTTCTGCGCACGCGCGATGACTTGCAGCGCTCGATCAGTCGCGCGATCGAGGAGAGCAAGCGCGAGTACTACGAGTGGCGGCTCGGAGGGTTCGCGATCGCGCTCGCAGGATCTGGGCTCTTGGCGTGGGCGAACCTTGCCTGACTAGACCCATTGGGTTGGGTTGCCATCACGGAGTTACGGTCATCGTCCAGGCCGTCGCGCCCTTCTTGAACATGACTGTGTAGGTCTGATGCTCTGCACCAGTCGAGTATTCGCACGTCGCGACGAACGCGCTCGTGGGCGTGCAAAGCTGCGAGCCGGGTCCTACATGCTGGACGATCGCCGCTCGCACGGCGTCGTGGATGCAGTGGGCCGCGTCGTTGTACGAGCACAGGCGCGGGTCGCCCGGCAACGGATGGGTCGGTAGCGCCGGCGGACAGTCGCCAAGGCTGCGGTTGCTAACGCATACGCCGGCGGAAGCGACGCGCATCCAGACTCGACCCGACATTGAGGCCCATCGAGCCTGGCAGGCGAACGTCGCGTAGCCCGGCGTCCTGCTCGTCCCGATGCCGGTACACGACGCAGCCGTGATCTTGGCCATCATCACGCCGGTCCTAGGTGACTTGCCGATGATTGATTGCGCTGCCTGCGCGGGCGTCCGATACACCGGTTCCGCCCGAGCGGCATCTGACAAGGCGAGCGCAGCGCCGATGGCGAGCACCGATGCGGCGGTGATCAATTTCGTCATGTGGTCCTCCTGTCGGAAGCAAGCTGAGAGACATTGGCGCGAGCGGCAGGCCTGTTGGCGCGCTTCGCGAGGTACTCCTCGACGCCGCTTTCGGGGTAGCGGCGCTCACTGCCGACGAAGACGCTGCGCAGTTCGCCCTTCTGGGCGAGCCGAAGGATCGTGTCAGTCGAGCAGTTCAGCAGCGCGGCGACCTGAGCAGTCGTGTAGTGATGTTCGATCACGCCGCGTCTCGCTGCGCGCGGCGGATTCCATCGAGGTCGAAGATCGCGCGCTCGAGCTCCGCAGCGCCCTCGGTGAGTGTCTCGCCGCGCATGCGAACGTCGGCGGCGATCGCCGCGACGGCTCCGATGTCTGCCATATCGACGATGAACGCCAGGTCGCTCCCGTCGCTGCTGCGTGCGGTGCGCCTCACGCCGAGGACGATTTCTTCGACGACGTCGATGGCGACGAGGAGCGTGTTGTAGAGGTGGTCAGCATCGTCGACTGTCGGTAGTCCGGCACGGCCGGTAGCGTCTATTCCAGGCATGGGGGTTCACTCCCTGTGTCTCGCGCCCGGGGCTGTTCACGCAGCGCCCGGGCTTGTGTACGTGTCCGAACGAGGGACGGTAACCCGGCACCCCATGCGACATGCAAGCTGTAAGGCGATGTCGCACGGCCGTTTACGCTTGGAGCGCGCCATCGAGGATTTCGATGCCGTTCGGCACGCGGCCTTTATTGACGCTCCTCGGCCGGAGGTGCAAGCGCTGATCGCCGAGCTCGAGTTCATCCGAGAATTCGGTCTGGCTCTTTCGGTTGAGATCGCGCACGCCCGTCAGAGTCTCTAGCGCAGCGGCTCGTCGATCTCTCCTACAAGTTCGCCCGCGACGTCGGGATCCGCCGCGCCCGGCGGTGGTACGAGCGGGCCTCGGTCGGCCTCGCCGAGTTTGAAGACGAAGGTGACCGGCCCGTTTCCATCCAAGGTGTTGTCGAGGTCAGTCTCTAGTGCCGGCTGGCCCCAGCCGCGGCCGAGCAGAAGTTCCGCCGCCTTGACTCGCGCCATTGCCTGGGCCGTCCGATCGTCCCTAATCTCAACGAGCGCCTCGATCGAAGACTTCGTGTGTGTCCGCGCGAGCTCGACGACTTCCTTCAGCTGCTTCGGTCGTCCGCCTGGATTGGCGCTTACGCCGGGCGCGAACTTGCCGTTCTCGACTCGCTCGATGTCCGTGCTCATCGAACCCCGGTATCGGCCCGGTCTTGCGCGTACCGCGCGCGTACGCGCTCGCCTCTACCGGCAGCATCTCGGCGCATCTGTCCGCGGTTCGATGCCGCATGGCTGCGGCGTTCATCAGTCTTGCGCAGGTCGTTGCATCTTGATGTGGGGGACAAGAGGTCCCGAGTTCGAATCTCGGCACCCCGATCGAGAACCTAGGCAGCGTTACCCGCCGCGGCGCGCGTTCCGGCCGCGCACCCGTGCTCGAGCGCGTCGCCGAGGTCTCGGCCCTGCACGAGCTCCGCGAGCAGCACGCCGGCGAGCGCGTCGCCCGCACCGGCCGCACCGTGCAGGAGACGCTCCGGTGGCGAACGTCGTTCGACAACGCCATCGAAGGATGCGATCGCCCCCTCCGGGCCGAGCTTCACGCAGACGAGCTTGAACCGCTCCGCAAGGGCGGCGAGCGCGGCATCGCCGGTCTCGCCGGTGAGCGCTTCCGCTTCGTCCGCGTCCGCGAAGATCGCATTCGCGCCGAGCATGCGCGCGAGCGCCGTGTGGGAGCCGACGCGCGTGACGAGCCGCGTGGAACCGGCATCGACCGCGATCAAGTCGGCCGCCGCGTGCTCGAGCGCAGCGCGACCCGCGTCGAACGTGTCGTCGTTCAGCAGCACGTAGCCGGAGACGAGCACCGCGGCGCCCGTCAGGTCGCCGAGGTCGTCCGGTCGGAGGAAGGCGTTCGCCCCGCGGTCGGCGACGATCGCGCGCTGCGCGCCCGTGCCCGCCTCGAGGAACGTGCCGGTCGGATGTCCGAGGTCAGTCGCGAGCCGTGGCTCGATGCCTGCATCCGCAAGCGACGCGCGCACAGCGTGGCCGGGAGCATCGGCACCGACACGTCCCACGACGGTCGCATCCAGCCCGGCCGCGACCGCCCAGAGCGACGCCGTCACCGGCGAGCCGCCGGCGCGCACGCGGATCGGTGCATGCGTCGTCTCGCCTGGCACGATGCTGACGCTCGCGATGTCGAGCATCACCTCACCGACTGTGATCAGGCGCCCGCTCACTGGAGGAGCTTACGAGAGAGGGCCCCGCAGGGGCCCTCTCTCGTCACACGCGACCCGAGCTTCGGACTTACGGCCGGCGATCTTCGACGATCGTCTCGCGGCGCGTACCGCCGACGCCGCCCCAGCTCGACCAGAAGATCATCGAGAGAACCACGCCGATCGCGCCGACCACGAGCAGGATGATCCCGATCGTGTGGATGTTGAAGCCGTTGCCAGTGACGCTCACGGCGAACGCGAGCACCGCACCGGCGGCGACCAAAAGCAGGCTGACTCCGATTCCCATGTGTCTTCCTTTCCGTGGTTTAGCGTCTTGTTGCGAAAACGCGTCGGCGGCCGCTGGAGATACGGTTCGATCGCGGCGATAATGCGAGTCGGCCGTGCCGACGACACCCGACCCCCGCCTGTTCGACCTGCTCGATGAGACGAACCGCGAGCTCGTGGAGAGCCTCCCGGCTGATGCGAGCAGCGTGTCGCGCGTGATCGGCGACTTGATTCTGCTCGTCTCCGAATGCCCACCGGAGGGCCAGACACTTCAGATGGGGCAGGGCTACCTCGTGCCCGACTATCCGGCGACGAAGAGTGTCCTGACCACGGGGACGCCGTACGCGATGACGGTCGACGACGTCGACGCGGATCCGGCCGAGGCGCGCGTGCTCGAGGAGCTCGGGTTCGCGTCGATCCTCCTGGCGCGGCTCGAGATCGGCGGAACCGCGTCCTGGGGGCTCGTTGAGGTCTACCGGACCGAGCCTATCCCGTTCGAGGCGGACGCCATCCGCGTCGCGGGGGAAATCCTCGCCCGAACGACCGCGCGCGCCGGCTAGGAGACGACGACGTCGGCGGAGCAGCCGGCGACGAGGGCGCACAGCGGTTCCGGGACACCGCGCAACTGCGGGTGCGATGCGTCGATCTCGATCGACGGCCACTCCTCGAGGCCGAGCGACGCCGCACCTTCGTCCGACCCCATCGAGAGCAGCGCGTCGACGGTGAGCACGTCGCGGCGGCCCGCCTGACGACGTGCGATCCCGTCGAGCTCTCGCAACTCCTCCAGCGGGTCGATGCGCACGTTCGAGTCGGAGCCGATGCAGATGCCGATGCCGCGGTGCAGCAGCCTCTCGACCGGCAGGAAGCCGTCGCCGAGATTCGCCTCCGTGGTCGGGCACGCGCAGACGCGCCCGCCCGCCTGGCCGAGCAGGTCGAGCTCGTGTCCGTCCGCGTGCGTCGCGTGCACGATCGTCGTCCGCGCGGTCAGGCAGCCGGCATCGGCGAGCAGCTCGATCGGCCGCAGCCCGTGCTCGGCGACGCACTCCTCGATCTCACGCGGCTGCTCGTCGGCGTGGACGTGCAACGGCAGGCCCTCCGCCGCTGCGTAGCGGCCGAGCTCCTCGAGCCACTCGCGCGGACAGGCGCGCACGGAGTGGGGGGCGACGCCGACTCGGGCGCCGCCGGCACGTAGCTCCTCGAGCTGCCTGAGGTACTCGGCGACCGACTCCTGCCGGAACCGGTCGATGCCGCCTCGCGCATACGCGACGTAGAGCAGCACGATCTCGATCCCAGCCTCGGCGGCAGCTTCGACGGCCGCCTTGGCCTCCTCGAGGCCGAGATAGTGGAACTCGCCGACCGCCGTGTAGCCCGCGTCGCGCAGCTCGCGGTAGACCTCCGCGTACTCCGTGCGGACACGTTCCGGAGTCTGACCTCGCGCCAAGTCGAGCATCGTGTCGCGCCACGACCAGAAGTCGGAGCCCTCCGCCCGGCCTCGCAGTGCCCGCTGAAACGCATGACTGTGGGCGTCGACAAAGCCGGGGAGCTGGAATCTGTCCGCCACGTGCGAGAGAATATGCCAGTGCTGCGGCGCCTCCTGGTCGTGGGGCTGGCATCGGCCTTTCTCGGCGTGCCTGCGCTTGCGCATGCCGGAGCTGCGTCTGCTGGAACCGTGGCGATCTTCTATTACCCCTGGTACGCGACGCCTGCGCACGACGGCGCCTGGGATCACTGGAACCAGAACAGCCACCGCCCGCCGCTCGACCTCTACTCGCGGTTCTACCCGGCACGGGGGCCGTACTCGAGCAACGACGTCGCCGTGGTCGACCAGCAGATGGCGGAGATGGCGGCGGCCGGCGTCGACGAGGTCGTGTCGTCTTGGTGGGGCCGCGGCTCCGTCGAGGATGCACGGCTCCAGATGCTGCTGAACGCGGCGCGCCGCCGCCGGCTCCAGCCCGCGATCCACATCGAGCCCTACCCGAACCGCACGGCGGACACGGTGCTGCTGGACATCAAGTACCTCGCGGGGCTCGGAGTGCACGACATCTTCGTCTACCACCCGCGCGACATCCCGGCGGCCGACTGGGCGGCCCTGCGTCCGCAACTACCGCCGGGCGTCCGGCTGTTCGCCGGGACCGAGCTCGTCGGCTTTGCCGCGGCAGGTCTCTTCGACGGCTTCTACACCTATGACTTCATCAACTACGGCGGCAGCAAGTTCACGCGCCTCTGCAACCAGGCGCACGCCGTGCACCTCCTCTGCGCACCCAGCGTCGGCCCGGGCTACGACGGCGTCCGGGCAGGCGAGGCGGCAGTGCTCAGCGGGCGCCGCAACGGAGTCACCTACGACAACCTGTGGACGGCTGCGCTCGCCGCGAAGCCCGACATGGTGACGATCACGAGTTACAACGAGTGGGGCGAGGGGACACAGATCGAGGCGGCGGCCCCGCACCGCGGCTACCGCAACTACGACGGCGCCTGGGGCCTCACCGGCGTCGCCGCCCAGACCGCGTATCTGACGCGCACGGCCTACTGGACCGGGCGCTTCCATTCCGGCCCTTGAGATGGCTGAAGTCGCGACAGTGCACGCCTGGATGGTGGCTCATCCCAGCGCCCTGCGTCTGAGCCATCCCCAGTCGCACCCCGCCGCGACTTCAACCATCTAGCCCGCCCGTAGAATCATCTGGGATGGCCACCCGCGCGGTCTCGCCGCCACTCGCACAGCTGCCGAACGCGCTCACGCTCGCACGCCTGGCGCTGATACCGCTCTTCGTCGTCTTCATGGTGCAGGCAGGCGACGCCCACACCTGGCCGGCCGGGATCGTCTGGCTCATCGCCGGCATCACCGACCAGATCGACGGCTTCCTCGCGCGCCGCTGGCACGTCGAGTCGCGCTTCGGAAAGATCGCCGACCCGCTCGCCGACCGGCTGATGATCGACTCCGGCGTCATCCTGCTCGTCGTCTACTCACGGCTGACGTGGGTCGCTCTCGCGATCATCGCCGCGCGTGACGTGCTGCTCTTCGTCGGCTGGCGCGTGTTGACGCCGCGTGGGATCGACATCGACGTGAACAGGCTCGGCAAGGCCGCGACCTGGCTGCTCTACCTCGGGCTCGGCTGCCGCATGGTCACGCACAACCACACCGCCTGGCCGCTCTGGATCTTCTGGGTCGGACTCGGGATGGCCGTCGTGGCGGCGATGTTCTACGTCCGCGATGCGTGGAAAGCACTCACGGCATGAAGGCCGTCGTCATGGCGGGGGGCGAGGGCACACGTCTGCGCCCGCTCACCTCGAATCAGCCCAAGCCGATGGTGCCCATCGTCGGCAAGCCGTGCATGGAGCACATCCTCGAGCTGCTGAAGCGCCACGGGTTCGAGGACGTCGTCGTGACGGTTGCATTCCTGCCGCAGGCGATCCGCTCGTACTTCGGTAGCGGCGAGGCGCTCGGTATCGACATCGGCTACTCGGTCGAGGAGTCGCCGCTCGGAACGGCCGGCTCCGTGAAGCTCGCGGCGGGCAGGCTCGACGACACGTTCCTCGTCATCTCGGGCGACGCGCTCTGCGACGTCGACCTGAGGAGCCTCGTCGCGTTCCACGAGCAGAAGGGCGCCTCGGTGACGATCGGCCTGAAGTCGGTCGAGAACCCGCTCGAGTTCGGGATCGTCGTCACCGACGACGAGGGGCGCGTCGAGCGCTTCCTCGAGAAGCCGTCGTGGGGCCAGGTGTTCTCCGACACGATCAACACCGGCATCTACGTCATGGACGCCGAAGTGCTGCAGCATGTGCCGAAGGACCGCCCGTTCGACTTCTCGAAGGAGCTCTTCCCGCTGCTGCTCGAGATGGGCCGTCCGATCTACGGGCACGTCATGGACGGTTACTGGCAGGACATCGGCAACCTCGACCAGTACCGGCAGGCGAACTTCGACGCGCTCGACGAGCGCGTGCAACTCGACATTCCCGGCATTCGCATCCGCGGGAACATCTGGGTGGGGGAGGGCGTCGACCTGCACGACCTCGACGCGATCGAAGGCCCCGTGTATATCGGCAACTACTGCCGTATCGCTCCTGACGCGACCGTCGGGCCGTACTCCGTGCTCGCCACGAGTGTCACGCTGCGCGAGCGCGCGCGCATCGCGCGATCGATCATCGACTCGTCGACGTACATCGGCCGTGGCGCGGTCGTCGAAGGCGCGATCGTCGGCCGCGCATGCGACATCCGCGCGCACACGCGTGTGCACGAGGGAGTCGCGATCGGCGACGAGGTGACGATCGGTGCGGAGAGCGTGATCATGCCCGGTGTCCGGATCTACCCATACAAGGAGGTGGAGACCGGCTCGCACATCTTCGAAAGCCTCGTCTGGGAGTCGCGCGGCACGACACGCGTCTTCGGCAAGGACGGTGTCTCGGGCCTCATCAACGTCGACCTGACCCCCGACACCGCAGTCCGTCTTGCAGCCGCGTTCGGCACGGCGCTGAAGCGCGGCGCCCGCGTGGTCGCGTCGCGCGAGGGAACGCCGGCGTGCCGGATGATCAAGCGGGCGATGATCTCAGGACTGTCGTCGACAGGCGTCGACGTCGCCGATCTGCGCGTCATCCCGGCGGGAGTGGGGCGTCATCTCGTGAAGTCGGAGGGATACCCGGCCGGCTTCCACGTCGGCATCAGCCCGAGCGACCCGGAGGCGATCCGCATCCAGTTCTTCGAGCAGCCCGGCATCGAGATGACGCCGGACATGCAGAAAGAGGTGGAGAAGCATTTCACGCGCGGTGAGCTGCGCCGCGTCGCAGCGGCGGACGTCGGCTCGATCTCGTACCCGGTGCGCGTGCGCGAGAGCTACGCGGCCGACCTGCTCCAGACGCTCGACGTCGAGGCGATCCGCGCGCGTTCCTTCCGGCTCGTCGTCGACTACGGCTTCTCGGCGTCGTCATACGTGCTGCCGCTCGTGCTCGGGCCGCTCGGGGTCGAGGCCGTTGCGGCGCACGCGTTCCCGAGCGACGGCGACGCCGGCCCGCCCGGCGGGCTCGCCGCGTCGATCGGCCAGGCCAAGCGGCTCGTGCCGGCCGTCGGCGCCGATCTCGGCGCCGTCTTCGACCGGGCCGGCGAGCGGCTCTACCTGATCGACGAGCAGGCGCACGAGATCCCGGTCGAGCAGGCGCTGCTCCTGTATCTGAGCCTCATGCGCTCGAGCGGCCGGAAGGGCACGCTCGCGTTCCCCGTGACCGTCACGAGCCAGGTCGAACGGCTCGTCGAGGGCACCGAGCTCGAGATCATCCGGACGCGCGCCTCGCTGCCCGAGCTGACGAAGGCGGCCGTCGAGGACGGGGTCATCTTCGCGGGCGCTGTCGGCGGCGGCTACGTCTTCCCGGACTTCATGCCCGGCTACGACGCCGTGGCGAGCCTCGCGAAGCTCCTGGAGCTGCTCGCCACCGTCCGCCGGCCGATCTCCGAGCTCGTCGCGGAGCTGCCGACGCCGACCCTCGTCCACCACCAGCTGCCCTGCCCCTGGGCGCTGAAGGGCCTGATCATGCGGGTCCTGAATGAGCGCATGGCCGGACGGGACGTCGACCTGACCGACGGGATCAAGGTCTTCTCCGACCGCGGCTGGGCCCAGGTGCTTCCCGACCCGGACGAGCCGCTCGTGCACCTGTACGCCGAGGGCGAGACGCTCGAGGAGTCGGAGGAGCTGGCGGACGAGCTCCGCGAGGTGATCGAGGAGATCGAGCAGGGCGAAGCCGCCACGGCTCGAACCTAGTCATCTGACCGGCACTCTCGACCTCAGGTATAGACAAGGTCGCCGCAAAGGCTAAAGTTCAGCTTTACCCTCCGAGCCGAAAGGTCCTCGTGGAACCGCTCCCCGATCTTGCATCGACCTCTGACGAAGAGCTCAAGCGTCTGATCGACGAGTACACACAGGAAGAGCAGGAGGTGTCCTACCGCCGCCGCATCCTGCACGGAAAGATCGACATCCTCCGCGCCGAGCTTGTCGCCCGCCTCCAGAAGACCGGCGGCCGCAGCGTGCTCGACGACGTGAACGTCGAGGCCCTCACCGAGATCCTCGCCGGAAAGGCCGCTCCGCCCTCCGTATGAGCCACGTGTACTGCCCCGAGTGCGGCTTCCAGAACCCGGAGGCTGGGAACTACTGCTCGAAGTGCGGAGCGCTCCTGCACGTCCCGGAGGCCGCCGAGCAGACCCAGACCTTCAGCCCCGAGGAGGCAGACGAGCTGCTCGAGGCGCTCGACGACGCCGGCGTCCAGGGGCCGGCGCTGATCATCCGCTCCGGGGGCGGCCGCTCGGGCGAGACATTCGTGCCGGACGGCGGCGGCACGACGATCGGCCGGTCGCCGGACTGCCCCGTCTTCCTCGACGACGTCACCGTCTCGCGCAAGCACGCGGTCGTCCGTGAGCACGACGGCCACTGGACGATCGAAGACCAGGGCAGCCTGAACGGCACGTTCGTGAACCGCCGGCGCATCGAGTCGGCCGAGCTCACCGACGGCGACGAGATCCAGATCGGCAAGTACAGGCTCACCTTCCTCACCCGCTGATGTCAGCCACGGCCCCCGCACGCGAGCGCCTCCTGACGATCGGCACCGTCTGCCGGCGGTTGCAGCCGGAGTTCCCCGACATCTCGATCTCGAAGATCCGCTACCTCGAGGATCAGGGGCTGTTGACGCCGAAGCGGACGCAGGGCGGCTACCGGCTCTTCACCGAGGACGACGTCGACCGGCTCGAGACGATCCTGCGGCTGCAGCGCGACGAGTTCCTGCCACTGCGCGTGATCCGCGAGGAGCTCGCCTCCGGTGCCTCGAAGGCGCGCCGTAAGCGTTCGGGCGCGCTCGCCGACCGGGAGGAGGGGCTCGACCTCGACGGCCTCTGCGAGCGCGCAGGGATCGATCCGCGCCGCGCGCGAGAGCTGGAAGAGTTCGGACTGCTCGAGCCGCGCGTCGAGGGCGGCCAGCGCATCTACTCCGAGAACGACGCCGACGTCGCCGCCGCGTGCGAGACACTGTCGCGCTACGGCATCGCGCCGCGCCATCTGCGCGCGTTCCGTACCGCCGTCGACCGCGAGACGGGCCTGCTCGACGCCGTGATCGCGCCGGCGCTGCGCTCACGCAATCCGGAGCGTCGGCGGGCCGGGGTGGACGACCTGCAGGCGATGGGCGAAGCCGCGAACGAGCTGTCCCAGCTCCTCTTCTGGCGCAACGTCCGTAGACTCGCAGGACAGTGAGCACGGTCGATTTCAAGTCGCATGTCCGCGAGGTCCCCGATTTCCCGACACCGGGCATCGGCTTCAAGGACATCACGCCGCTCTTGCTCGACCCGGACGCGCTGCGCGCGTCGGTCGCCGAGCTCGCCGCGTGGACTGCCGAGCGCGAGCCGGATCTCGTGCTGGGCGCCGAGGCGCGCGGCTTCTGGCTCGGCGCCGCGATCGCGTGCAAGGTCGGCTGTGGCTTCGTTCCCGCGCGCCGGCCGGGCAAGCTGCCGCCCGACACGGTCTCTGCGAGCTACGCGCTCGAGTACGGCGAGAACGCGCTCGAGGTGAATGCGCACACGATCGCGCAGGGCGCACGCGTCGTGATCCACGACGACGTCCTCGCCACCGGCGGCACCGTCGAGGCGATCGCAGGGCTCGTCGAGAAGCTCGGCGGACACGTCGTCGGTGTGAACTTCGTGATCGAGCTGTCGTTCCTGAACGGCCGCGAGCGGCTCGCCGGACACGACATGTTCTCGCTGATCCAGTATTAGCTCGCCGACGCGCGCCGCTGCCAGCGGTCGTCCCAGTTGTCGCGGGTGAGCGCGGAGACGATCGCACGGCGGACGAGGCGGCCGTCGTTCGCGCGGCCGAGGATGTGGACGCGAAGCGGGAGCTCGCCGAGGGTCAGCTCGACGGTGGTGGCCGTGCGGTCGAGCGTGCGCTCGTCGCGGACGACATAATCGGAGCGCGCGTCAGGCCGCTCGCTGAACCGAATGTCCCATGCGACGACAGCGGGTGCGGCGTCCCAGGCGAGCGTGACGGTGCTGCCCGTTGCGTTGCGGCGCACCTCCATGTTCCCGGTGATCGTCGGCTGTGCGCGGAACGCGGCGCGGGCGCGCGGGCGCGGAAGGGGCGCGGGTGGGGGAGTTGGCGGAGCGGCGAGCCGTGCGCGGGCGCGCTGGACGGTCAGCACCCGTTCCAGCTGCTGGAGCGCCTTCGTGTCCCCGCCGACGCTGCGGATCCGCTCGGCGAGCGCCTGCTCGTCCGGGTCGCGGCCGGCGGCGATGTCGGTGCGGGCCTCGTCGAGAATCGCGGCGAGCGCCTCCTGCTGGATCTCCTGGCTCATGCCTACAGCATCGCGGAAACCGGCGGCCCTTCGTTTTACCGTCCGGGATGCCGATTACAACTCCAGCATGTACGACGCACTCACCAGCCGGTATACGTTCGCGTGTCCAAGCCTGGGCGAGAGCCGGGTGGCGCTCTCGGCGTTCCGCAGCTTCGAGCGGCTGGAGGGCACGGCGCATCCGGTCGTCTACCACGTGCGGTTCGCGTGCACGTGCGGCAACGAGCACGACGGCCTCGTGTCGCACGACGAGCTCGACTGCGCGCCGCTCGGGCTCGAGGGCGGGACGTTCCTGAATCTGATGACCTCGCGCATCGAGCCGGTGCAGAGCGAGTTGAGCCTGCTCGCGGCGTCGCGGATCAAGGCGGGGGAGTGGCCGTGGACGTTCTACTGCTATCCCGAGGAGCGGCCGCGGCCGGTGTTCCCGTCGTTCTTCTTCCTGCTCACGCCGGGCAAAGGCTCGCTCGGGCTGGCGGTGCGCTGTCCGGCGTGCCAGCGGCTCTCGGTGAACCTCGTCTCGTGCGAGCACGTCGATCTGCCGTTCTACAACGACCGCGAGGTCGGCGTGGTGGGGCACCTGTTCCGGGACGACGCGCCTGCCACGATCGAGCAGTTCAGCACGGAGCTGTGGTCGTCGAGCTTCGACGCCCGCCGCCTGAGTCTCTAGCCGCACCCAGAATGGCCGCTCAACCGTTTTCCAGGAGCAAACTGGAATCGGAATGGGGTGATCGGATGCGCAGGTACGGACTGTACGACGCGACTCGTGGCCTGACGACTGCGGTCGTCGCCGGCGCCGCCGGCGTGCTGCTGTGGGTGGCGACACAGGTCGGCCAACAGACGACCGGGCGCTTCTGGGCGGAGATGGGGATCGTCGCCGCCGCCGGGCTCGTGCTCTCGCTCGCGCACGTGATCGCCGGCTGGACGAAGGGGCTGCGCCTGCGGCTCTCTCTGGGGACGTTCCTCCTCGGCTTCGTGCCGGTGCTCGTGGTCGCCGGCTGGATCCTCATGGCGACGCAGCCGGGCGGCGGCTGGCACGGTGGCAGGATCGCCTCGTGGAGCGGCAGCATCGGCGTCCTGGGCCTTGTACACGCGCTCGGCCTCTGGCACGGCGTGCTCGCGTTCGGCTTCGGCCTCGTGCTCGGAATGGCGTTCGACACGGTGCCGGCGCTCGTCGAGGACGAGGCGACCATCGCGCGCCGCGACGCCGCGAGCGCTCCGATGACCGCGCCTGGAACGGTGACGTCGATGGACCGCGGCGCAGCGGACGATCCGCTCACGGCGGAGCGCGAGGCGGCGCACGCGGCGGAGCCGCGCACTGTCGTCGTCGGGCCTACCGGCGAGCAGAAGTGAGGGGAGGGGAGCCGTCGGAGAATCGGCGGCTCCCAATCCCCAACCGAGGGGATCATGCGTCGGCGGGCGCCCGGCCGATGATCAATCCGGGATGAATGTCGTGCCTCCAGCAAGCGGCAGGAGGGGCCTCGCGCTCCTCGTGCTGCATTGCGCCAGCCTCGATCCGGACACGCCGAGCGTGCGCGATCGGCTGGATGCGGTGCTCGGGACGGAGCTCGCCAAGAAGCTCGTCTTCGCGCTCTCGACGGCCGGCACGCCGGACCGCCAGTGCTTCGCTGCGTAGTTAGTCGCCGACGACGTCGCGTCCGCGCGTGCGGACGAACAGCCAGATGCCCGCGGCTGCGACGGCGGAGATGACGAACGAGAAGGCTCGGTTCGAGCCGGTGGCGGCGAGGAAGATGTAGAGGTAGCCGCCGAGGACGATCGCCCAGATGAGCGCGATGACCCCGGGTGCGATGCTCGGCGCGTGGAAGTGCACGGCGCGAGTCTATACGGGCACAAAAAAGGAACGGCGCCCGAAGGCGCCGTTCCAAAAAGATTCGCCGAGTTCGTCGCGGTTTCATCCACAACTCCGGTCGACTTTCCGATCTCAGCCCTTGCGGACTTCCTCGTACGGCCTCTCGGTGCTGCTTCAACTTACTCCCGCGCTTCCCTCGGCGCACTTGTGAATCTAGAGGGCAACCGGCCCATGCACAAGGTCGCGAAAAAGGAAAACCTCGCACTTTGCGGATTTTCAATAATCAACATTTCCACAGCAGACCGTGCAGCCTGTGGATAAGCCTCGGTCGCGCCCAGCACGGCCACGCGGTCCAGCCGCCCATCAACCCCGGTGTCAGGCCCGGGCCTGACACCGGGGTGTTGTACAGAGCCGTGTCCGGCCAGGACAATCCGGTGCCAGGCACCGTCACGAGAGCGATACGGAGCCGTCTGGGAAGCGGTGACCGTCACGAGCACGATGTCGACGAAGGTCGTTGCCGGCGCCCGACGCGGACGCGGCGAGTCACCCGCGGCGAAAACGTCAGACGATAGTCACGGGACGTGGGCGTTCGAGAGACGTGTCTCGTTCGGCCCAATCAACGGTGGGGAAGGCTGGAGCAGACTTCTCCGAATTCTTTAGCTTGACATAACAACCGTTACCGTGCACGGCCATTCTTGGGCGTTTCAGGCGGCGGAGTGCTTTGTGATCGAACCCAGACCGAGAATCACTTGCTTTAGGGAGGCCGAACGTGTTTCGCTCTGCGCTCGGCGCGGGAGAACCAAAAGCCAGGACACGCGATTCGGGGGAGCATCAATTTGACTACGGTCGAAATCGAGTCGATTCTCATCAATGAGGAGCTCGCGGCGCTACTCGAAGCCGGCGAGGCGAACGGGCAGATTCGGCAGGTAGAGCTCCAGGAGATCCTCGAGCCGCTGGAGCTCGACGTGCTGGAGATCGACGCGCTCTACATGGAGCTCGACCGCAGGGGAATCGAGCTGCTCACCGAGGAGCCGGAGAAGGAAAAGGAGAAGGAAGCGGCTCCCCCACCTCCGCCGGCCGCCACGATTCCGGTCGAGACGACGACCGACGCACTGCAGCTCTTCCTCCGCGAGGCCGGACGGCACCGGCTGCTCACCGCCGCCCAGGAGGTCGAGCTGGCGAAGAAGATCGAGGGCGGCGACATGCTCGCGAAGCAGCGGATGATCCAGTCGAACCTCCGCCTCGTCGTCTCGATCGCCAAGAACTACCGCAACCAGGGCCTGCCGTTCCTCGACCTGATTCAGGAAGGCACGCTCGGCCTGATCCGCGCCGTCGAGAAGTTCGACTGGCGCCGCGGCTTCAAGTTCTCGACCTACGCCACCTGGTGGATCCGCCAGGCGGTCGCACGGGCGCTCGCCGACAAGGCGCGCACGATCCGCATGCCCGTCCACATCGTCGAGCGCATGCAGAAGATGAACCGGGCCGAGCGGACGCTCTGGATGGAGCTCGGCCGCGAGCCGACACTCGAGGAGATCGCCGAGGAGGCTTCGCTGCCGATCGAGCAGGCCCGTGAGGTGAAGGCGGCCGCGCGCGCCTCTGCGAGCCTCGACCAGCCTGTCGGCGAGACCGATGATGCCGTCTTCGGAGACTTCGTCGCGGGCGACGAGCCGCTCCCCGAGGAGCGCGTCGAGAGCTCGCTCCGCAGCCAGGCCCTTGCCGTCGCGCTGCAGGCCCTCCCGGAGCGCGAGCGCCACGTGCTCGTCCTCCGCTACGGCCTCGTCGACGAGGAGCCGAAGACGCTGGAGGAGATCGGCAAGCGCCTCGGCCTCACGCGGGAACGGGTCCGGCAGATCGAGCTCGAGTCACTGCGCCGTCTCGCCGGCCTCCGCGAGATGCAAGTCGTGCAGGCCTCGTAGCGGCTACGCGCCCAGCTATGCGCGGAGATACAGCTCGAGGTCCGGCGCGGCGATGCGCAGCTCGCGCAGTGCCCGCGACTCGAGCTGGCGCACGCGCTCACGCGTGATGCCGAGCCCGGAGCCGACCTCTTCGAGGGTCTGCGGCTTCTCGCCGTCGAGACCGAAGCGGAGCGAAAGCACGCGGCGCATCCGAGGATTCAGGCCCTCAAGCGCTGCCGCGAGCTCGTCCGCGCGGAGCATGTGCGCGGTCGTCTCCTCCGGCTGAGCCGAGTTCATGTCCTCGATCAGATCGCCGTAGAGGCTCTCGCCGTCCCCGACGGGCACGTCGAGGCTCACCGGATCGTCGACGAGCTCGAGCAGATCCTCGACGCGCTGCTCGGGCAGACCGCTCTCCTTCGTCAGCTCCTCGAGCGTCGGCTCGCGGTTCAGCTTCTGGGCGAGAATGCGGCGCGACCGGAGCAGCCGCCGCACCTGCTCGGCAACGTGCACCGGCAGGCGGATCGTGCGGCCCTGGTCGGCGAGCGCACGGGTGACCGACTGGCGAATCCACCACGTTGCGTACGTCGAAAGCTTGTAGCCCATCCGGTAGTCGAACTTCTCGACGGCACGGATCAGACCGAGGTTGCCCTCCTGGATCAGGTCGAGCAGCGGGACGCCGGCCTTCGTGTAGTTGCGCGTGATCGACATCACGAGGCGCAGGTTCGCCTCGATCAGCTCGCGCTTCGCGGCTTCGTCGCCCTCGTCCTTGCGGCGGGCGAGCTCGCGCTCCTCGGCACGCGTCAGCAGCGGGCCGCCGCCGATCGAGCGCACATAGAGCTTCAAGGGGTCCTGGGTGACCGGCGTCGCGAGCGCATGCGCCTCGCGGGCCTCCTCGTCGATGTCGGCGTCGGTGTCGAGCTCGACCTCGGCCTCCTCGATCTCCTCGACGTCCACGTCGTCGAGCGCGGCAGAATCCTCCACGTCCGGAACGAGCTCGAGCCGTGGCTCGGAGATCTCCGGTGGCGGGAAGGTGGCGGTGGGGAGCGGCCGCTGCTCCATTCCCCGGTTATCGGCGTCCCTCGACCGAGGCTTGAGCGCCGCGTCAACCCTCGAAGGAGTGATGGCCCCTAAGAAGGAGCAAAGAGCGGCATTTCTAACTTTAGAAGGAGGCGCAGCGTCCGATAGATGAAGAGGACGGCACGCCGTCCGGAGCGGTCGTTCAGGATCAGACCCATGTGTGGAATCGCCGGCTACAGCCTCTCGGCCCGCAGCGACGTCGATCGGACGCTCGCCGCGCAGTCGCTGCTGGCCGGAATCGCCGAGCGGGGCGCCGATGCCGTCGGGTACGCCTACCGGGGCCTCGAGGACGCCTATCCGGTCGTAACGAAGCAGCGCACTCCCGCGAGCCGGCTCCTCGACCGCATCGCAGTCCCCCAGGGCGCCACGGAGCTACTCGTCCACGTCCGGGACTACACGAAGGGCCATCCGTCGATCCCGGCGAACAACCACCCGGTGCGCCACGGGCCTGTCGTGGGAATCCACAACGGGATCATCCTCAACGACGACGCCCTGCTCGAGCCACTGAGCTGTGCGCGCTGCGAGCCGCGGATGACCGTCGACTCCGAGGCGATCTTCGCGCTTGCCGCGCATTCGAAGAACGAGCCGCGCGCCCTCGAGGAGCTCACGGGCTCCATGGCGGCCGCCTGGATGGACGCCCGCGTCGCCGGAACGATCTACGCGGCCCGTGGGGTCGGCCGCCCGCTTTGGATCGGCAGGAGCAGGCACGAGCTCTTCTTCGCCTCCACCAGGGCCGCGCTCGAGGTGGTCGAGCAGTACGCCGGCGTCCGGCTGCGCAAGCGGGAGATCGGCGACGGGACGTTCCTCGCGCTCCGGAGTGGGCGCATCGTCCACGAGGAGCGCTTCCGGCCCGACCACAGCTACCGCGACCCGATCGTCCTCCCTGCCGTGCGCGCACCCAAAGAGGGCGTCTCCTGCCTCGCGCGCCTGGCGGTGCTCGCAGCGGCGTAGCTACTTCTTGAAGAGCAGGCGCCCGTCGGAGCCGACGCGGACGCCCTGCTCGTCGAGCCGCTCCCGGACGAGGAACTGAAACGTCGACCACGCGCCCCGGCGCGCGTCGAACATCCGATAGACCTGCCACTCGGTCAGCAACGTGTCGTCGTCCTTCCGCGCCGCCGCCCAGTCGGCGAACTTCGGCAGCCGCCCGAGCGTCCGAGCGAGCGCGGTGCCCTGCTCCACGGCCCGCTCCAGCCGCTCCTCCCCCACCGGCACGTCGAACCCGGCCTCACGGAGCGCGTTCGCCAGCGAGCCGAACGTATGCCAGTAGAGCGACTTCGAGGGCAGCTGGCCCTTGTGCTCGTCGATGTCCCGCGCCGTCGGCGGGCGGCCGAGCTCGGCGCCGAGCTCCTTCAGCAGCCCGAGCAGCTCCTCACGCGTCGCGAACCGTCGCGGGACGAGGCCGGCGCTCCGTTTTGCGGCGTTCCAGGAGCCGAAGTGCTCGATCACCGTCTGGGGATGGACGGCCGTCTCCGCGTCCGCGGCGAACTCCCGCATCGTCGGGGAACGGCCGAGCCTGGCTGCGCTCGCCCGCAGCTCGGCGAGGATCTGCTCGTCTGAATAGCGCTTGCGGATTCCGGCCTGGAAGTCCGCCAGCGCACCCGGGTCGATCTCGGCCACCGCCCGGAAGCGCGGCTTCTGGGGCATGCCAAGAATGGTAGAGCAACTTGGAGAATCCGCAAGTCCGCCCGTGCGGGCGGCGCGAGAGCTACGACGCGGCGACGACGAGCGCCGGGCGCGGAGCAAGCTCGGCGCCGGGCAGGTCGCCGACGATCGACTCGAGCGGCAGGATCCGCTCCAGCGCCTGGACGCAGCGCGGGCAGAACTGGGAGCCGGACTTGTTCTTGACCTCGGCGAGCGCCTCGTTGACCGGCCGGGCCGCCCGGTAGATGCGGGTGGTCAGCATCGAGTCGAGCGCGTCGGCGACGTGGATGATGCGGGCGCCGAGCGGGATCTCCTCGGCAGCGAGCCTGTCCGGGTAGCCGGTGCCGTCGAACCGCTCGTGATGGTGGCGGATCGCCGGCACCGCGTCCTGGAGGAAGCCGAGGCGGTCGATGATCCGAGCACCCTCCTCCGCGTGACGCTGCATGAGCGCCCACTCATCGGGGGTCAGGCTCGCCGGCTTCAGGAGGATCGCGTCGGGGATCGCAAGCTTGCCGATGTCGTGGAAGAGCGCCGCGTGGCCGAGCAAGTCGAGCTCGGCCTGTGAGAGCGCGAGCTCGCGGCCGATCGCGAGCGAGAGCTGCTGCACCCGGCGCGAGTGGCCGGCGGTGTAGGAGTCGCGCGCGTCGACGGTGGCCGACAGGGACTCCATGGCCGCAGTCGAGCGCTCGCGGAGCAGCCTGTTCGCCTGCTCGAGCGACACGTTCTGCGACTGGATCGTCTCCGCGGCCTCGCGAAGCTTCATCGCCGACTTCTGCGTGTGCTTGAGGTACGCCTCCTGCGTCTTGCGCATGAGGAGGAGCGGCACGGCGAAGACCGCGAGCGCCCAGAGGCCGACGGCGTTGTAGGCCGCCGCGATCACGCCCGCGACGAAACCGTAGACGAGGTAGTGCGGCGCGAGCCAGGCGAACCGCTCCTGCCAGCCGCGCCACCAACGCTCGTGACCTGCCATCGCCTGGGCGAAGCTGAGCAGGCCGGTGTTCACCGCGAAGTACGCGGCGCCTGCCGCCACGCCGGCGACAATCCTGATGAACTCGTTCCGCGCGCCTCCGATGCCTGCGCTCGAGAAGATTCCGGCGGCGGCGAGGGATGCCATCGAGAGG
>Ga0193728_1000392_pt1 | contig 21014 bp, 19 predicted proteins | sample U1c1metaG_FD_143037 | JGI IMG/M metagenome (GOLD analysis project Ga0193728, IMG submission 143037) | Soil microbial communities from a riparian zone of the East river system, Colorado, United States - U1c1 | ecosystem: Environmental > Terrestrial > Soil > Riparian zone | place: USA: East River...
CCCCGTCGTCATCCTCGCGATCATCGGCGTCTTCATCTTCATCCAGCTGCCGAAGATCTCTGACGTCCCGTCGGCGACGGCGAGTGGCGGCCGCCTGAACATCACCGTGGAGGGCCACCAGTATTACTGGCAGTTCGACTATCCGAACGGGGCGCGCTCGATCGGCGACCTGCACGTGCCGGTCGGCAAGGTCGTGTATCTCACCATCACGTCGCCCGACGTGAACCACAGCTGGTGGATCCCCGAGCTCGGCGGCAAGACCGACGCCATCCCGGGGAAGACGAACCACACGTGGTTCAAGGCGAAGGACGCCGGCACGTACGTCGGGCAGTGCGCGGAATTCTGCGGCACGTTCCACGAGGCGATGCGGGCGCGCGTGATCGCGACCTCCGACGCCGAGTACCAGAGCTTCGTCTCCACCGGCGTCAAGGCCGACCTCGGGCGCACCGAGTTCCAGGGCGTCTGCGCGACCTGCCACGGCATGCAGGGCCAGGGCGACTACGGCCCCGCGCTGCAGTCGAGCTCGCTCGTCACGCAGGCAGCGAGCCTCGACTCGATCGTGCGCAACGGCCGCGGCAAGATGCCGCCTGTGGGCAAGTCGTGGACGAAGGAGCAGATGCAGGTACTGCTCGTGTATCTGAAGAAGAACGTCTACAAGGGGGCAACAGCGAGTGGCGGCTAGAGCGGAACCGGTCTACCCGGTCGACTGGAAGAGCGGGAAGGTCACGAGCTGGCTGACCACCGTCGACCACAAGCGGATCGGCATCCTCTACATCGGGACCGCGCTCGTCTTCTTCGCGGCGGGCGGCATCCTCGCGCTACTGATGCGCGCGCAGCTGGCGACGCCGAACGAGAGCATCCTGACGAAGGACTCGTACAACAGCGTGATGACGATGCACGGCACGACCATGATCTTCCTCGTCATCGTCCCGATCCTCGCCGGCTTCGGGAACTTCCTCGTGCCGCTGATGATCGGCGCGCACGACATGGCGTTCCCGCGGCTGAACGCGTTCTCGTACTGGACGTATCTGCTCGGGGGCATCGTCCTGTACGGCAGCTTCTTCGCCGCGGGAGGGACCGCGCGCTCCGGCTGGACTGCATACGTTCCGCTGTCGGAGACGCTTTACAGCAGCGGTCACGGCCAGGACTACTGGATCCTCGCGCTGCACATCCTCACCATCTCGTCGCTCGCCGGCGCGATCAACTTCCTCGTCACGATCCACAACATGCGCACGCGCGGGATGACGTGGATGCGCATACCGCTCTTCGTCTGGGCGATGGAGACGTACGCGCTGCTGCTCGTGCTCGTGTTGCCGGCGCTTTCGGCAGGCCTGACGATGCTGCTGCTCGACCGCAAGGCGGGGACGCATTTCTTCATCCCGTCGAAGGGCGGCAACGCGGTGCTCTACCAGCACGTCTTCTGGTTCTTCGGGCACCCCGAGGTCTACATCATGGTGCTGCCGGTGTTCGGGATGATCTCGGAGATCATCCCCGTGTTCGCGCGGAAGCCGATCTTCGGCTACAAAGCCGTCGCGATCTCGACGATCAGCATCGCGTTCTTCTCGATGCTCGTGTGGGCGCACCACATGTTCGCCGTCGGAATGCCGATCGGGCTCGATTCCTTCTTCATGATCACGTCGATGATCATCGCCGTGCCGACCGGCGTGAAGATCTTCAACTGGCTTGCGACCGCGTGGCGCGGCAACATCCACTTCGACACGCCGATGCTGTTCGCGCTCGGCTTCATCGCGCTGTTCACGATGGGCGGGCTGTCGGGCATCTTCCTCGCAGCGTTCCCGTTCGACTGGCAGGTGACCGACACGTACTACGTCGTCGCACACCTGCATTACGTGCTCTTCGGCGGCTCCGTCTTCGGAATCTTCGCGGGCCTCTACTACTGGTGGCCGAAGATGTTCGGAAGATTGCTCGACGAGCGTCTCGGGAAGATCAGCTTCTGGCTGATGTTCGTCGGCTTCAACGTCACGTTTCTGCCGCAGCACATGCTCGGACTGCTCGGTATGCCGCGACGCATCTTCACGTACAGCCACGGCGGCTTGTGGGAGTGGTACAACCTCACGTCGACGATCGGCTCGGGGATCATGACGCTCGGCCTGCTGGTGTTCGTCGCCAATGTCGTGCAGACGCAGTTCCTCCGGATGGGTAAGCGCGTCGGCCCCGACCCGTGGCTCGCAGACACGCTCGAGTGGTACGCCGCGTCGCCGCCGCTTCCGCACAACTTCGACGACGTCCCGTACGTGATGAGCCCGCGCCCGCTGCGCGACCTGCGCCGCCGGCTCGCGGATGAGCTGCCATGACCGGCGTCAGCCCAGGCCCCTGGCTCCGCCTGACGGCGTTCGCGGCCGCGGCGGCGACGCTGCTCGCCGTCGTCTCCGGCGCAGCGGGGCTCGGCACCGCTCACCGCGTGCTCGCCGCGCTCGTCGCACCGCCGCTCGCGGCACTGCTCGTGTCAGCCTGGCTCGCCCACCGCGAGCTCGTCCCTGCGGTGCTCAGTGCAGCGGCGCTCTTCACGGCCGCCGCCGCATTGCAGGGACGCGGCCCGCACACCGTGCTCGCAGCCTGCGCGCTCGCGGCACTGCTCGTCGTCTTCGCGCAGAGCTTCCGCGGTGAGCGCGTTCCCTGGGGACCGCCGGCCGAAGGCTCGGCCATCAGACACCCACGGGAGCAGACCGGGCAACATCGCTTCCATCCCGGTCTGATCCCGTGGCAGGACTACATCGCGCTCACGAAGCCGCGCATCATGTCGCTGCTGCTCGTCACCGGCTTCTGCGGGATGATCGTCGGCGCGCGCGGCTGGCCGGGCACGCAGACGGCCGTCGCCGGGATGACCGGCCTCGCGCTCGCGTGCGGCGGTGCGAGTGCGCTGAACCACCTGCTCGACCGCGACATCGATCCGCTGATGGGCGAGCGGACGAAGCAGCGCCCGGTTGCGTCGGGCCGGGTCGCGCCGAGCCGCGCGCTCGAGTTCGGGCTCGCGCTCTCCGCGTTCTCGTTCGTGCTGCTCGCCAGCACGGTGAACGTGCTGACGGCGGTGCTCGCGCTCGTCGGCAACCTCTTCTACGTCCTCGTCTACACCCGTTGGCTCAAGCGCTCGACGCCGCAGAACATCGTCATCGGCGGCGCGGCCGGCGCGGTGCCGCCGCTCGTCGGCTGGGCGGCGGCGACGAATCACGTCGGCGTGGCCGCGTGGATCCTCTTCGCGATCGTCTTCGTCTGGACTCCGCCGCACTTCTGGGCGCTCGCCCTGCTGATCAAGGACAAGTACGCCGACGCCGGCGTGCCCATGCTGCCGGTCGTGAAGGGCGACCGCGAGACGGCCCGCCAGATCGTCCTCTACTCGCTCGGGCTCGTCGCGGTCAGCGTGCTCCCCTGGGCCTGGGGCACCGTGGGGCTCGTGTACCTGGCCTCGGCCCTCGCCCTCGGCGCCGTGTTCGTCGGCCTCGCCGAGCGCCTCCGGCGCGAGAACACGCCCCGGCGGGCCATGGTGCTCTTCCACTACTCCCTCCTCTATCTGGCCTTGCTCTTCGTGGCCATGGCCCTCGACCTGGTGGTCTGATGGATCCGGCGCTCGCCCGCAGGAACACCCGCTTCGGCTGGCTGCTCTTCGGCCTCTTCCTGCTGCTCTTCGCAGGAACCTTCGGTGTGGCGTTCCTGTACCTGGCTTTCGACTAGGGCTCCTTCGTCGCACGTAGCGTGGCCGCCGTCTCGCATCCCTCGTTCGAGGGACAGCAGCAGCCAGGCGAATGCCGAAAACGAGGGATGACAATGCGTTTCGCCCGTCTCGTTCCCCTCGCCGCCGTTGCCCTGTTCGTTGTGACGGCCCATGCCTCCTCGGCTGCCGTCACGGTGCCCACGAACCTGCATGGATTCCTCCTGCGCGCGGACGAGCCACAGGCGGCGGCGTTCCATCGCACGCCCTCCTTCGCGTGGAGCCCCGTCCCCGGTGCGATCCGCTACGAGTTCCAGCTTTCGACGAGCAGCACGTTCCGCGACAACGGCGTCCTCTACCGCAACAACCAGCTACAAACGCCGGTGGAAGCGCCCCCGCTGACGTTGCCGTGGATCACCGGCTCGCCCAACGGCCTCTACGCCCGCGTGCGGGCCGTACTTGCCTCGACGACGACCGAGTGGAGCGCACCGTACGGCTTCGACATCACACCGCCGCCGGCACCGACGCCCCTGCCGAGCTATCCCGGTGTACTCCGCTGGACCCCGACCGACGGCGCGACCGGATATCAGGTGTGGCTCGGCGACGTCCCGAAATTCGAGATCGTCCGCACAAACGTCCTCGACGAGCGCGAGTACTACACCTTCCACCAGGCGCAATCCTGGATCGGAACCGTCCGCTGGCGCATCCGCGCGCTCCGAGGCGACACGTTCAACTACCGGATCAACGGCGTCCCGATCGCGCCGTACGGGCCGTGGAGCCCGGTGTACAGCTCGACCAATCCCGCCATGACGTCCGGCAAGATCACGCTCACCGGCACGGTCTCGGACGTCTTCTCCGACGGAAGCAGCGGCTCCCCCGCGCACAAGACGATGCCGGCGTTCCTGTGGACGGGAAACCAGACCGACGCGGGAACACCCGCCGAGCTCTACCGCGTCTACGTCTACACCGACAAGCAGTGCCTGAATCGCGTCTACACGAGCGCCGTCGTCGGCACCCCGGCGTACGCGCCCAGGCCCTACGGGCCGCTCAATCTGCCGGCAAGCGCGAGCGCGATCACCGCGGCACGCCTGAGCTTCCTCCAGGACGGAACGCAGACCAGTCAGCTGACCGCTGACGGCGACAAGGCCGACACCACGGAGTCGTTGCCGCAGGCCACGCCTACCACCACGATCCCCGGCGATGTGCCGAACGCGCCGGGCACGACCCCTCCGATTGGATCGACCCCCGCCGATCCGGCCGCGGGCTCCGGGTCGTCCGGCAGCTCCGGCTCCGGGGGCTCGAGCGGGATCAGCATCTCGGGCAAGCTCGGAGCCCCGGTCGATCTTTGGGACACCGATTGGCCGAAGGCCGGCTACTACTGGACGGTCATCCCCGTGCAGGCGATGGCGCTCGGCGCGGCCAGCTCGTCCGTCGCAGCACCGGGCGCCTCGAAAGGGTCGACCGTCGTCCCCGTCACCGATTCGTCGGAGTTCGCCGTCGGCGTGACGGTGACCGTCGGCAGCGCGCCGAGCAGCGACACCGGCACGGTCACGGCCGTCGGTGGCGGCACGATCACGTTGTCGGCGCCGCTCAGCGTCGGGCACGCGCCCGACGAGCCGGTCGTCGCCCTCGGAAGCGCCGTCGTCTACCAGGACCTCGAACTGGCGCAGGACGTATGCGCAGCGGGACGCGTCCAGCGCTTCGGCATCTCGAGCGAGCCGTCGCTGACGACGGCGCAGGCGCCGTTCGCCACTGGTCTCTCCGCGAGCGGCCGCCTCACGTCGGCCTCCGAGACGCCCGCCTTCTACGGACAGCCGCTCGTCGCCTGGACGCCGGCTCTCGGCGCCTATCTCTACCAGTTGCAGTGGAGCAAGACGAAGTACCCGTTCGTCGCGGAGGACGACCCACGCACGAAGACGAAGGGCTACCTCACCTTCTCGAACTCCGCCGTGCTTCCGCTCGGCCCAGGCACGTGGTACTACCGCGTGCGCGGCTTCGACTGGTCGCTGCCGACGGGCGTGCAGCAGATGGGCTGGTCCGATCCTCAGAAGCTCGTCGTGACGAAGCCGATATTCAAGGTCACCGCCTCGACGACGAAGAAGAAGTTCAGCGTCGTCGGCAAGTCGAAGTAGCTATACGCTCGGCCGCATGGCCGGCGCCGATCTCACCTTCGCACTCGCACTCGCCGATCTCGCAGACTCGCTCTCTCTTCCGCGCTTTCGCGCGTCCGACCTGCGCGTCGAGACCAAGCCCGACCTGACGCCGGTCACCGACGCCGACCGCACGGTCGAGCGCGCGCTGCGCGAGCGGATCGCGGCCGAACGTCCCGGCGACACAGTGCTCGGCGAGGAGGAGGGCGACGAGGGCGGTGAAGTCCGCTGGATCCTCGACCCGATCGACGGCACGAAGAACTTCTCCCGCGGACTGCCGGTGTGGGCGACGCTGATCGCGCTCGAGCGCGACGGCACAGTCGTGTGCGGCGTCGTCTCGGCGCCTGCGCTCGGGCACCGCTGGTGGGCGGCACGCGGCGAAGGCGCGTGGCGTGATGGGGAGCGTATCGCCGTCTCGGGCGTCGCATCACTCGGCGACGCCGCGGTCTCGTGCAGCTACGGGCGCGACCTCGCGCTGTTCGAGCCGCGCGTCTGGCACGCGCGCGGCGTCGGTGATTTCTGGCAACACGTGCTCGTCGCCGAGGGCGCGTTCGACGCGGCGATCGATGCGCGACTCGCGATCTGGGATTACGCGTCAATCGGCGTGATCGTCGAGGAGGCGGGCGGGCGGTCAACCGCTCCGGACGGCGGTGCGACGAAGCCGGACGTGCAGGTCGTCTCGTCTAACGGGCTCGTGCACGACGACGTACTCGAATTACTGCGCAGCAGCTAGAACGGCTGCTTCGTACACGCGGTCGCGCGTGAAGCGGTCGAGCTCGTCCGAGAGCACGTCGCTCGGCAGCGGCGGATCGCCCGGCGGGAACGACACCGGACTGCCGTCGAGGTCGATTCCCTCGAGCCGGTCGGCAGGCACATGCTCCAGTGCGATCTCGGGCCGGCCGAGCCGCGACCGCAGCCACCCCGTGATGAGGTGCGCCTGCGCGGCAGTGCCGTGCACCCGCACCGTGCCGACGTCGGCGATGTCGGGCCACAGCGACGCGAGGATTGCGCGCCAGCGCGACGTGCGCGCCCACGCGATGTCGGAGACGGCGGTGCGGTCGAAGAGCTCGGCGAGCCGCGTGTACGGATATGGGAGGTCGTCCCACTCCGTCGAGTCGACGATCAGACGGTCGGCGATCCGCACGAGCTGGTCGAGCTCCTGCGCCTCCCACAGTGGCTCGCCGCGCCAGCGGAGGAAGACCGGCAGATCGGAGATGAGCAGCGGCTCGACGATGCTGGCAGGCGCCTTGGCGCGCGCACCGAACAGGCGCAGCTCGATCACTTCCGAGCAGATGTTGCGGTCGGCACCCGGAATCGCGTAGCACTCGAGCGAGACCTCCGCGTCGATGCGGTGCTCACCGGAGTCCGGATCGGGGAAGAGCATCAGCGCGCGAGACGGATGCTGCTCCGCCATCCCGGCAAGCGCGGCACGCGCCTGGTCCTGCCAGCCAGCGGGGATCCAAGCGATGTGTGTCATCACGCTCGTGCGGAGATCGGGTGGGCTACCGGGCGGCGCCGACGCCGCGCGCAGCTTCGCCAGGGCCGACTCGACGTCAGCGAGCCGGACGTCGTCGCCCTGCCAGTGCTCGACTGCGGCCGGCGCGGTCAATTGCGCCGCCAGGACCGCCCGTCGCGCTTCAGCAGGTCGTCGGCGCTCGGCGGCCCCCATGTGCCCGCGGCGTAGTTCGGGAAGCCGGGGCGGTCGCGCTGCCACGCAGCGATGATCGTGTCGACGAGCAGCCACTGTTCCTCCACCTCGTCTGCGCGCGTGAAGAGCGTGCCGTCGCCGAGCAGGGTGTCGACGATCAGACGCTCGTACGCCTCCGGCATGCCCGTGCGGAACGTACCGCCGTAGAGGAAGTCCATATGCACCGTGCGGATCGACAGCCCCTGTCCGGGGACCTTCGCGCCGATCGCGAGCGACACGCCCTCGTCCGGCTGCACGTGCACGAGCAGCACGTTCGGGCGCAGGCCCTCCGCCGACGTCTCCTCGAAGGGTGGATGCGGCGCGCGCTTGAACTGGATCGCGATCGTCGTCTCGCGGCGCGCGAGCCGCTTTCCCATGCGCACGTAGAACGGCGTATCGGCCCAGCGCCAGTTGTCGATGTAGAGCTTCGCGGCAACGTGCGTCTCCGTCATCGAGTCGGCTGCGACGCCCTTCTCCTCGCGATACGCGGGAACCTCTTCGCCCTCGATGTAGCCGCGGCCGTACTGGCCTCGCACCACCGACTTCGGCCCCGGTGTGTGGATCGACTTCAGCACCTTCACCTTCTCGTTGCGAACCGACTCGGCAGTGAAGTCGATGGGCGGCTCCATCGCGGTGAGCGCGAGTAGCTGCAGTAGATGGTTCTGGAAGATGTCGCGGATCGCACCGGCCGATTCGTAGTAGCCCGCGCGGCCCTCGATCCCGATCGACTCGGCGACGGTGATCTGCACATGGTCGATGAACTGGCGGTTCCAGATCGGCTCGAAGATGCCGTTCGCGAACCGCAGCGCCAGCATGTTCTGCACCGTTTCCTTGCCGAGATAGTGGTCGATCCGGAAGATTTCCTTCTCGTCGAAATGCTCCCAGAGCATGCGGTTGAGCTCCTTCGCCGACTCGAGATCGTGGCCGAACGGCTTCTCGACGATCAGGCGCGTCCATCCCTTCGCCGTGCGGCGCCTGCCGAGTGCGTCGACGATCGTCGGGAACGCCGCGGGCGGAACTGCGAGGTAGTAGACCCGGTTGCCTCCGAGATCGTGCTCCGCGTCCAATTGCGTCAGGAGATCGGCGAGCGCGTTCTCACCGCCCTCGTCGGCGAAGTCGGTGGCGAGATAGTGCATCGACTCCGCGAGCTCGTTCCAGACGTCGTCGCGGAACTCGTCGCGCGCGTGCTTCTGCACCGCTTCTTTCATGTCCTTGCGGAAGGCGTCGTCGTCTCCGTCGCTGCGGGCAACACCGACGATCGCGAAGCGCGGGGGCAGCATGCGGCGCACCATCAGCGCGTAGAGCGCCGGCATCAGCTTCTTGTGCGTGAGGTCGCCGGACGCGCCGAAGATGACGAGAGCACAGGGATCAGGCGTGCGACGGAGCGAGAGCCCTTCCAGGAGCGGATTCTCGTCGGTCGGCTGCGTGTCGACTGCCATCAGTGCGAAGGCGGATCGTCGGAGTGGGCCTCGGCCTGCGCCATCGCCTTGATCGCATGGCCACCGAACTGGTTGCGCAACGCGGCCGACACCTTGGCGGCGAAGTTGATCTCGTCGCGCGACGAGAAGCGAGCAAAGAGCGCAGCCGAGATGACCGGCGCCGGTACGTTCTCGGCGATCGCCTCGGCGATCGTCCATCGCCCTTCGCCGGAGTCCTCGACCCACGGCGCGATGTCATCGAGCTTATTTCCGTGCTCCTCGAACGCCGTGTGGAGGAGCTCGAGCAACCACGAGCGCACGACCGATCCGTAACGCCAGATGCCGGACAGCTGGTGCAGGTCGACGTCGAACTCCGAGTGCTCGACGATCTCGAATCCTTCGGCGTACGCCTGCATGAGGCCGTACTCGATGCCGTTGTGCACCATCTTCGTGAAGTGGCCCGCACCGGACGCGCCGACGTGCGCGTAGCCGTCCTCCGGCGCAAGCGCCTTGAAGATCGGCTCGAGCCGCTTCACCGACTGCTCGCCGCCGCCGACCATCAGGCAGAAGCCGACCTCGAGCCCCCAGATGCCGCCGGATACGCCGGCATCGACGAAGTCGATGCCCCGCTCTGCAGCCTCCACGTGACGACGCTGCGAGTCGCGAAAGTTGGAGTTGCCGCCGTCGACGATCGCGTCGCCCTTCTCGCCGAGCTTCAGCAGGTCCTGGAACACGGCCTCGGTGATCTCGCCCGCGGGCACCATCATCCAGAAGGCGCGCGGCGTATCGAGCTGCGTCTTCAGCTCGTCGAGCGACGACGCGGTGCGGGACTCGACCTTCGGGTCGTACGTCTTCACGTCGTGCCCGTGCTCGCGCAGGCGGTCGGTCATCCCGTTGCCCATCCGTCCGAGTCCGATCATCCCGAGCTGCATGTTTCTCTCCTAGAGGTCTTCGATGTGGATGCGCGCGACGCGGCGGCCACGCTCTTTCAGTGAGGCGAAGTCTCCCGCTGCCTGCGCGCGGATGAGGCGGCCGAAGCCAAACGGCTTGCCGGGAATCGCGATCTCTTCGCCGGGATCGTCGACGACCTGCAGGAAGACTCCCGTGTTCGGCCCGCCCTTGTGCAGCTGGCCGGTCGAGTGGAGGTAGCGCGGCCCGTAGCCGTGCGTCACGACGAGGCCGCTACGCCGCCGAAGCTTGCGCACGAGGTCGTCGATGCGCCGGTCGTTCTCCTCACTCGGCTCGATGAACGCCTGCACGCACACATAATCGCGCTCCTCGGCCTGCTCGAGCAGGCCGTCGACCGAGCCCTCGAGCTCGAGCTGGGGATCGCCGCCCGCCGCGAGCACCTCGTTCGTCTTGTCCTTCGCAGCCTGTACGTCCGGCTGGTCGAAGGGATTGATCTCGAGATACGTGCCGGCGACGGCAACGGCGAACTCCCACCGGTAGAACTCGCCGGCGACGGAGTACGGGTCTGCGATCTGCGGCGTCGCGAGCTGGCGGTCGAGACCGTCCGGCGACTCGCCTGGCGCGGGCACGAGCCCTTTTCCCTGCTTGCCGGTCGACTCCGCGATCAGCTGCTCGGCCCACAGGCCGAAGCCGCCGTCGGTCTCGGCGATACAGACCTTGTCGCGCCCGTCCTGCCAGCCGGAGCCGAGCTCGCGTCCGAGCTCGTACCCCGGGTTGCCGCTGTCCTGCCTGCAGAGCTGCATCATCCGGTCGGCGTTGGCGAGGAGCCGCTCGACGTCGATGCCCATGAGCGCCGCGGGCACGATGCCGAACGGCGAGAGCGCGGAGTAGCGGCCGCCGATCGTCGGCTCGCCCGAGAAGATATGGCGGAAGCCACGCTCGGTCGCCGAACGCTCGAGCTCAGAGCCGGGATCGGTGATCGCGACAAAGCACGCGCCACGCTTGCCTGCGCGCTCCCAGAAGTAGTCGGTATGCGAGCGCGTCTCGAGCGTGGAACCCGACTTCGACGCCGAGATGAAGAGCGTGCGCTCGACGTCGATCGAGGCCTCGAGTGAACGGATCGCAGCCGGGTGCGTCGTGTCGAGGACGTGGAACGCCTCGCTGCGGAACGTACGACGCAGGACCTCGGGAGCGAGACTCGAGCCGCCCATGCCGAGCAGCACGATCGCGTCGAGGCCGTCGTCCGCGACCTGGTCGGCGAACTCGACAATCTCCGCGACACGCTCGCGCATGCGCTTCGGCTCGTCGAGCCAGCCGAGCCATTTCGCTTCGCCGGCACCGGTCCAGACCGTGGAGTCGCGCTCCCAGATCCGGTCGATGAGCTCAGCTCGCTTCAAGGTGTCACGCGGCGGCGAGCTGCCCGCGCTTGGCCCGCACCCCCTCGAGCAGCTCCTCGAACGAAGCGGCGAACTTCTGCACGCCCTCGAGCTCGAGTGTCTCGCTGATGTCGTCGTAGTCAACGCCGACCGCGGCGAGCTCGTCGATCAGCTTGTGCGCCTTCTTCAGGCCCTTCGTGACGGTGACGCCGCGCACCTCGCCGTGATCCTGGAAGGCACGGATCGTCTCCTCGGGCATCGTGTTCACCGTGTCGGGGCCGATCAGCTCTTCCACGTACATGACGTCGCGGTACTCCGGGTTCTTCGTGGACGTCGACGCCCAGAGGCAGCGTTGCGGGTTCGCGCCCTTCCCGGCGAGGAACTCCCACCGCTTGCCGGAGAACGCTTCCTGGTAGTGCTCGTAGGCGAGCTTCGCGTTCGCGATCGCGAGCTTGCCGCGCAGCGCGAGCGCATCCTTCGAGCCGACAGCTTCGAGCCGCTTGTCGGCCTCGGTGTCGACGCGCGAGACGAAGAAGCTCGCGACGGAGTGCACCTTGGACGGATTGCCACCGCGGGCGACGAGCCGTTCGAGCCCGCGGATATACGCCTCCGCGACCTCGCGGTAACGCTGCAGCGAGAAGATGAGCGTCACGTTGATGTTCTTCTCGTGCGCGACACACTCCTCGATGGCGCCGAGGCCGGGCTTCGTCGCAGGGATCTTCACGTAGAGGTTCGGCTGCGGGATCCAGTCGAAGAGACGCATCGCCTCGTCGAAGGTGCCTTCACTGTCGTACGCAAGCGTCGGGTCGACCTCCCATGAGACGTAGCCGTCCTGCGGGTTCTTCTCGTGCACGGCGGAGAACAGGCCGAGCGCGGCCTCGACGTCGCGCGCGGAGAGGTGGAGGAAGATCTCCTTCGCGTCGGTCTCTTCCTCGAGCAGCTCCCTGATCTGGGCGTCGTAGTCGTCGCCCTGCGAGATCGCCTTCTGGAAGATCGTCGGATTCGTGGTGACGCCGACGACCGCGTCGTCCTTCATCAGGCGCTTCAGCTCGCCGGAGTCGAGCATATGCCGCGAGAGGGAGTCGATCCACACCGACTGGCCCTCCGCGCTGAGCTTGTGGAGATTCGATTCAGCCATCTGCCATCTTCCTTTCCATCGCGGCCACTTTTTCCAACCGCTCGACGTAACGCTCGCCGCCGTCGAATGTCGCCGCGAGGAACGCGCGGACGAGGTCGGCGGCAAGGCTCGGCCCGATCACTTCGGAGCCGAGACAGAGAATGTTCATGTCGTCGTGCTCGACACCCTGATGCGCGGAGTAGACGTCGTGGCAGACCGCGGCGCGGATGCCGGCAATCTTGCAGGCGGCAACCGACGCGCCGACGCCCGAGCCGCAGACGAGGATCCCGCGCTCCGCGCGACCGTCCTCGACCGCAGCGCCGAGCTCGGCCGCCTTGTCGGGGTAGTCGATCCGCACCGCGTCGGTGTCCGTCCCGAGATCGACAATCGAGTGTCCGTCGGTGCCGAGCGTCTCGAGCACCTTGTCGCGCAGGTGCACGCCGCGGTGATCGAAGGCGACGGCGACGTTCACGGCCCCCGCTCCTACGCCACGCGGGTACGCAGCGCGAGCGCACGCGCGACCACGTTGTCGACCGTGTATCCGAACTTCTCCAGCACCGTGTTCCCCGGTGCCGACGCGCCGTAGTGCTCGATCGAGATCGAGTCGCCGGCATCGCCGACCCACTGCTTCCAGCCGAGCGCGACGCCGGCCTCGACCGAGAGACGCGCCTTCACGTCGGGCGGCAGCACCTCGTCGCGATAGTCGGACGACTGCTCGGCGAAGAGATCCCAGCACGGCATCGACACGACGCGCGCTGTCGTCCCATCGCCGTCCAGCCGCTTCGCGGCGTCGAGTGCGAGCGACACCTCGGAGCCGGACGCGATGAGGATCACGTCTGGCAGCCCGTTCGCCTCGGCGGACTCCCACAACACGTACGCGCCGCGCGCGACGAGATCGCGCTGCGTCCCCTCGAGCGTCGGAAGCTTCTGCCGTGACAGCGCGAGCCCGACCGGGCCGTCCTCGCGCTCGAGCGCAACCTTCCACGCGCCGACCGTCTCGGTCGCGTCCGCGGGACGGACGAGCCACAGATGCGGCATCGCGCGCAACGCGGCGTAGTGCTCGACGGGCTGATGCGTCGGCCCGTCCTCACCGAGCGCAACCGAGTCGTGCGTCCACGCCCACACGACGGGCAGCCTCGAGAGCGCGGAGATGCGCACCGACGGGCGCATGTAGTCCGAGAAGATGAAGAACGTCGAGCCGTACGGCTTGAACATCCCGTTGTGCAGCGAGATGCCGTTGACGATGGCGCCCATCGCGTGCTCGCGGATACCGAACGCGATGTTGCGTCCCGCGTGCGTCGCGGAGAAAACGCCGCCGCCCTTGAACTCCGTCTTCGTCGACTCGACGAGGTCTGCTGCGCCGCCGATCATCGTTGGCGTGTAGCGCTTGACAGCCTCCATCACCTTCGCGCCGACATCCCGCGTCGCGAAGCTCTCGCCGGGCTCGAACTCCGGCAGCGCATCGACCCAGCCCGGCCGCGCCTTGCCGGTGTGCACCTGGTCCCAGTCCTCCTTGAGCTCCGGGTACTTCGCCGCCCACGCGGACAGCTTCTTCTCCCAGTTCTCTTCGAGCGCGATGCCGCGATCGACCTGCGTCATGTGCTCGCGCACGTCGTCGGGAACGAGGAACTTCTGATCGGGATCCCAGCCGAGTGCGACCTTCGCCGCACGCACCTCATCCTCGCCGAGCGGCGCACCGTGCGCACCCGCCGTGTCGACCGCATGCGGCGCGCCGTAGCCGATGTGCGAGCGGACGACGATCATCGACGGCCGCTCGGTCTCCGCCTGCGCCACAGCGATCGCGTCGCGCAGTGCACCGAGGTCGTTCGCGTCGTCCACTTGCTGCACGTGCCAGCCCTGCGCGACGAAGCGCGCGTTGCGATCCTCGGTGAACGAGATCCTCGTCGTGCCGTCGATCGTGATGTGGTTGTCGTCGTAGAAGTAGACGAGCTTCCCGAGCCCGAGGGTGCCCGCAATCGACGCCGCCTCGTTCGAGACGCCCTCCATCAGATCACCGTCGGAACAGATGCAGTAGACGCGGTGATCGACGATCTCGTCGTACGGCCGGTTGTAGCGCTCGGCGAGGAAGCGCTCCGCGATCGCGAAGCCGACACCGTTTGCGAATCCCTGACCGAGCGGACCTGTTGTCGCCTCGATGCCCGGCGTGTGATGCACCTCGGGATGGCCCGGCGTCAACGACTCCCACTGCCGGAAGCGCTTCAGTTCCTCGAGCGAGAGGTTGTAGCCCGCGAGATGCAGCGTCGCGTATTGGAGGATGCACGCATGTCCCGCGGAGAGGACGAAGCGGTCGCGGTCGCGCCAGTGCGGGTTCGCCGGGTTGAGGTCCATCACCTCGGAGTAGAGGAGGTATGCGAGCGGCGCGAGCGCCATCGCCGTGCCGGGATGCCCCGCGTTCGCCTGCTGGACCGCGTCCATCGCAAGCGTGCGAATGGTGTCGATTGAGCGTTGCTCGATATCAGTCTTCGTCACGAAGCTCCTCGTATAGGCGCTGCTGCCGCTCTCGCGCCGAACGATATGCATCTGCCCTCGCCTCCCGCGGATGGAACACCTCGCCGAGGGGCGCCTCGTCAGTCTGGCAGCCGAGTCGTTCGAGCGTCGCGACCGCGGCGCCGCGCAGCGACGCCTCCTCGACGAGCGAGGCGGTGACCGGGCGGGCGAGCGCGTCCGCCATCAGCTGCGTCCACGCACGATCGCCCAGGAGCCCGCCGCCGGTGGCCACGACCTCCTCGAGCTCCGTCAGGAGGTCGGCGATCGCCGCGAACCGGAACGCGACGCCTTCCAGCGCAGCCTGGCGGATGTCGAGCGGCGTCGTGTCGAACGTGAGCCCGTGCACCGTGCCCCGCCTCGTCGGGTCCCAGCCCGTCGACCGCTCGCCGCCGAGGAACGGCAGGAACGTGAGGCCGTGCTCGTCGGGGCCCCGGTCGAGCACCGAGCCCTTCGCCTCGACGAGCGTCTCCTCGAGCCACGCGTGGAGGTTGCCGCCGTCGGAGAGCGCCCCGCCTTCGAGCACCCGATGCTCGTCGAGCCGGTAGAGAAAAAGCCCCGGCCGCGCCTGCGGGCTCTCCGTCTCGTAGAGCAGGCGCAGAGCGGCCGAGGTGCCGACCATCAGCGCGCCGCGCTGCTTGCCCGTGCACCCGGCGCCGAGATTCGAGCACGCAGCATCCATCAGCGCTGGATACCAACGGTTCTGCGGCTCGCCCGAGAGGACAGGCAGCTGCTCCTCTCGGACACCCGTGAGCTCGAGCAGCTCAGGGTCCCACCGCATGCCCGTGAGATCGAGCAGGCCCGTGGCCGAGGCGATCGAGAGGCTCGCGTGCGGCTCGATGCCGAGTAGCTGCGCAGAGAGATAGTCGGAGAACGAGACGAAGCGCGCGGCGGAGCGAAAGATCTCCGGCTCTTCCTCGGCAAGCCAGATGAGCTTCGCCGGCCAGAACGACGGATGCACGGGCGCGCCGGTACGGGCGTGGACGGCCTCGGCGTCACCGACCCGCCGGCGCAGCCATTCGACGGACGCGGCCGAGCGTGTGTCCCGCCAGCCGAGCACCGGCGTCAGAGGCCTGCCGGCGGCATCGAGGGCGAGCAGGCTGTGCCCGAAGCAGGACGTCCCGATGGCCTCGACGCCCTCGTCGCGGCCGTCGATCACCTTCCGGACGAGCGCCACCATCTCGTCCGGGTCGCCGCCGTCGTAGCGCTCCTGCCTCAGTTCATCGAGGGGATTGCCGTCCTCGCCGAAGCGCTGGGCGCGGACCGAAGACGATCCGACGTCGAGGGCCAGCACAGACGCCACGCGCCGAATCTACCCTGAGAAGGTCATGGCAGTCGTCATCGCTTCCAACATCCGCAAAGAGATCGCCGGGAACCTCCTGTTCGACGGCGTCTCGTTCAGCGTCGAGCGCCGCGACCGCGTCGCGCTCTCCGGCCCGAACGGCGCCGGCAAGACGACGCTGCTCCGGATTCTCGCCGGCGAGACCGACAAGCAGGGCGGCCAGCTGGCGTTCGAGAAAGGGACGCGCGTCGCGCTGCACGATCAGCGGCCGCCGGTCGAGCGCGATCTGACGCTGCGTGAGTACGTGCTCTCCGGCGCGCGCGACCTCGTCCGGCTCGAAGAGGAGCTGACCGAGCTCGAGCAGGCGATGGCGCGCGGCGTCCACGACCAGGCGACGATGAACCGCTACTCCGAGGCGCAGGCCCGACTCGAGCACGCGGGCGGCTACGGCTGGCGCGACCATGCGACGTCGGTGGTGCGCGGCCTCGGCTTCTCCGACGAGAGCCTCGACCGGCAGCTGCGCACCTTCTCCGGCGGCGAGCTGACGCGCGCCTCGCTCGCCCGCGCGCTCGGCGGCGACCCCGACCTGCTGTTGCTCGACGAGCCGACGAACCACCTCGACGTCGCGAGCCTCGAATGGCTCGAGCGCGAGCTGCAGTCGCTCGACGCCGCGGTGATCCTCGTCGCGCACGATCGCTGGTTCCTCGAGGCAGTGACGACGGCGACAATGGAGGTCGTCGCGGGACGCGGCACGTTCTTCCCGGGGCCCTGGCATGCCTGGCGCCGCGAGAAGGCCGCCCGCGCGCTGCATGCGCAAAAGGAGGTGACGCGCGTCGCGAACGACATCGAGCGGCTCGAGCGTTTCGTCGAGCGCTTCCGCGCGAAGAAGGACAAGGCAAAGCAGGCGCAGGCGAAGGTGACGCAGATCCAGCGGCTCGAGAGCGAGCGCAAGCAGGCCGCGGACGAGGTCGCACTGCTGTCGCGGCGCACGCGCACGCTCGGCTTCGAGTTCCTCAAGCCGGCACGCAGCGGCCGCACGGTGCTCGAGGCCGAGGGGCTCGACATCCGCATCGGCGACCGCGAGCTCCTGCTTGGCGCGACGTTTGCGCTCGAGCGCGGCGAGCACGTTGCGCTCGTCGGGCCCAATGGATCGGGGAAGACGACGTTGCTCGAGACGCTGCTCGGCCGCCGTGACGCAGCGAAGGGCAAGATCCAGCTGGGTCACGGCGTCGTGCCCGCGTACTTCTCGCAGCAGGAGGCCGAGCTCGACACGCGCGGCTCGGTGCTCCAGTGCGTGCAGACGATGACGAACCTCGCGCGGCCCGACGCGATGAACCTGCTCGGCCGGTTCCTGTTCTCCGGCTGGGACGAAGTCGAGAAGCCGGTCGCCGTGCTCTCCGGAGGCGAGCGGCGTCGGCTCGCGCTCGCTGTCACGGTTGCATCCGGCGCGAACTTCCTCGTGCTCGACGAGCCGACGAACCACCTCGACCTCGAGAGCCGCGAAGCGCTCGAAGCCGCGCTCGACGCGTTCCCCGGCACGCTGCTGCTCGTCTCACACGACCGCGCGCTGCTCGACGCGGTCGCCGAGCGCACACTCGCGATCGAGGACGGCGAGCTGCACGCCTATGACGGCGGCTGGGCAGAGATGCTGCGCCGCCGCGAGGAGCGCGCTGCACGTGCCAAGACGCCGGAGCCCGTCAAGCAGCAGAAGCAACCGAAGACGAAGGCGTCCAAGCCCGCCAAGCCGCGCCCGAGCGAGCTGCAGCGCGTCGAAGCCGAGATAGCGACGCGCGAAGCCGAGGTTGCCGGACTCGAGGTGAAGCTCGCGGAGGACTGGTCGAATGTCGACGTGCTGGCGGCGCACAAGCGCAGCCGCGACGCGCTGCAGGCGCTGCTCGAGCGCTGGGAAGCGCTCTTCGAGGAGGCAGGCGTCTAGGCCGGAGGTGGCGGCTCGGGCTCGCCGCCGAGATCCTGCACGAGCTGCGTGTACTCGTCACGGCCGATCGCACCCTGCGCGTAACGCAGGCGTGCGACCTCGAGCGCATCCGGGCGGCCCCACGGCCGGCCGCCGCCGGGCGGGCCATGCCGCTTGAACTCTCTGTGTCGCGGGCCGCCGAAGCCCGGCCGGCGCATGACGCTCAGGACGAGTTGCGCGATCACGAGCACGATCAACAGGAGCAGCAGCGCAAAGATGACCCACTCGAGCGAGTCGCCACCGCGGTGCGGACCGCCGCCCCACGCGAAGGAATACTGGCTGCCGCCGCGCGGCATCGGGATCGGCATCCGCTGATTCACTGAGGCGAGCCTACTCCCGCATGGAGCTGCAACGGCGAACCCTTAGAGGATTCTCATCCCAGAGATTTCTCGAAGCACATGCTGAGCTCGCGCGACGCGTAGGGCTCGTAACAGGGGATGCGCTCATAGCCCGACGACATGTAGAGCCCAAGCGCCTCCTGCTGGAGATTGCCCGTCTCGAGGACGACGCCGACGTAGCCGAGACGGCGCGCCTCCGTTTCGAGCGCGTCGAGCAGGCGGCGGCCGAGGCCGAGGCCGCGCGCGGTCGGCGCGACGTACATGCGCTTCAGCTCCGCACGCGTGTCGTCGAACCGGCAGACGCCGCCACAGCCGACGGGAACACCGTCGATGCGCGCGGCGACGAACACGCCGTCGGGCGGCTCGAACATCCACGCGTCGCGCGTCGGGCCGATGTCCGCCTCCCCGCCGTAGAGACCGCGCATCTCCTCCTGCTGCGCAGTGGCGAGCGCTTGAATGTCCGGCTCGTCGAAGCGAGCGGCAGCGAGCTCAGGCCCAGAAGGCATCGAAGACCGCCTGGTCGTAGGGAAGCGCGCGCACGTCGAGCCAGCGTCCCTCGGCATCGAGACGGCAGACGAGCGCCTGGTCGAGCTCAAGCTCGCGCCCGTCGGGACGACGGCCGCGGGCGCGGTAGTACGTGACCTGCCGGTCGCCGTCGTCGAGCTCCCAGTTGAGCTCGACCGCATAGGTCCCGTCGGTCAGCTCCTGCGTGCGACGGAAGAAATCGAGAATCGCCTCGCGGCCCGCATACGTGCCCGCCATCCCGCTCGTGCCCGCGACGGTCCACGTGCACTGCTCACTCACGCGTCCAATGAAATCGGCTGGGCGCGACGCGCTCACGCCCAGAACCTCGTGAACGCGTCGGCCTCGAACGGAATCGCGGTGGCCGTCACGATGCGGTCGCTCTCGATGTCGCAGAGGAGCAGCTGGTCGATGTCGAGCTCGCGTCCTTGCCGCGTGCCGCGGGCGCGATAGACGGCGGCGGCGTGGCCGTCGTCGCCGAGCGCCCACACGAGCGAGCTGCGATACGTCCCGTCGGTCTCGCGCGTGGTGCCGCGCAGGAAGACCACGACGTCGCGCCAGCCCCGGTACTCGCCGGACATCGGGGTCTCGCCGCCGACGCGCCAGACGACGTCGTGGCCGAACATGCCGGCGAGCGCAGCGCCGTCGCGGCGGCCGAAGGCATCGAACAGTCGCCGCATCAACGCGGCGTTCGGGTGCTCCCCGGTCACTCCACTCCGAGCGTTGCGACGACGGCTTCCGCGATCACCTTCAACGGCCGGCCCGACGCCTGGCTCGCCTTGCGCAGACGCGCGAAGGCGTCCGCCTCGGTGAGCCCTTCCTTCTCCATCAAAAGGCCCTTCGCGCGCTCGATCGCCTTGCGCGAGGCAAGCGCCTCGGCGAGGGACTCCGCCTCTTCGCGTAGCGCCTGGAGCTCGTCGTGCCGTGCACGCGCCGACTGGATCGCGGGCAGCAGGTCCTGCTCGCGGAACGGCTTGACGAGGTAGCCGTAGACGCCCGCCTCGACGGCACGCGACACGATCTCTGCCTGTCCGTAGGCGGTCAGCATGACAATCGGGATCGGCCGCTCCTCGAGGATCTTCCGCGCCGCGTCGATGCCGTCGAGCTTCGGCATCTTCACGTCCATGATCGCGAGGTCGGGCTGCTCGGAGCGCGCGAGCGCGACCGCCTCTTCGCCGTCGCGCGCCTCGGCGCACACCTCGAAGCCGGCGCGGACGAGTAGGTCGCGCAGGTCGAGGCGGATGATCGTTTCGTCTTCGGCGATGAGGATCCTCATCCGGGGAAGATCACCTCCGCGCGTGTGCCGCGGTCGGCGAGCAGCGCGAAGCTGCCCTGGAGCTCGTCGCGCACGAGCGCGCTCACGATCGAGAGCCCCGTTCCCTCGGCGGCACCCGCAGGTCCTGCGCCCTCGTCGGCGATCGCGAGCACGATGTCGCCGTTACGCCGGCCGAGCTCGATGCGCACCGCACCCGAGCCGTGCTCGAGCGCGTTCTGAAGCAGCTCACTGAACACGAGCGCAAGAGCCGTGGCACGGCTGCCCGCGAGCGAGACCTGTTCGAGGTGCGCCTCGACGGCGCGTCCCGCGGCAAGCCCCTGCACGAGCATCGCGCGTAAGCGGTCGATGAGCTCCGCGAGCTCGACGTCTTCGTCGCGCTGCTCGGTCAACACCTCGTGCACTGCGGCAATGGCGAGGATCCGGTTGACGGAATGCTCGAGCGCTTCCTTCGGATCGACACCCTCGGCGCGCGACTGCAGGCGCAGCAGCGACGCGACCGTCTGGAGGTTGTTCTTCACACGGTGGTGGATCTCTTGCGCGAGCACACCACGCATCACGGCACGGCCGTGCTCGAGCGCAACCGCCGCGTGGTGTGCGATTGCCTCGAGAAGCGCGCGGTCGTCGTCCGAGAACGGAGTGTCGCGGTCGGCGACGAGCTCGCCGATCACGCGGCGCTTCCACCGCAACGGCGTGCGCACGGCGTGCTTTCCGGGGCTGCCTTCCGGCCAGGCGATGCGGCCGTCCTCGAGCACGAGCGCTGCGCCCGTCGCCGAGACCGCGTCCATCGTGGTC
>Ga0193728_1000393_pt1 | contig 20968 bp, 16 predicted proteins | sample U1c1metaG_FD_143037 | JGI IMG/M metagenome (GOLD analysis project Ga0193728, IMG submission 143037) | Soil microbial communities from a riparian zone of the East river system, Colorado, United States - U1c1 | ecosystem: Environmental > Terrestrial > Soil > Riparian zone | place: USA: East River...
CCTGCGCATGCGCAATGAGCTGCTGCGCGTCCTGGCGGAGGAGCGCCACACGGTCATGTTGATTACCCATGACGTGGAAGAGGCCATTCACCTGGCTGATCGGATCATGGTGTTGTCGCCGAGACCCACGAGAATTCAAGCGATGTTCAACGTGGATCTGCCGCATCCGCGCAAGCTGACCAGTCCCGAAGTGCAGGAACTGCGCGTTGCAATCTTGCACGAACTCGGCGTCGATCGGAATGCAGGGTGAGGATCCCTCGCGCGATTCCCACCAATTACTCGTTGCTTTCCTATGGGGGCAACTGCGTGCGCTTGCTGTGTCGATTGTAACTGCCTGTTTTATAAAGAATTAGACGGCACCCCATTGACAACCGTTCGCAATGCCAATGTAATCACGAATACGAATAATTCGCATTTATGGAAAGTATGAGCATTGAAGAACTCCCCGCTCGACGCTTGAGCCGCGCACAAATCGGTGTTGGATCGACAATCTGCCTCGCGTCCTCTTTCGGACTCCACGCGGAGGAGTCGACTGACAAGCTCTCCGAGGTCGTTGTCACGGGCCACCCGTCTATCGGCGCTTACACGACATCGTTACAGGACACTGCTCAGAACGTAACAGTCGTGCCCCAGGAACTGCTCATCGAGCAGGCCGCGAGCACGGTGCAGGATGCGCTGAAAAACGTGCCGGGAATTACGCTGAATGCGGGCGAAGGCGGCACGCATGGCGACAACATCAATCTGCGCGGCTTTGCGGCGAGCGATGACTTCTTTTTGGACGGCTTGCGCGACACCGGTTTTTACACGCGCGACAGTTTCAATCTCGAAGGCATCGAGGTCTACAAGGGGCCGGCTTCCACGTTGTTCGGACGCGGCTCGACCGGCGGCGTGGTGAACCAAGTCAGCAAGACGCCGCAGCTGCAGGATTTTGCGCGCGGCAGCCTCGTGGGCGGCACGAACAGCGAGCTTCGCGGCACCGCCGATTTCAATTACAAATTCGCGGACAGCGCTGCCTTTCGCGTGAATGCCATGGGACTGAAATCCGAGGTTGCCGATCGCGATTTCGTCGACAACCGCCGGTGGGGCGTTGCGCCGTCGCTGGCATTTGGAATCGGCGGCCCCACGACCTTCACCTTGAATTATCTGCATCAGGAGCAAAACGACATCCCGGATTACGGTATCCCCTTCGCCTTCGGCAGTCCCGTGCCGGTGCCGCGCAATACCTACTACGGCCTGCCCTCCGATGATCGCACCCGATCGCGGGTCGATGTCGGCACTGCGATTTTCAGGACCGAGTTCAACAAGGATTTCTGGTTCACCGACACCGCACGCATCGGCAACTATTTCTTTGACAGCCGCGAGACCGCGGCCCACTACGGTACGGCGGCGCCGCAGCCGGGCGCGCCGCTCGATACCGTGCTGACGTTCCGTGATCGGCCCAGCGTTCAAGGCACTGTGAAAACGCTGATGAACGATGCCGATCTGCATGCACGCTTCACCACCGGCGCTGTTGAGCACCATGTGGTCGTCGGTGTCGAACTGGACCGGGAAGAAGCGGATCTGAGGCGCTTTGCCAATCAACTCAACCAGATTCCGGGCACGCCCGTTCTGAACCCGGACCCGTTTGAGCCGTTCCCCGGCCATCAAACGCAAGTCACTCAAACCCCCGATACGGTCACGAAGACGGCCAGTATTCTGTTCGAAGACATTGTCGATTTCGGCCGGTACTGGGAAGCGACGGCAGCGGTGCGAGTTGATCGCTTCAACGCCGTGTTCGACGAACCCATCACGCAGGCGCACTTTGAACACACCGACACCATCGCGAGTCCGCGAGCCTCGATCGTCTTCAAGCCCCTCGACACATTAAGTCTCTACGCCTCCTACGGCACCTCTTACGATCCTTCGGCTGAAAATCTTTCCCTCAGCGCCAAGACCGCTTCGTTGGGGCCGGAGAAGGACAAGACCTTCGAAGTCGGCGCAAAATCCACGGTCCTGGGCGGACGCCTTGCGCTGCAGGCCGGAGTCTTTCAGACAGACATGAGCGATGCGCGGGTTGGCGATCCCACCAATCCGACCGCTCCGCAGCTGCTGGCGGGGAAGGAACGAGTGCGCGGCTTTGAGGCCGATGCGGCGGGCTACCTCACTGAAGAGCTCGAAATCACAGCGGGTTATACCCATCTCGACTCCGAGACCGTGTCGTCAACCGATCCGGCCTCCGTCGGCGCGCCGTTGCTGAACACGGCGTCGAACCAGGCGAATATGTGGCTGGTTTACGAGTTCCACGAAGCGTGGAAAGTCGGCGCGGGATTCAACTACCTATCTCGCCGCGCGGCCGACGTCGACAACACGGCGCATGTGCCGGGCTACGTCACCTTCGACGCCATGGCGCGATATAGCCTGAACTCGCACATGGCGGTGCAGCTCAATGGCTACAATCTTGCGAACAGATACTACTACGCCAATTCCTACTTCAGCTCGCCGGTGGAAAATCACGTCGTGCCGGGCGCGGGGCGGACGGCTCTACTGACAGTGTCCTTTGCTTACTAATAGCTAGATGCGGTGCGGGATCCCGGCAGACCGCGCAGTATCTTCAATGACGAGAATACAATGCGATTTGAGCACGCGATAACGCGCCTTCCCGCGCGAACTTTCTCGCACGGTTTGACCTCTTGCGGCGAGGGTGCCCCCTCTGTTGAGAAGGCTCTTGAACAGCACGGACGGTATTGCGACGCGCTTCGTGCATGTGGACTGACCGTCGATATATTGGCGCCGGCTCCGCAGTATCCCGATAGTACGTTTGTGGAGGATACGGCGATTCTGGCCGCGCGGGCGGCAATTATCATGCGACCCGGTGCGCCGTCTCGCCTGGGTGAAATCGAGCTGATCAAAGAGGCGGTTCTTGCATACCGCACCGAAGCTCTGCAGATTGTTGAACCTGGATCGATGGATGGAGGAGATGTCTGTCAGGCCGATGAGCATTTCTTCATCGGCATATCTGCGCGCACCAACCCAGAAGGCGCGCGTCAACTCAGTACGATTCTGCACGCGCATGGCTATACAAGTTCAACGATCGACATACGTGGGCAGGACCGACTCCTACATCTCAAATCCGGCATTGCCTATCTAGGAGACAAGCGGCTTGTCGTTGCTCCCGAGTTGAGCGCGGTATCCGCATTCCAGGCTTATGAATTGATTGAGGTGCGCTCCGCTGAGCTATATGCAGCCAATTGCATCCATATCAATGACCATGTGCTGATTCCTGCGGGCTATCCACAAATAGCCGAGGCACTGGAAACCCTCGGCTATAGGTGCCTCGCCCTCGATGTTTCCGAATTTCGTAAAATGGACGGTGGCCTCAGCTGCTTGTCGCTGCGTTTTTGACAAAGCACCGGGGCTGAGGTCGTTACAAAGGAGTCACCCATGTCGAGCACCAATCAATCGAGCACCTTCAAGCTTGGCGAGCGCATCACACGGCGTGTCGGATACGGTGCAATGCAACTCGCCGGACCGGGCGTCTTTGGCCCGCCGAAAAATCGCGACGCGGCATTGACTGTGCTGCGCGAAGCCGTTGCCGGCGGCGTGAATCACATTGATACCAGCGATTACTACGGCCCGCACGTCACCAACCAACTGATCCGCGAGGCGCTGGCACCCTATCCCGATGACCTCGTTATCGTCACGAAGATCGGCGCTCGTCGCGGCGCGGACGGATCGTGGATCCCGGCCATGTCCCCGGAGGAGCTGAGGCAGGCAGTCCACGACAATCTGCGCAACCTGGGGCTCGACGTCCTTGACGTGGTCAACCTGCGAACCATGTTCAGCCCCCACGGCGCCGCCGAAGGATCGATCGAGGCGCCCCTCACGGTTTTGGCCGACCTGCAGCGGCAGGGTTTAGTGCGTCATATCGGCTTAAGCAATGTCACGTCCGCACAGATCGCGGAAGGGCGCCGGGTTGCCCCAATCGTCTGCGTGCAGAATCACTACAATCTCGCGCACCGGACGGACGATGCCGTGATCAACAATCTTGCTCGCGACGGCATCGCCTACGTGCCGTTTTTCCCGCTCGGCGGGTTCACGCCGCTGCAGTCATCCACTCTGTCGGAGGTCGCGGGCCGGCTGAGCGTCATGCCGATGGTCGTCGCGCTGGCATGGCTGCTGCAGCGCTCGCCCAACATCCTGTTGATCCCCGGCACCTCGTCGGTTGCGCACCTTCGAGAGAACCTAGCCGCTGCTCAATTGACGCTGTCGCCGCAAATTGTGGCCGAGTTGGACAGCATCGCGTCATAGCTGCTATCGGCTGGACGACTCCTTGGAAGTTCAAATTGGAGTACGACGCAAGCGGCTAGCGATTGACAAACTCCCAGACCTTGGAGATCACGACCGATCCCTCGCCGACCGAAGAGGCGACGCGCTTGACCGAGCCTGCGCGAACATCACCTACCGCGAACACGCCGGGCAGCGAAGTGGCAAAAGGAGAGGTCGCGGAGTCTGCGCCGGAACCGGTGATCACGAACCCTTTATCATCGAGTTTCACCAGGCCGGAGAGCCACTCGGTGTTCGGCGCCGCGCCCACCATGATGAACAGCGCACACGTGTCGATGACGCGGGTCGCGGCCGTCTTCACGTCACGAATGGTCAGTGTTTCGAGACGATCCGCGCCATGCAATGCGCTGACCTCCGCGCCGTACTCGATTGCGATGCTGGGATCGGCTTTGAGCCGACTGGAGAGGTAGCTCGACATCGAAGCGGCAAGCGACGCTCCGCGGACCAACACGCGCACGCAGCGCGCCGAGCGGCTCAAGAACATCGCGGCCTGCCCGGCCGAGTTGCCGCCGCCGATGATGACCGCTTCTGTTCCTTTGCAGTACCGAGCCTCGATCTCGGTCGCGGCATAATAAATACCGGCGCCTTCAAAGTCGGCAAGCCGGTCGAGCGGCAGGCGGCGATACTGCACGCCGGTCGCGACCACCACAGCCTTGGCGCGCACGCGCTGGCCGTTGTCGAAGGTGGCGCAGAAGCTTTCATCTCCGAGCCTCTCGAGGAGTACCACGCGCCGCGGCATCGCGAAGCGAGTACCGAATTTCATCGCCTGTACCTCGCCGCGCCAGACCAAGTCGGCGCCCGAAATGCCGGTCGGGAAGCCCATGTAATTCTCGATACGGCTCGAGGTGCCGGCCTGGCCGCCGATCGCAACGTCTTCCACGACCAGCGCGCGCAAACCCTCGGCGCCCGCATACACCCCCGCGGCGACCCCCGCGGGCCCGCCACCCACGATCAGCACGTCGAACGCCTCATCGTCCCGGAAGTCGAGATTGAGACCGAGCAGCTTTGCGACCTTGTCGGGCGTGGGGTCGGTAACGACGACGTCTCGCCCGAAGATCACCGCGGGCACGGCCGAAGCGATTGAGCAGCTCCTGGCGGTCGCTTCTGCTTCAGGGCTTCGCAGCGGTAACGAGCTGTAGGGGATGCGGTTACGGCTCGCAAACTCCGCGATACCACGCACGTTGCGGTCCTCATCTTCTCCGATCAGTCGCAAGCTGCTGTTGCGGTCGTCGAGCAGCTTTCGGCGGCGAGCCGAATATACTGTGATGATGATGTCGGACATCTCCGGGATTTGGGACATCAGCGTCAGCATCGCTTCACGCGGCACCTCGATCACCCGAGTATCTCGAACCGTGCGCATCGGCATTGACCAGGCGCCGCCGTTCAGAAAGGCGATATCTCCCATGAACTGTGCCGGACCCACTGTGGAAGGGAAATGGCGTTCGCCGGTGTAGGGATTGACCACTTCGATCTCGCCCTCTTCGACGAAAACGAACCGATCCATTGGCTCCCCCAGTCTTGCGAGAAACGTACCCGCAGGATAGGTTGCGGCCTTGCCCACGGCGCGCAATGCCTCGACGTGGGCCGCTGCCAACGGGGTGCGCTGCATCTGGCCTAAATCGCCGCCAATCGTTTCCATGTTTCTGCTCGTCCTCCTAAGCGCTAGGTTCGGCCAGCAACTCACATCTTGGGCGATAACGGCAGACTTTCAAAGCCCGCTCGACTGCAGCGGTCTTAAGAAACTAATCTCACTTCGGATGGGCGCCGTCGGTCTCCTTGGAAATGCGGTAGGCCATCCAGCTGAGAAGAACGACCGCGAGCAGCAACACGCTCCACAGCGCAACGCGCATCCGGGGGAATGGTGCGGTTTTGGCGATGAGGCGAGCCGCTCCTCCTGACACTTGTGAGGGGCCCAGTGTCGCAGGCGCGATCTCCAATGTGGTGGGCAAGCGGCCCAAGTCGGCCTCTGCGCGCGCCGCGGACGCGTTGCCGTACACGAGTAGAAAAGGCGCGTGTCCTTGGGCGAGAAAGGTCACTTCATTGGGGATCCATTCCATGTGCAGACGCAGAGGCGTTTGCGGCAGGCCTCCCGTATTCAAAATCCGCGCCTGCCAATAGCGATCGCCATCGACACCGATCTCAAGCAGTGCATTCTGTTGTTCGCCGTCTGCGGTTTTGACGCGGTAGAAGCCTGCGCGCGTCACGGGCCGCCAGGGGTCGCCCGGCAGGCGACGCGAGGACAATGCAATGTCGACGACAGTGTTGGCTTCCGGGAGCTCGACATTGATGCGTGATACAGGAGGGTGGGCGCCTAAGTCGAACGTGTATTCCTGCGTGTTTTTGGGATCGCGGGTGCCGATCACGTCCAAGATGGCTCGCGCAGGCTCGGTGGGGCTGGATGCCGGTTGCGCGAGAATGCTCGTCAGTTCAAAGCCGGGTGCAGCTCCGAGCCATGAGAGGCGCCAGAATTTGGCTTTGGTGGGCGCGAACTCCACACGATTCGCTACCAGCGTTTGACCACTGGCGTGAAGATTCGCAATGGGTGCCGCGGCGACAAGCGAATGCCACGCCGTTAAATCATCACTCACCTCCACACTCAAGCGGCCGGTGTATTCCGTTGCGGCATCGGGCCAACCCAGCTGCAAAGCTGAGAATGTTGCATCGAGATCGCGCGCATCGAGAAGATATTGTCGGACTGCGCTGCTTGAAGTGGCGCCATTTTGCGTCTGCAGGTTGACGGCGGAACCAGCTGAGTTGATGGTTAGATGAACTCCGTCGATCAGGACTCGGGCACCCTCGTGGAGCGGGAACAGCGGTAGAGCGATGGGAGCCTTGTGAGTGCCCGATTGTGCCGCCGGCCGGGACAACGAAAACGGGACGGCAAGCCCTTCGGCGTTGAACACTCTTATGTCGGCTAAATCCTCGCTGAAGGTGCTTTGATAGACGGCGAGCGGCAGAGAGAAGCGGTACGCTGCGGCATCTTGCGCAAGAATCGCCATTTGTGCGTAGGCGAAGTCCCCAGGCGACATCGCCTGCGCTAGAACAGTGCTCGAAAAGATTGAAGATCCCAGTGTCCAAAGAATAAATCCCTTCATGGTCTCGACTCACGTGCAGGTGGGAGCGGCGAAAAATAACCGACGATCAGCATCAAGAGACCTACGCCAACGAAAGAGATGATTCTCTCCACTGATCCAATCCTCGAAAGATCGATCAAGAACAGCTTCGCAATGACCACTCCTAGGAGGCCCGCGCCAACAAGCCAAACCAGACGGTTGCGCTTGCGCGCGGCAATGAGCATGGTAATCAGCGCCAGCACCGTCCAGAACAGGGACAAAGAGGTTTGAACCAATGTAGAGGCCATTAAGTCGTCAAGATTGAGCACAACGCCGAACCATTGATGCAATGTCCGCAGCAGCAGCGCGTTTAGCCAAACGAAGGTGAGCGCGGCCAGCACGGGCAGCGGCAATCGCTTATCAATCCGTGCGGATGCCGGTGAATCGACTGCTCTTAGGAACCGCCAATATCGAAGCAGTACGAGCAGTACCAGTGCCTGTCCGAGGTCGAGTGGATTGAGCAGCGGAACATACGGTAAGGGAGCGGTGTCACCCGTTGAGGTGATATTGGTCGACAAACTCCACGCGCATAGATAGAGCGCCAGTCCGACGCCGGCCACGAACAAATAGGCCTCGCGATTTCTCGCAAAAGGCCATTTGACCCTGGTTACAAGCTTTGGCAGCCGCCACAGGACAAACGCCGGGATGATGATCCAGGCGGAAGTTGGCCAGGTGTTGCCGCCCACTATGCGCGCCTTGACTTGCCAGGCGAATTCCCAGCTCAAGAGAGCGCAGAACAACCACGCGGCGCCCGAATTCAACGACTTGGCCAGCGGCTCGCGCGGTGCGCCTTCATGACGAAATGTCAGGAAATACAGACCTGCAAACGCCGGCGGCCATGCCCACCAGCCGCCGTCGGCAAACGGATGCGACAGATTGAAGCCGGCAAAGGCGGCAAAGCCAAGCATGATGGGCAGTTGTAGCAGGGCGGCGATCCTGGCAGCGCCGAGTTGCGTACGGCGGTGAATTTCGCTTGAACTCAAGGTGGTGAGCGTCACGAGCAGCAATGCCGCGGCCATTTCATGCGCGGGTAGATATTGGTGGATTTCGCTCGTACTTCCCAGCATCCACAATCCGAGTCCGATCCAAAACAGCGCGCCAGGTACGAGGGATTCCACCTCCTTGAGATGCTGCCGACTATTGTTCAGAGTGCGGGCTGAGAATATTGCGGCGACGCATTGCAGGAGAATGCCGAAATAATCGCCGAGCGGCAGGCCCAGGTAATCGTTGCTCACCTCGAATTCCGACACGCCGACGCAGGCCGCGGCGAGATTCAACAAGGCGCCAAAGAGTCGCGGCAGGAATCGGTTTTGCCGGCATCCCACCCAGATCAGGGCGGCCCCCTCCAGAGCCCACGTTGCAGCATTCCAGCGCGCGTCCAAGGCAAGCGGCACTGCCAGAGTCAGAAACGCAACGCCCAAGGCCATGAACGATTCGAATAGGAGCTTGTGCGAGTCGCTATGTCGACGTTTCAAAATGTAGGCGACGGTGAGATAAAGCGCACTCAAGATGATGGCGCTGTAGGCCAGCGACATCAGCCGGTCATGGAGCATCGCGGATTGAAGCGAAAAGACGACGATGGGCGTACCAAAAATCAGCGTGCCATCGATGTAGCCAATCGATTTCGTGGGCTGCCGTAGAGTGAAGAGAATCGAGATGCCGAGGTAGAACAGGAAGAACAAGATCAAGAAGGGTTCGGTCGTCGCGAAATCCTCCGGCCGATACTTCAGGACACCCCACGCGGTGCCGATCGCGAATGTGTACACAAATCCAGCGACATTCAGCGGCCGCCATGCCTTGAACCAGGCAATGGCCACTATTCCGGCGTTGAGCACCGCGTAGTAGCTGAAAAGCACCACATGGCTCCCCTGGCCGGTGGATGCCAGAACCGGAGCGAGAAATCCACCGCTCAACGCCAGCAGCGCGAATGACATCGAGTTCTGCAATATGGCGAGGATCGCCGAGAGGACTGCGATCAGCGCAAGGAGCGGAAATGCGATTGCGGCGGGCAATATGGAATACAGCCGCAATGCGGCAAAGACGATCAGATAGAGAATGCCGACGCCGCCCCCTTGCAAGGCGAGCGCGTAGCCGCCGCGCGTCTTTCTCAAGCGCCACCCCAATATAATGAGTACCATGCTCGCGAGCGCAACGCCGGTCAGGCGAATTTCGATGGGGATGTGTGAATGTTCCGCCATGTAGCGCAACAAGAACGCGACGCCGAAAAATAAAACGATGACACCGATGCGGACCAGGGTATTGCCGCCTGTGAAGAAGCTGCGGATGGCGGCGATCACCGCCGGTTCCTTAGCGCCCGAGTGCGCCCCTGCAGAGGCCGGCGGGAAAGGTACGCTAGGAGCGGCAGCGGCAGCGGCAGCGTGCGCCGGAGCCTCGATATCTTGCCAGGGACGATCAGGCCGGACTTGCGTTGCACTGCGTGCCGACTCAGGGGTGGTTTCGCGGGGCGGCACTGAAGCTGTCGGTACGTCTTGACGCCGTCGAAATTCCTTCTTCAGACGGTCGAATTCCTGAGCAACAGCATCCAGGCGCGTGCGGATGACGCCGAGGTCGGCGATGAGAAATCCCACCGCGGCCCCTAAAAGCAAGTCAAATGCCCGACTGGCCGGACTTCCCAGGCTTGCCGCAATGAGCAATCCGATGATCGGCAAAACAATACGCATCATTGGCTGCATCAATCGCCCTCCATGGATTCGATTTAAGAGGATAGTCGACACGCAAGCCGCTGACACGCCATTTGCCGAGTATTTGCGGGTTTGGCGCCCGAAATCGCAGGATTTGCGGCATGGTTCACTCATCTGAATAGGGGTACCTCCCGGGATTTACGCGAACTCGATGACTCTCCGGCAACCGGGGCACAATTGTCGTTTATGCCCTCTTTACTTTGCCGTACAGAGCGTAATACTGTGATGGCTCGGTAGATTCGGTTGTAAGGAAAACTCCATGAGAACTTTGTTTCTGCATCCCCCTTCATTTGACGGATTTGACGGCGGTGCCGGCGCCCGCTATCAGATGAAACGCGAGGTACGCTCTTTCTGGTACCCGACCTGGCTCGCGCAACCCGCGGCCCTCGTCGAGGGTTCAAAGCTGATCGATGCGCCGCCGCATCGCCTGTCGTTTCAAGACATTGCTGCCGAGTTCAAGGACCGAGACTTGGTGGTGATGCACACGTCCACCCCATCCTTCAAATCGGATGTACGGACGGCCGAAATGATCAAAGCCATCAACCCTGGCATCAAGATAGGATTCATCGGCGCCAAAGTAGCAGTCGAGCCCGAGAAAAGTCTCATCGCGGGGCGCGCCGTGGACTTCGTCGCTCGCAATGAATTCGACTTCACCATCAAAGAAGTGGCGGACGGCCACAGTTGGAGCGATATCAAGGGGCTTTCTTTTCGGAATAGCGAAGGCGTCATCGTACATAACGAGGATCGCGCAGTCCTCGAGAACATGGATGCGCTTCCCTGGGTGACGCCGGTCTACAAACGCGATTTAAAAATCGAGAATTATTTTGGCGGCTACCTCAAGCATCCCTACATTTCGTTCTATACCGGACGCGGCTGCAAATCGCGTTGCACCTTTTGCCTGTGGCCGCAGACTGTGGGAGGACACCGCTATCGTGTGCGCTCGGTGGAAAATGTCGCCGCCGAAATGAAGTGGGCGAAAGAGGCCTTTCCGCAGGTGAAGGAGTTCTTTTTTGACGATGATACGCTGACGGATAACCTGCCGCGTGTCGAAGCGCTGGCGCGAGAGCTGGGAAAACTCGGGGTCACATGGTCGTGCAACGCGAAAGCCAACGTTCCACGCAAGACGCTTGAAATCATGAAGGACAATGGGTTGCGGCTGTTGTTGGTCGGCTATGAATCCGGCAATCAACAAATTTTGATCAACATCAAGAAGGGCATGCGGGTGGATTTCGCCCGCCGGTTCACCAAGGACTGTCACGAGCTTGGCATTGTGATACACGGGACCTTTATCTTGGGACTTCCCGGTGAGACGCGGGAAACGATCCAGGAGACGCTGGACTTCGCCAAGGAAATCAACCCGCACACCATCCAGATTTCGCTCGCGGCTCCTTACCCGGGCACGTTTCTTTACCGGCAGGCGAAGGAGAACGGCTGGCTGTTCAACGAAGAGGTCGATCTATTGACGCAGGAAGGCACGCAGATTGCGCCGCTGAACTATCCGCACTTGAGCCATGGCGAGATCTTCGATTCGGTCGAGGATTTCTACAAGAAATTCTATTTCCGTCCGTCCAAAATTGCCTCCATTGTGGCCGAGATGATCACCAGTCCGGAGATGATGAAGCGCCGGCTGCGTGAGGGCGTGGAATTCTTCCACTTTCTGCGCACTCGACACGATGCCGCTTGAAACGGTTGATCATCGCGAAGGAGCATTCCTGCAACCCGGAGCTCTGAGACCATGAGCGTACCGATGGCGTGAAACTCCGCGTTGTCATTGTCGCGCTTCTCGGGCTCGCGCTTGCCATCTACCTGGTTGCCTATACCGGCATGGGCGCGGTCTTTTCGGCCGCCGCCGCCGTCGGATTGGGCGGCTTTGGCCTCCTCTGTCTCTATGCCTTGGCGCTGTTCGTCGTTCTTGGCTGTGCTTGGCATGTTTTGCTGCCCGAGTCGTCCCTGGCGAATCTGCGGGTTTTCCTGTGGGCGCGCATGGTTCGCGACGCCGCGACCGATGTGTTGCCTTTTTCTCAGCTTGGCGGAATCGTGCTTGGTGCGCGTGCCGCCATCTTGCACGGCGTATCGGATCCCTTGGTCTATGCGTCAACCATCGTTGATGTAACGGCGGAAATGCTGGCGCAGATCGCCTATGTTGCGTTGGGGGTACTGATCCTGGATCTGAGCGCCCCGCCGACCTCGTTTGCGCAATCTCTGATCAAAGCGCTGCTCATCGGTATGGTCTGCGCCGTCGCCGCTGCCGGCATCTTTCTCGCTTTGCAGCGCCACGGGCACCGGGTCATAGAAAAATTCACGGCACGCGTCTTACCCGGCGCTCTGCACCGCACGATGGCGGTAAGTGCTGCGCTGGATTCAATCTATCGCTCTCGCGCGAGGGTCGCGGCTTCCATTGTGCTTCATTCTGTTGGATGGGTCGCGAGCGCCATTGGCGTCTGGATCGCCTTTCGACTGATCGGCATGCGGGTCGAACTCAAATCCGTCTTGGCGCTGGAAAGCCTGGTGAGCGCGATTCGCAGCACGGCCGTTTTCATCCCGCATGCGCTTGGTGCGCAGGAGGCCGCTTACACGGTTCTTTCGCCCTTGTTTGGCATAGGGGCGGAATTCGGACTTGCCGTGTCGGTATTGAAAAGGGCCCGCGACCTGGCGATTGGAATACCCATACTGCTGATCTGGCAGGCCATCGAGGGCCGCAGCGCATCTCGGGCTAGTAATGAAGAAAGGCGAGCCGGAGTCTAGGAATACTGTTTAAGGTCGTCTGACCATGCAGCACCTGGTTTTTGGCTCAATTTGCTTTGGGGTCGGGGCGGCGGAGTTTTGGCTTCGCGCGGCGATTTTCGCGTGCCGGGTTTGAGTTTGAGGATGGAGCGGGATGATGCGGGGTTAGAAGGATTCGATTGATGCATAGAGGGTTCATGGCTCCTTGCTTATGGTTGGGTTGCTTGCATTGGGTCAGATCACCTGTGAAATATTAGTTGTCGGTTCTGGCATTTATACGGCGTCAGTTCGGTTTTGTCGATGAAAATGGCAAATCCGCATCCGGGGTCCTAGAATGCCTCCGAACACAGGAGGCTAGATGGAACTCTGGACGTACTGGCTAAGCGCCATTCAAAGCTTGCTCAATTTTTTATCGTCGCAAGTGGGCTTAGGCACCGGCTTGGGCATAGTCGCGCTAACCCTGCTTCTTCGAACGATGATTCTGCCCGTCTCCTGGCGCGTTGCTTATCGTGGCTGTATTCGGCAGAAAAAGATGGTGCGGTTGCAGCCTGAGCTTGCGCGATTGAAGCTGGAGTGCGGCGATGAGCCGCAGATTTATGCGGAACGCATGATGAAGCTGTACCGGCAGCACGGCATGGCGGTGATGGATTGGCGGAGTGCTTTAGGCTCGCTGATCCAAATGCCGGTGTTCTTGGGTGTGTATCAGACACTGCGGGCCGGCGCCAACGGCGCTCGATTTCTTTGGGTCGAAACGCTGTCGCGTCCGGATCCTTGGTTTGCGGTGTTGGCGGGACTTGCGACGATGCTCATGATGGCCGCGAATCCGGATCTGCCCGAACAGATGCGTCTGATGCTGATTCTGGTACCGAGCATTTTGGCCGCCGTCGCAGCGCTGAAGTTTTGTTCGGCGTTGGCGGTTTATTGGATGGTTTCCAATTGTTATTCGGCGGCCCAGACCGGTGTTTTGCGCTATGTGGTGGCGAGACGCATCAACTCCGGTGCGCTGTCGATTTAGAGTTAGAAGCGCATCTTAGTTGTCGGGATGGTGCTTCTTGTATGCGGGAAGTTGATCGAAAAGATCGCCGCGCGGCACCTTGGAATGCCGGGGGCAGTAAGTCTGCAAGCCCATGCCATTGTTAGTGGCATTCGTAACGCTGGTAATGGACTTCGACACCTGATAGCAGTCATCTGACACATATAGGATCCATCGACCGTCCCCTGTCGGAAATTGTTCGCCCTTGTGGTGCGCGGGGGGCAGGGCAAAGGGCGAGCGGGGTGGGGCGGTAAGAGCGGACTCTTGGCGGCGCTCGGCCGCGCTCTTTTTTGCCATGTCGGCAGCTACGATTTGCGATTCTTGAACCCAATCGACGGCGGCGCCGGCGATCTCGGCTGCGGCGGCTTGCGGATAAATCGCAATCGCGGAGGATGGCGGTACCGCCGGAGGCGCCGTTTTCTTGGATCGATTTGAAATCGCCGGCGGAGGTACTGCTGTTTGAGGAGCAGTATTTGGCGGTAGAACGAGTAATTCGATGGGATTAGGGTCGGAAATCAACAAGACCCGGGTTTTCGCGGCGATGAGCAGCGCAATCACCAAAGTCACGTGCAGAGCGGAAACTATTAATAGAGCGAAGTACCTCGAGCGTTCCCACTTGTGCGGTTCGTCCATGTTTGGGGGGCCGGCCACGCTGTTGTCCGCAGGAAGTGTGACCTCGCGGCTCCCCGATGGTTCCAGAACTTCATTTGTTTCACTGAGCGCGGCGCAGATTGCTGAGTCAGTGATGCGCCTGCCAGGTCGTTATCTCAGCATCAAGGACATCCAAAATGTTGCCTTGAACCAGCGCGATGTCCTGCGGGTGAACTCCCCAACCGGGTGCCACCTCAGCGGCCTTCAGAGCTGTGGTGTTGGCAGCCGCGAACGTTCCGGGTATCACGGTGACAACGAAGATGTTGGCTCCCGACGAATCTGACCGGCACACGCCGGAAAGTTGTCCGAGTGCCTCGACCCACGGCGGGCTGGTGTTCGCATGATAGTACTTGAGCGCGGCGGACCCGCCCGCCGGAGCGGCAGGATTGACGCAAGCGCTGACCAGACCATCACCGCGGGCCTGACCGAACAGCGGAGGCGCCGAAGTGTCGCCGGCGAGGTAACTTCCCCACACATACACACAGCCTGTCTGTGCGGCATCGGAGCACGTCGGGATGTGAGCGAAAGTGCCTCCAACCACACCTCCCGGAGGTACCCCAAGAGACGGGTCGCCCGCTAGAAAGGCCGACACGAGCAGCGCCTGGCTGGGCGTTCCGTCAATGCTACCGGCAATCAAATTCTGCAACAGGATTGTGCCTTGGCTATGTCCGATGATCACGACTCCTCGGCCCTTGTTGTCATTTTTCAGGTAGTAATTCCAAGCGGCCTGCACATCGAGCATGGGGACATCGGACTGTGTACCGGATGGGTGGTTCAGGCCGTACGAAGTTTCTTGACGATAGATTGGAGCGAAGACTCGGCAACGCGACGACAGCCTACCCGCCTGCGCTCTTGTTTCCGCCTGGATCTCGGGGCTGTCGGTGAGATCCGCATATTGCGTTTGCTCTTGAGACACGGTGGGATAAATGTAGAAACAGTCGATGGCCGGATCAGCGGCCGGTGTAAACGGCAGTGCCGTGGTGCTGCCGTCGGCGTTCACGATGCGCGCGTCGAGCCCTGTGGTGCAGACAGTGTCCGCGCCGGGACGGCACACCCAGTGGGCTACTACAGAGTAATCGGTTCCACCGACCGGGGGCGAGCCGGTTGAGCCGGGCGGCGCAGTTGATGCGGTTGAATTCGACGGCTGGTTGCCCGACCCGCAGGAGGCGAGTGCGAGGGTCAGACATGCGGTCGCCGATATATGGAGCAGCCGAGACACAACCAATGGTTTTGCGTAGCTAGCCCTGAAATCGTCCATAGCTCTTCCCCCAACGATCTGCAGCCCCTCGTCCATGCTGAGTCATGCGTAGCTGTGGATGTGCACTATAAGACATCTCGGGCGATGCGCGCGTTCGGAATACCTTGCCGAGGACCGCGGGGCGGCCCCTATCTCAATGTCAGGTAAGTAAAAATTACAAAGCGTGAGAGATACTACCTTTCAAGAGTCCGCCTGCATGGCGGCGAGCTCATTGCCGGCCGGGTCTCGGAAGTGAAAGCGTCTACCACCGGGAAAGCTGAACGTTTCTTTTGTGATGACTCCGCCCGCACGCTTAACAAGTGCTTCGGTGTTTTCGACCGATTCCACTTGAATAACAGGGAGGGGAGCGCGCGTCGCCTCCTTGGCATCGCCTTGAAGCCCCAGGTCGACGCCTCCGGTCATCGTGCACGAATACGTCGGACCAAAGTCAGTCATCGCAAGCCCGAACGCGTCAGCGTAAAACGATTTTGCCGCACCAATTTTTACGGCAGGGAGTTCGACGAAACAAATTCGATTAGCCATTAGTGTCCCCGTTGATTTCGAATGTGTAGTGCGGGCCGCTCGACAGCAAAAGTACCGTCGCCCGCAACCCCGGCCCCGCGTCTGTCAGCTCGAGGGTCGCGTCGTGTACTTTGACGATGGCGTTCGCCATGCTGAGGCCCAAGCCGTGGCCGACCGTTGTACGGCTCGACTCCAAGCGAAAGAAGCGCTGCAGCACCTTGCCGCGCAGATTCTCTGGAATGCCGGGACCGTCGTCGGTCACACTAACTTGCGCCCAGCGGTCCGTGCGCTGTGCCACAAGGGCAATTGTCGAGCCCCGCGGTGTGTGGCGCAGCGCGTTTTCGATGAGATTGGCGAACAATTGCATCAACAATTCGCGCTCGCCGTTCACTTGCAATGACGGTTCGATGGTTTCGATCAATATTTGGCCGTTCTCTTCCGCCATCGGCCGATACAGTTCCGCGACTGCCCCCAACAATTCACTCAACGGAATCGCCTTAAAACCAATGCGGCGATTGCCGGCTTCTATTTGAGCTATGCGCAGCAGGGCGCCGAATATCGCGAGTATCGAGTCGATCTCGGCAACCGCGCTCTCCAGCGTTTGGCGCGCCGCGGCCGCGTCTTCACCCGGCCGGACTGCGAGCTCGAGCCGTTGCCTTAGTCGTGTCAACGGGGTACGCAGATCATGCGCAATATCGGTGGTCACCTGGCGCAAATCGTTCATCAACGCCGCGATTCGATCCAGCATGGCGTTGATACTGCCTGCCAAGTGATCCAGTTCGTCCTCCGCCCGAGTTACCGGCAGGCGCTGCCGCAAGTCTTCGCCAATAATGCTGCGGCTGGTCATGCTGATTTTTTCAATTCTGCGCATTAGCCGGCCGCTCATGATCAATCCGCCTACCAATGCCAATCCGATCGAAGCGGCCAAACCCCAGGCGAACGTCCCGACAACCATTTCCTCCATCTCGAGAAGTTGATGGGTGCTCCAACCCACAAAGAGATAGGCTCCCGGCAGAAGGACGCCGCGCCCCCGGATGGCGGAAAGTCCCGACGTGTCTGCCTTGTGAGCCTTTCCCCACTCGCGCACGCCTGGCAGAGGATCAACGGCCGGTAGATTTCCCGCCTGCACCTGGCCATTGGAATCCTGCAGCAAGTAATAAAAGCCCGACGGATGCTTGGCGAGCCCCTGAACCATTTGCCGAATGGCATCAGGGTTTCTGCCCGGCGAGTCGGCAAGAATCTCCTCGACTTCGTTGTTGACGCTGTCATCTATTTGATGACGCATGAAGCGGGTCGTGGATATGAAAATCACGCTCAAAAGAATGACGAACGTAATACCCGTCATCGTCGCGTACATCAGTGCGAGGCGAAAACTGGAGGTGCGAAATAATCTATATCGGAACACGAAGTGTATAGCCGGTGCCGCGCAGAGTGTGAATCAGCGGGATCGATTTACCGCGATCGATCTTGCTTCGCAGGCGGCTGATATGAGTTTCCACCACCGTGGTATTCGGTTCGAAATGCACATCCCACACGTTTTCCAACAACATGGTGCGCGTGACTGTCTGGTCAGCGTGTTTCATCAAGTATTCGAGCAACCGAAACTCGCGCGGCAGCAGCTCGATTGGGGTGCCGCCGCGGACAACCGTGCGAGCCAGCAAGTCAAGTTCCAGATCGGCGATCTTGAGATTCGTTTCCACCGCGAGCCGAGGGCTTCTGCGCCCCAAGGCGGCTACGCGCGCAAGCAGCTCCGCGAAGGAAAACGGCTTCACCAAATAGTCATCTGCACCCGCGTTCAGTCCATGCACCCGGTCATCGACGCCGCCCAACGTCGTCAGAAACAGTACGGGAGTAATTTTTCCCGCATTGCGCAGCGACTGCACGATGCTCAAACCATCAATTTCCGGCAGCATGCGATCGACGATCAATAAATCCCAGTCGCCCGAATCGGCCAGCCGCAGTCCTTCCCGGCCATCGCCGGCAATTGAAGTGTGGTGACCGTCCTCCGACAATCCGCGCGAGATGTAGTAGGCCGTCTCAGCATCATCTTCGATCAGCAAGATTCTCATGGCTCATTCTCGCGTAGCAATCGCGGCGGCCCGCGCGCCGAGGCGCAATTGTATCCCCTACGCGGCTTGCGGCACGCGAACGTACCGTTTGGCCAGTGCCGGAAGGACCAACAGATTCAGCAACGTCGAGGATAGCAGTCCACCCAGTACGGTCACGGCCATCGGACCTTCGATTTCCTGGCCCGGGCGATTGAGGCCGAAGGCCAGGGGCGCGAGGCCCAGCGCCGTCACTGCGGCGGTCATCAAAATGGGTACGAGACGCTCATTCGCGCCGCGAACCACGAGATCCACATTCCACGCCGCGCCTTCGACCTCGACCAGATGCTCGTAATGGGCCAGTTGCAGTATCGCATTGCGTGCGCTGACGCCAAATACTGTCACCAGGCCCACCACGGTCCCGAGGGAAATTCCCAAGCCTGTCACCGCGATGGCGAGCACGCTGCCGATCAAACTGAACGGAAGATTGGCCAATACGAGCCAACTATTGGCGCGCCAATGAAACGACATGAAAAGAATCATGACGATGAGCGACAAAGCCAGTCCTGAGAACAGTATCAGCTCGTTCCGGGTCTTGAGTTCCGCTTCGGCGGCGCCCGTGAACTCCAGAAACACGCCCACGGGAAGAGCCACGGATTTCGAAATGACATCCTGCGCCTGCTGCACGATGCTCTGCAACGAGCCTGCGCCGACGTTGAAGGTGACGACGACGAGCCGTTGTCCGCCATCGTGTTCGATGCTGTATCGATCTTGAGTGACTTCAACATTGGCGACCTGGGACAGCGGCACGGGTCCAAGCGGCGTTGCAAGCATCAATTTCTCAAGCTGTGCGGGCTGATGCCGGAGTTGATCAGGCAGCAAGACCACCACATCCACGGTACGCGTGCCCTGAAAAGTCTGACCTACTTTTGCGCCCGCATAGGCAGTCTCGATGGTGTCGAGCACGTCCTGGACCTTGAGTCCGGTGGCAGCCAGGGCCTGAGGAAGGAGGTGAATCGAGATGGCGGGGGTCCCGCTTTGACGTTTGAATTGCAAGTCGACGATGCCTTTGACCTTGGCGAGAGCCACAACGACCTTGCCGGCACTTTTATCGAGAACATCCAAGTCGTCGCCGAATATCTTGATCACGGCTTGTGCATTCACACCACTCAAGCTTTCGCTGATTCGATCGCCTAAGAAAGTGACCACCTCGCTCTGCACCCCTGGATACTGCTCCAGGATGTGCCGCAATTCTTCCTGGGCCACACTTTGATCCACCGTGGCGTCCGGTTTGAGCTCGACATGAAACTCGCTGCGGTGCGGACCCCATGTATCCTCGCCCAATTCGGCACGCCCAATTTGCTGCTCGATGCTCTGAACGTATGGCAACGCAAGGACCTCCTTGCTGATGCGCTCGCCGAGGCTGAGCATTTCATCGAGCGACGTACCGGTGATTGAGCTCGACACCTGCATGACGAAATGCCCTTCGCGAAAATCAGGCATGAACGTGCCGCCCAGGAACGGCAGGGCTGCACCCGCAGCGATGACCAAAATGACCAGTAGGATCAAGGTCGCTTTGATATGGGCACCCACACCATGCACCGCGGAACTCTGCCAGGCTTTGAGTCGCGCCAGCCAACGCGCCTGCGGACGCGCATCATGCCGTCTCAGCAGGAGTGCGCACAGCGCGGGCGTGGACGTCATGGCAACGATCAGCGAAGCCACGACTGCGAAAATGAAAGCGAGTGCCAACGGGCCGACGAAGTGGCCCTGAACGCTCGTGGTAAACAACTCCGGCAGGAAGACCGCAATGACCACTGCGGTTGCATAGATGACGGGACCCCGCACTTCGAGCGAGGCTTCCCGGACGATGTCGAGCCGCGCCTTTGGGTTTGCCAGCTGCCCATTTTCCCGAAGCCGGCGCAGTATGTTTTCGATGCCGATGATGGCATCGTCCACCAACACGCCGAGCGCCACCGCAAAACCGCCCAGCGTCATGGTATTGAGCGTCAATCCCATATACCGCAGGACCGCCACGGCGGCCAGCAGCGACAAAGGAATTGCGGTGAACGCGATCAAGGCCGCGCGAAAATCCCGCAAAAACAGGTACAGAACCGCCAGGATCAACACCGCGGCGATGACCAGTGACTCCCTTAAGTCCTTGAGCGCGCGCTCGATGAAATTGGCGGGTCGATGCAAGCCCCTGTATAGGGTGATGCCTTGCTTTTTCAGCGCCGGCTCAAGATCGTTCAGCGCCTTTTCGACGGCCAAGGTCGTGGACAACGTGTTGGCGCCGTACTGACTGGACAGCGACAGCATTACTCCGTGCCTGTCCATGACCAAGGCATCGCCGAAACGCAACGCCGGCGCCATTTTTATTTCCGCGACGTCTCGCAACAGCACGGGGACGTCGTTGCGTACCGCCACGACCGCTTGACCGATCGCCTTGATGTCAGGTCCTGGTATCGGGGATTTGAGCAGAACGCGCTGTGCCGCCAGGTCGATGAAGCCGGCGCCGCGCAACGGTAGAGCTGCCTTCGCCGCATCAGCGACCTCCGACAAGGACAGATTGAATCTTGATAGCTTGCGAGTGTCCGGCAAAACTCGAATTTGACGAA
>Ga0193728_1000394_pt1 | contig 20917 bp, 22 predicted proteins | sample U1c1metaG_FD_143037 | JGI IMG/M metagenome (GOLD analysis project Ga0193728, IMG submission 143037) | Soil microbial communities from a riparian zone of the East river system, Colorado, United States - U1c1 | ecosystem: Environmental > Terrestrial > Soil > Riparian zone | place: USA: East River...
ATCAGCCTGCCGGGTCGGCGTGGAACTGCGCGAGCAGCTTTTGCTCCTTGTCGCGCGACGGGCCGGCGCGCAGCGCGTCGGGATGAGCCTCGAGCTTGGGCTCTTTGCCTTCGGCCTTCGCCTTCACGGCGAGCTCGGCGGTCACCTTCACGCGGCGCTCGATCTCGGTCGGGAACCACGCGCGCAGCGCCTGCACGGTGTCCTCGACGGTGCGGAACGTGAGGCCGGCGGCCTTTGCCCGCTCGTTGCTCCAGCGCAGGAAGCCCGCGGTCTTGCCGACCGGCGGCGACCAGATCGGGAAGTCCTCGTCCTCTTCTTTGACGTGCTTCTCGAGCCAGGTCTGCGGCACCCAGGTCAGCTTCGCGCCGCCGCCGGCCTTCACGCACGTAGCGAGCACGTCGCCCCAGCGCGCGGGCTTCGCGGGCGCGACCGCATTGAACGTGCCGGTCGTGCCGTGCTCGACGAGCGTGACCAGCCAGTCGGCGAGGTCGCGGACGTCGATCCACTGGAGCGGGTCGTCGGGCGAGCCCGGCGCGAGCACTTCACCGCCGGCCGCGCAGCGCATCGGCCAGTACGTGAACCGATCGGTCGGATCGCCGGGACCGACGATGTAGCCGGGCCGCACGATGGTCGCTCCGTGGGGTAGCGCCGCGGCCACCGCTTGCTCGCACAGCGCCTTGAGCCCGCCGTAGTTCTCGAACTGCGCGCCCATCGTCTCGACCTTCGGATCGGCGAGCGTCGCGAGCTTCGAGGTCTCGTCGTAGCAAGATATGCTCGAGATGTAGATGTACTGGCCGACGCCTTGCTTCGCGAGCAGCTGCGCCGACGCGGAGACGTGGCGCGGGAAGAATCCCGAGTTATCGATCACCGCGTCCCACGTCTTGCCGGCGAGCTGCTCGAGGCCCTTCGGCGAGGCATCGGGGTGGAGCAGCTTGCCGTCGGGCCCCTTGTCGTCCTCGGCCGGCAGATCCGGATCGCGGTTGCCGTAGAGGTGGTCGACCTTCATTTCGAGCGGCTGGATCTTCTCGCGCTTGCCGCGGTTGAAGATCGTGACCTGGTGTCCGCGCGCGAGCGCCGCGGCGACGGTCTTCGGGCCGATGAAGCCGGTGCCGCCGAGAATCAGGATCCGCTTCGGCTTCACCGGTGCGGGTGATGGCGTCGTCGACGACGGAGATGACTGCGACGACGAGCCGCACGAGGCGTGCAGCATGCCGAACGCGGCGGCAGCGAGGCCGGTGCGCATGAGATCGCGGCGTGTGGTCGACATCGCGCGCACGATATCGCGGTGACATGCGAAGCGCGACGCGACACGTGCGACGCCCACTGTACCGGCACGGACCGCTACTCGCCGCGCAGCACCGAGGCCGCGCTGTCCTCGGCATGGCGCAGCTCGGACTCGGTCTCGGGCCGCGGTGCGATCGACGGTAGCTTCGGCGCCTGGCGGTCGCGCACGACCTGGACGGTCGCGACGATCTGCGCGATCTCGTGGTCGATCTGCTCGAGCTGGGTCACGAGCTCGGCGAGCTCGGGATACTTCGCGGCGGCGGCCTTCACGGTCGCCGTCGCGGTCACGAGGCCCTGGCGCGCCGGTTGGACCTGGCCGCCGCGCGCGAGCGTGATCGCCTGCAGGATCGCGGCGGCGGCGGTGGCGCGGATCCGCGCGACCTCGAGGTCGATCGCGATCGCCTCCTCGAGCTTGACCGGGTCGCTCGACGTCTTGACCGCGACGAACGCATCGCGCGTGCGCTGGCCGCTCCGGCCGATCACGTCGTCGAACGTCAGCGTCGCCTGCACGAGCTCGGCGGTCGACCCGGCGCCGCGCGCCGCGACCGTGATCGGGATCATGAGGTCGCGGGTCTCGCCGGCGGGCAGGTCGCCGATCGCCGCGTAGAGCTTGCCGTCGGGGCCGGCGACGAGGCCGGGCATCGCCGCGACCGTGACGCCGGGGCCGGGCTCGATCGCCAACTGCAGATTGCGCGCGACCGAGGTCGTCATCTTCGCGAGCTCGGCGTCGAACATCGTGCCGACGTCGTCCGCGGCCGCGAGGTAATGAAACGCGCCGCCGGTGTCGCGCGCGAGCTGCGTCATGAGCGTGGTGTCGTAGTCGATGCCGAACCCGAGCGAGGTGATCGACACGCCCGCCTGGCGGACGCCCGCGACCAGCGCCGGCAGCTGCGCGCTGGAGTTCGGCACGCCGTCGGAGAGCAGCACGATCCGGTTGATGCCGGTCGCCAGATAACCGGCCTGGAGCTGCGCGAGGCCGAGTGCAAGGCCGCCCGCGAGGTCGGTGGTCCCGGTCGCGTGGAGCCCCGCGATCGCGTGGTCGATCGCGAGCCGGTTGTCGTGGCGGATCACGACGTTGGGCGCGAGCACTTCGGCCTTTGAATGAAACACCACGACCGCCAGTCGATCACCGTCGCGCAGCTTTCCCGCGAGTGCTCGAGCGCTCGTGCGCAGCGCGTCGATCGCCGGGCCTTCCATCGACCCCGACGTGTCGAGCACGAGCGCGAGATCGAGCGCGGGCCGGCGCGACGATGGCAGCTCGCTCGCCTTGATCCGCACGCGAATGCCGAGCTCGGTCGACGCGCTCGCGAGCACGAGTGACGTCGTCGGATCGGCCGTCATCTCGACCAGATGTGGGTCCGCCGCGGCGGTCAGCGGCGCGCGCGCGGCGACCACGGGCGGTGCGTGCTTGCCGTGTGCGCATGCAGTCAGGGTGGAGAACAGGAGCATCCAAGCGAGGCGCGTTGCGGGTGTCATGGTCGTGTGTGCACGCACGGTGCGCGCGAACGATCCGTGTAAGAAACGGCAGCGCCGGGCGTTGGGGCGCCCCGGGTGTTAGAACTCTGCGATGAAGAGCGCGCTCGTCGGGATGATCGTGATCGGGACGTGCGGAATCGCGCGCGCGGACGAGCCGATGTACGCCTGTCACGCGCCGGCCGCGGATACCAAGATCAGCGTGCAGTTCAAGCCGGAGACCCCGATCCGCGATCTGGTGGTGTGGGCGCTCGGCTTCACGTGCAAGAACATCGTGCTCAGCGCCGAGGCCGAGCGCGCCGCGCCTCGCTTGACGATCCTCGCGCCGAAGCCGATGTCGCCGAAACAGGCGCTCGCGCTGTTCGTCGACGCGCTCGAGACCGCCGGGCTGGTCGTCACGATCAAGCCCGATTCGATCCTGATCAAACCCGGTCCGACGCTGCCGCAGCATTGCCCCGATGTCGCGCCCGCCACCTCGTCGTCGACGACGACCACCACTGGCGAGCTCGCGCCGTATCCCGGCACCGACGACAGCGACGCCCTGCAGAAGCTGGTCGACACCGGCGTCAAGACGATCGATGCCACGCACTACGAGCTGTCGCGCGCGCTCGTCGACGGCGTGCTGGCAAATCCGATGGCGGTCGCGAAGGGCGCGCGCGTCGTGCCGGCGATGACGAACAGCAAGCCCGATGGCTTCAGGCTCTACGCGATCCGGCCGGGCTCGTTCTACGCGAAGCTCGGGTTCGAGAACGGCGACACGCTCCACAAGATCAACGGCAACTCGCTCGACGCCCCCGACAAGGCCCTCGAGATCTACGTGAAGTTGCGCGACGCCGGCAAGTTCGAGGTCGAGGTCGTGCGGCGCGGCAAGCCCGTCGTGATGACCTACGTGATCAAGGGCTAGCTAATTCGCGATCGTCGGAAGCGACGGCACCGACACGATCGCGGTCGACTCGTGCTTCGCGTTCTCCGCGATCGCGGCATCCGCGAACCGACGCACGTCGACGAGGAAGTCGGTCGCGAGATCGGGCGCGAACTTCGTGACCGTGTTCGATGCGAGTTGCTCGAGCTTGTCCTCGGTGCGCCACTCGTTCTCGCGCTGTTCGGCGCTGATCGCGCGCCGCGTCGTGAACATCAACAGGCCGGTCTTGACGTCGAACATCGTCGCTTCGATGTAGCCGTAGACCTCCTGCGATTGGCCCGGGAGGAACGCCGCGCCGATCACGGTCGCGTAGCCGACCGCCCACGGGTTCGCGTGGTGCGAGGTCGCGAGCACCTCGCGGTAGAGCACGACGTAGCGCAACCGATAGCGCGCGGCTGCTTCGCGCAGCGCCTCCATGCCGAGCGAGCCCGACGGAATCGGCATCATTTCTGTGACGAGCGAGAACGCTGCATCCTTGCGCAGGCCGTGGACCATCGCGCCCATGCCGGCGGGCACGCGGTGGAAATCGGGACTCGGGCCGCGCCAGTCGGTCGCCGTGACGATCGGCAGCACGCCGACACGCGAAGGCAGGTCGAGCTCGATCGGCGCCGCGAGGATCTTCTGCAGCGCATCCTCGGAGAGCTGGCCGTTCGGATCTCGCGCGAACACCGAGCGCTCGAGCGGGGCACTACTCAGCGTCGGCGCGGCGGCGGACGGCATCGCCTGCGACGCCATCTTCATGTTCGCACCACAACCAACCATCAGGCACGTAAGCAAAGCGAAGCGCATCATGCGTGTCCAACGCGGCCCGCGCCTGCGGCTTACAGCTATGCTCCGCCGCATGTCGAACAACGGACGCGTGGTTTGGTACGAGCTGTTGACGAGCGACGTGCGTGGCGCGATCGCGTTTTACACCGAGGTGATCGGTTGGAAGACCGAGGCCTTCGGCGCCGACTACACGATGTGGGCCGGCGCACAGGGCCCACTCGGCGGGGTCACGAAGCTGCCGGAGCAGGCCGCGAAGATGGGCGCGCCACCGTACTGGCAGGGCAACGTCCAGGTCGCGGATCTCGACGCCGCGATCGCGAAGGTCAAGGAGCTCGGCGGCAAGATCCTCGTCACCGAGGAGGTCCCGACGGTCGGCCGGTTCGCGGTGATCACCGATCCGCAGGGCGCGGTGATCGCGCTCTACACGCCGACGACCGAGATGGCGGCGCACGACAGCGGCAAGCCGGGCGAGTTCCAGTGGCACGAGCTGTACACGACGGATCACCGCGCGGCGCTCGAGTTCTATCGTCAGGTCTGCGGCTGGGAGAAACTGGCCGAGCACGACATGGGCGGCGGGATGGGCATGTATGTCCTGTGGGGCCGCGGCGGCAAGCAGCTCGGCGGCATGATGACGATGCCGGCTGGGATGAAGGGACCGAGCGGGCAGCCGTTGCCACCGAATTGGATGTACTACGTGACGGTCACCGACCTCGACGCGACGCTCGCGCGCGCGACGAGCAAGGGCGCGAAGGTGCTCAACGGGCCGATGGGCGTGCCCGGCGGCCAGCGGATCGTCCAGCTGCTCGATCCACAGGGCGCGGCGTTCGCGCTGATCACGCCGCCCGTCAGCTAGCCGCGCGACTCTCGTGTACGCTCGCCCTTCGGGATGGAGAGCTTCGCGATTGTCATGGTGTTCGCGGTGATCTGGATCATCGCGGCCGCGGTCAAGGCGAGTGGCGGCGCGAGCTACACGCGGTTAGCGCGCAGCGGAACACCGGCCCGCGGCATCTTATTAGCGGTGGCGAGCACGCCGGGTAACAGCGTCGGCGTCGGCCTCAACAAGCTGCAGTCGCGCCAGGTCACGATCGACATCGAGGTCGCGGGCCAGCCGCCGTACGAGCTCACGACGACGCTCTTGATCCCGCTCAACCTCGTGCGCGACGTCTTGCCCGGCGCGACCGTCGAGCTTCGCCTCGGCAGCCGCAACCAAGTCGTCGTCGTCGGACCCGGCGTCGGCTTCAACGCGAGCACGCTGATGACGCAGGGACAGAGCAACCAAGGAGCCGTATGACCGAGCTGCCGCGCTGCACCAACTGTGGAGCCCCGCTGACCCAAGCCGGCCCCGACGTACGCAAGGGCGTCTGCCAGCATTGCGGCGCCGAGCTGTCCGTCGCGATCGACAGCGCACAGATCGCTGCGGGCATGAAGCTCGACATGGCGAACGCCGACGCGTTCATGAGCCAGCTCGCGCGCGCGCTCGCCCACGCGTTCGGCCAGCGCGCGAAGGTCCACTGGGACCGTGGCCGGATCGCGAAGGTCGAGCTCGATCTCGGCAAGGACATGTTCGTCGCCGTGCTCGAGATCGACTCGGTTGCAGGTCAGAAGAAGAAGATGGTGCGCGGCGTCGCGCTCAAGACGACGCATCATCCGATCGACGAGTGGGTCGTGCTGCTCCACGAGGCGATCGCGACGCACGTCAACACGAACGCGAAGGCCGCGACCGCGCTCGCGCAGCTCCGGATCTCGTAATGGCGGCCGATAGAACGGATCAACCGCAGCCGCATCAGCGCCCGCAGCTCCACGATCTCCCGCAGCACGCGCGCGAGCGCCTGCAGGAGATGCGCGAGCATCATTTCTTTACGAGCGACCTGTCGGTTAACGAGTTCTTGCTCGTCAAGGAAGCCGGGTTCCAGCCGCTCGGGCTCGTGATGGGCAGCTCGATCTATCACATCGGCTTTCAGCCGATCCGCGGCGTCGCCGAGGAGCTCACGATGCTGACGCAGGCGCTGTACAGCGCGCGCGAGCTCGCGATGGTGCGCATGGAAGAAGAAGCCGACGAGCTCGGCGCCGATGGCGTGGTCGCGGTGCGGCTCACGCTCAACATCCACGCGTGGGGCGCGAACGTGATCGAGTTCCTCGCGATCGGAACCGCGGTGAAGAGCGACCAGCCGGGGTTTCGCGGCGCCGAGAACCGCCCGTTCACGAGCGACCTCTCGGGCCAGGACTTCTGGACGCTGCTCAACGCCGGCTATCGCCCGCTCGGGTTCGTGATGGGCAACTGCGTCTACTACGTCGGCCAGGGCCCGAGCGGCCAGCCGCGCGAGAACAAGGAGCTCGTCGAGATCACGCAGTCGCTGTACGACGCGCGCGAGCTCGCGATGGAGCGGATGCAGGTCGAGGCCGAGGCGTTGAACGCGGCCGGCATCGTCGGCGTGACGATCGACGAGAACAACCACACGTGGGGCCCGAGCATCCTGGAGTTCTCCGCCGTCGGCACCGCGGTCGTCCCGATCCGCGACGACCATCACATCCCGAGGCCGACGCTCGTGCTCAGCGTAGGTGACTAAGAGGCATGATGGCGCGGCACGCGAAGATCGACATCGTCAAGAGCCTGCGCCGCGTCGAGAACGGCGGGATTCCGCTGCGCGCCGAGGAACGCCTCGCCGAGGAAGCCGGGCCGAACCGCAAGCTGTTCACGAGCGACCTGTCGGTCAGCGAATACTTGCTCGCGCGCGATGCCAAGTGCGAGCCGATCTCGCAGGTGATGGGCAGCTGCATCTTTCACGTCGGTCAAATCAACGACTACAAGGGCGCGACCGGCGTGATCCAGGTGATCAGCGATGGTCACCGCAACTCGCGGCGCGCGGCGCTGCGCCGGCTCTCCCAGGAAGCGCAGCTGCTCAACGCCGATGCGGTGATCGGCGTGCACCTCAAGGATCGCATGATCACGATGGGCACGCGCGGCAAGGGCGGCGACGACGGCGGCGAGGTGCTCGAGTTCACCGTCGTCGGCACGGCGGTGCGCGCGCCGTGGATCACCCACGTGCCGGGCAGCCCGATCATCACCGACCTGTCGGGCCAGGACCTGTGGGCGCTCGCGCAGGATGGCTACGAACCGTGCGGGTTCCTCTTCGAGTTCTGCCGCTACCACGTCTGGCACGTCACGAAGGGCTTCACGGCAGGGAGCGGCGAGCTCGAGGAAGCGAGTCAAGCCGTCGCCAAGGCGCGCGATATCGCGGCGCAGAGCCTGACCAAGCAGGCGCAGGACTGTGGCGCCGAGCTCGTCGTCGGGAGCGATCTCAAGATCAATATGCGCGAGGTGCCGTGCGGCTACGGCGGCTGCCCGCTCGACGACATCGACGTGGATCTGTCGTGGTTCGGCACCGGCATCCGGCGGATCCCGAATCGCAAGCAGACCTCGCACGAGCTGCCCGCGTTCATGCTGTCGATGATCCCGCTCGGCCGCCGCAACGACGCGTTGATCGAGGCGGAGGACGACGAGGACGACATCGAGGTCGCCGCCGAAGAGGCCGAAGAAGCCGCGCTCGAGATCGACGAGGCCACCAATGAGTGAGGCCAAGATCGACCACGACGATCTCCCGGTCCACGCGAAGGCGCGGCTCGCGGAGATGCGCGAGCGCAAGCTGTTCACGAGCGACCTGTCGGTCAACGAGTTCGTGCTGGTGCGCGAGGCCGGCTTCGATCCGGTCGGCATGGTGATGGGCGTGTCGATCTATCAGATCGCGCCGCAGATCCCGTCGCTGCGCTCCGACGAGCCCGGCCGCGAGCTCGTCGATACGACGAAGGCGCTGTATCACGCGCGCGAGCTCGCGATGAACCGGATGGAGGAGGAGGCCGAGGAGCTCGGCGCCGACGGCATCATCGGCGTGCGCCTCACGGTGAATCTCTCGACGGATCCAAACCGCGTCGCGTGGAAGCAATATCGCGCGTGGTCGAAGTGGAGCAGCGCGCTCGGCTTTCGCCGGCCGATGGGGATCAACGCCGGCTACTGGGACGGCTGGGCGCAGCTCGCGGCGCAACAGTGGACGCAGTACACGCAGCAGATGGGCTGGCAGCAGGTGCCGATTCCGCCGTGGCAACGGCCGACGGGGCAGGCGGCTTACCAGCTCGGCACGAACACCGCGGAGTTCATCGCGATCGGTACCGCGATCCGGCATCGCACCGGGTGGAGCGCGACTGAAAAGCATTATCGCAACAAGAAGGGCAAGCCGTTCCAAAGCGACCTGTCGGGGCAGGACTTCTGGATGCTGATCCGCACCGGGTTTCGCCCGGTCGGGTTCGTGATGGGCAACTGCGTCTACTACGTGCCGCCGAACATGCTGCAGGCGCCGGCGCGGTCGAGCGAGGAGCTGCACTGGTACACGCACGCGCTGTACGACGCCCGCGAGCTCGCGATCGAGCGCCTGCAAGACGAGGCCGAGGATCTCGACGCGACCGGCATCGTCGGCGTCACGATCGCCGAAGAGCAGCACTCGTGGCGCACGAACCCGTGGAACATCGGCAACGCCGCGTTGCAGACCGGCGAGGTCATCGAGCTGTTCGTGATCGGCACGGCCGTGGTGCCGACCGAGTCCGGCGGCGAGCTCGGTAAGCCGCAGCTCGTGCTGTCCGCGAACGATCTGCCGCCGTCGAAGGTGGAGGGCGAGTGACGGTTGCTCTCTCCGAGCTCGGCGTCACCGAGTTCCTCACGCTCGCGCGCGCCGGGTTTCTGCCGTGCGGCCTGGTCACCGGCAGCTGCGTGTACAGCGCGGGCTCGCAATACACCTGGCGCGTCCACACCGGCGAGATCCAGACGCTGTCGACGGCACTGCGCAGCGCGCGGATGACCGCGATCACGCGCATGCGCGAGCAGGCGATCCAGCTCGGCGCCGACGGCGTCGTCGACGTCCGGCTCGAGGTCGAGCACCACCTGTGGCGCGGCGCGCGCCAGGTCGCGAAGTGCATCGCGGTCGGCACCGCGGTGACGTTCGATCGCGAGCACGCACCGCACGCGCTCGCCCGCGCGCCGAGCCTGTGCCTCGACAACGGCCATCCGTTCGACAGCGATCTGTCGGGCAGCGACTTCGTCACCCTGCTCGCCGCCGGGTATCGCCCGATCACGGTCGCGATGGGCAATTGCGTGTACGGGCTCGACCCGCGCACGTTGCGCACGTATCGCGGCAAGGACGACGAGATCCGCGAGTACACGACCGCGTTCTTCGACGCGCGCGAGCTCGCGATGGAGCGCCTGCAGGAAGATCTGTTCGAGCACTACCCGCGCGATACGCCCGATTGCCCGACGGGGATCGTCGGCATGACCGTGAGCGAGGCGACGTACGGTGGGTCTGGCGCATCGGGGCCGCCGATCGTCGAGTTCATGGCGCTCGGCACCGCGATCGCGCCGCTCGCCGCCGACGATCCGCGGCGCACGCACACGCGCGTGAAGCCGACCATGGTCGTCCCGCTCGATCGCTAATTCACGCTGTGGCGCGCGCGCGACAGGGGCGGGCCGGGCGCGACGCGCGTTTGGCTCGGTTATGCGCTGGCACGCGCGGCGCATTGCACGTGCGCGATGAGGTTTGCCACGTTGGTGGTGCTGCTCGGGTGCACGCCGACCCGCGTGCCCGCGACGCAGTTGCCCGAGCTGGTGCAGCCGGAACCGGTCGGCGTGATCGACACCACGACCTACGACAACAAGCTCGCCAGCATCCGCGCGACGCTCGCGCGCAGCCACATCGAGCTCGACGCCGGCCCGGTGATCGAGTCGTGCGGCGAGCACCACGGGATCGCCGACTGCGTGCACTGCGATATCGCGACGCGGCGCGACACCTCCGGCATCGATCCCGACATGCTCGACGCGATCGCGATCGCGTTCGCGCGCTATCCGCAGCGCGTGCTCGATATCTCGGGCATCCAGCACGTCGCGCTGTGCAAGGACATCCGCTACGGCCAGGTCCACGAGGGCGTGCCGCAGCCTGCCGGGATGGCGATGCCGGGCGATGCGCGCCTCTTGCTCAGCCTCGAGCCCGTCGCGCACATCGCGGACTATGGTGGCGACTTCACGATCGAGCAGGTCGTCCACCACGAGGTGTTCCACATGCTCGACAAGGAGACCGACGATCACGACTGGCACGCGCTGAACCCGCCGCGCTTCGCGTATCGCGATCCGGCGCCGCTCGACGAGTCGACGCGACCCGCGGGGTTCGTCAACAACTACGCGACGACGAACGAGCGCGAGGATCGCGCGAGCACGTTCGAATACATCGTCGGCCAGCCCGCCAAGTTATGCGAGATCGAGCGCGTCGATCCGATCGTCGCGAAGAAGGTGCGCGTCGTGCGCGCGCGGGTCGCGAAGCTGATGGGCAATCGCGGGCTGCCCGATGCCCGCTGCAAGGCGCCCCCGAAGCCGAAGCCCAAGCCGCTGTTCGATCATCGTCCCTGAGGGCTACGTGTAGAGCGTGCCGTCCTCGCAGAAGCACAGGTCGTTGCCCCACGGATCGACGACGTAGAACGACTTCTCGCCCCACGGCCGGGTGATCACGTCGGCGGCCGGTTGGCCGTGGACTTGATATGGCGCGAGCACGCCGAGCTTTTGGGCGCGCGCGTGGACCGCGGCGACATCCTCGACGGCGAAGTACATCGACTTCGGACCGGCGGTCGGCGGGACACCACCACGCGAGACGTCGAGCACGGCGAGGATCACGCCACCGCAGTCGTAGTAGTGCCGCGCGCCGGGGTGGCGCTTGCCGGGGGTGCTCAGCAGATCCGAGTACAGCGCGGTTGCCTTCTCGAGATCCGAGACTTCGATCGTGACGCGGAACAGTTTGACAGTCATCGGCCAGTACCTTTCTTGAGCGTGCGGGAGCCGGAAGACCGCCAGGTCATCTCCGGGGTCGGGGGATCGAGCAACGCGAGCCAGCCGCCGGCGATTCGCCGCAGCCGATCGCGATCGAGCCGGTAGAAGCTGCCGCGGCCTTCGCGGCGGACCTCGACGAGGCCGGCCGCCTCGAGCACGCGCAGGTGGCGGGTCGTCGTCGGCCAGCTATGCGCGAACTTCTGCGCGAGGTAGCCCGACGGCAGCTCGCCGCCGCGTTGCGACAGCAGCTGCAAGATGTGCCGGCGAACCTCGTGCGCGAGCGCGCCGAACACCGCCTCGGTCTCGGCCAAGGTCGGGGCGCTCTCGAGCGGAGGTGGCACGGCGGGCTTCATCCGCCAGATGCTTAGCCTGGCAGCTAATAATTAGCAAGCACGCTAAGCGTACGTGTTGATCCTCGAGCCTTCGCCGTTGGCGCCGACCAGCGGCGCCTCGGCTTCTGCGATCAACTTCACCGCCGCCTCGCCCTCGGCCTTTGCGGCCCCCTGGCGCAGCTTCTCCACGCCGACGGCGTACTGCAGGCCGACCTGATCGGATCCCGAGATGTCCATACTGATCCGTTCGGCCGGATCGCTCGGATGTACAGTTGCGGCATGCGCGCGGACCTCCAAGCGAAGCTCGATCGGCTCGATCCCATCGTCTACACCGCGTTCCGGGTGCTCTCCGGGCTGATGTTCATGTGCCACGGCATCCAGAAGGTGTTCGGCACGTTCGGCCTCCCGCACGCGCTCCCGCTCACGAGCCAGGGCGGCATCGGCGGCGTGATCGAGCTCGTCACGGGCACGCTGATCGCGCTCGGGCTGTTCACGCGCTGCGCCGCGTTCATCGCGTCGGGCGAGATGGCGGTCGCGTTCTTCCAGTTCCACGTCATCGCGAGCCACAAGCTCCTACCGATCCAGAACGGCGGCGACGACACGGTGCTGTACTGCTTCTGGTTCCTGCTGTTGTTCGTGCGCGGCGCCGGGCCGTGGTCGCTCGACGCGAAGCGCCGCTAGCCGGGCTTAGAACGACAGCTGGTACAGGGCGTCATCGGGCTCGCCGATCGCGATGTTCTTGAACGTGAACACCTCGCCGGGCAGCCCGATGTTGTTCTCGACGGTCGGGAACTTCATTCCCTTGACGTCGATGTAGCCCGAGCTCTTGTAGCCGATGTTGCCGCCCTCCTTGATGATCTCGATCCGCGCGATCATGAACGTCGTCGGGTCGACGTCGATCTGGTAGGCCGTGCCGGCTCGCGCCTTGTCGTTCGGATCGAACGTCAGCTTCAACACCTCGAGCGGACCGGCGTCGCCCTGCGCCTTGCCGACGTAGTCGATGTGCGAGCCGACCTCCTCGAGCAGGAACGGCGCGCACAGCACGGCGCTGTCGAACTGCCAGCGTTCGACGGCGACCTTGAGCGCGGCTTCGGTGTCCTTCGGTTCGAGCTTCTGCTTCCTGCCGGCCATCTCGGCATACGCCTCGTGGCCCTCGCCGTAGATCTCGCGGCGCACGACGCCGTCGGCCTCGCTCTGGATCAACCGGCCGTACGCGCGCGCGTTCCAGCGGTCCCAGGCCTCTTCACCGTCGAACACCGGCTTGCCGTCGTTCGTGATCACCTCGCCCCAGCGGATCTGCTTGACCGCGTTCCACTTGTCCATCCCGCCGGCCGCCGCGACGACCTTGTCGGCGATCTCGACCGCTTTCGGATCAGACTTCGCGCGGTCGAACGCCGGCGCCGCGTTGGGATAGCGCGCCATCGTGGTGCGAGAGGGCGCGCAGCTCGCGGCGCACAAGGCTGCAAACAGGATCGCTTTCATAGCGCGGACCATATCAAACGTCCCGCCGCGATCACTTGCGGGCGAGGAGATACGTGCGCTGGCTCGGATGCTCGACATCCGGATACGGCGCGCGGTCGAGCCGCGCTTCGAGCGTGAACCCGGCGGCGACCAGCGCCGCGACGACCGCATCGGGCGCGTGGAACGTGAAGTCGAGCGAGGTCGCGACCCCGAACAGATCGTCGACGTGCACGGTCTGATCGCCGGCGTGAAACGCGATCGCGGCGAGGCCACCGGGCGCGAGCACGCGATGAAACTCGCGGAACGGGAGCCGATCCGTCGAGGTGTGGACGATCGCGTAGAACGCGACGATGCCGGCGAGACTCGTGAGCTCCGGCGGCAGCGCGAACATGTCGCCGACGTGGAACGCGAGGCCGGGATGGGCCGCGCGCGCCTCGTCGATCATCTGCGGCGACAGATCGACGCCCTCGACGTGCGCGCCGCGATCCGCGAGGTAGCGCGCGACGTGCCCGGGCCCGCAGCCGATATCGGCGATGCGGCCGCCGGCGCAGCGTTCGGCAAACGCGTCGAGGAACGCGCGGTCGAGCGGCTTGCCGGCGAGCTCGTCGCCGAGGTGCTCGCGATACGCCCGGGCGACGGGTGCGTAGCCTCTGCGGATCGCGTCGGCGCGTGGGTCTTGATCCGGCACGCGCCGACGATACTTTACTTACGGATGGCTGTTCGGATCTGCCGGGTTCTTGCCCGCGAACACCTCGTCGAGATCGGCGTAGCCGTCGTCGTCGCGATCGATCGCGATGCGCTGGCCCTCACCGACCGGGACGCACGTGAACGTGACGGCCGGCAACAGGCCGACCGCGACCAGCGTGCGCAGCGTGGTGTCCGAGATCGCCGGCAGCGACGTCGACGCCGGCTGGAACCCGGTGCCGTTGTAGAGCAGCCCACCGCTCGCGCCGAGTATGCTCGTCGACTTCGCGACGAGGTCGCATTCCCCGGCGTTTGCCCGTTGCTCGAGCAGGTCGACACGCGGACCGGCCGAGGCAGCGTTCGTCTTGGTCAGCGTGATCTGCTGGCCGACGATCGGCGCTTCGTTGCTATCGAACGCCATCAGGTAGTTGACGATCGCGGCGCGGAGCGCGAAGCCGCCGTCTTCGACGATCACGACCTGACCCTGGCCGAGCGCGTTCGGATCGACGAACGGAATGCCGTAGGGGTTCGGCGGCACGAACGTTCCCTGCACCGCCACCGGAACCAAAGACTTCAAGAACACCTGGCCGGTGAAGAAGTGCTCGAGCTGGCCCAGCACGCCGTCGTGGTTGAAGCCGAAGCCGCGGATCTGGTCCGTCGCCGGTCCCGGCTGGAGGATGATCGTGCCCGGCTGCAGCGTATCGGGCGAGCTGCCGAACATGCCGATCTTCGTGTACAGGTTGCGCAGGTGCGGGACCTTGAACACCTGGGTCTCGAACTCGAACGACAGCTTGCCGTCGGTGCCGAAGAAGCCGGGGTGCGCCGTCGAGCCCGCGTTGCCGTTCGGATCGAGCGTGTGGCAGCCGTTGCAGTTGTGGAACCGATCGGACGGCAGCTCGACCGAGCTGTTGTCGGGCAGGGTCAGGTGGTTGAAGTAGAATGCCTGGCCGACGGTCTGCTCCGCGGTGAGCGTGTTGTCGAGGTTGCGGATCGGGTTCGGCGGATACGTCATCTGGAGGATGAAGTCCGTGAACTGCTGCATGTCCTCGGTGCTCAGCTGAGCGGCGTTGCCGACGAGGCCGGGGAACGCGACGTTGAACGACATGAACGCGTCGTTCTCGTTGAACAGACCCTTGTTCGGCTGCGCCGAGACCACCGGCGCGCTGGTGTCCGGATCGATGAACGGCGCACCGGTCTGCTGGATCGCACCGTTGCGATCACCACGCCAGTGCATCGGGCCATGGTTGTCCATGCCGCGAAGGCTCTGCGTCGTCATCGGACCCTTGACCGGCATGTTGAAGCCGAAGATCGGGGCGAACGCCGGCAACAGCGCCGAGATGACCGCCGGATCGATCGTGAACACGCCGAGGATGCCCGTCGTACTCGACTTCGTGATCGTCAGCGGGATGCCACCGGGGTTACCGAGGTCCCACGCGAGCTCGTCCTTGTCGCCGCCGATGTGGCAGCTCGCGCACGCGGTCACGCCGTGCTCCGAGGTGAGGTTCGCGTCGTAGAGATACTTGCGGCCGGTGGTCACGCTCGCCGGCTCGGGGTTGAACATCGAGACCTTGCCGACCTCGGACTTGGTCTTGGTGTTGACGACCGAGATGCTGTTGTCGAACCGCGTGAGCACGTACGCGCGGCTCGAGCCCTCGTCGAGGACGACGCCCGTCGGGCCACCGCCGCTCAGCGTGACCTGATTCGCGAGCGACGGCGTGATCGTGCCGGCGTCGATGTCCGCCGTGTTGTAGATCGCGAGCTTCTGCGAGCCCTGCGCGACCACGTAGAGCTTCGTGCCGTCCGAGGTGAACGCGAGGTCCTGCGGGAACGCGACGCTGAGCGCCTTCTCGGCCGCGCTGCCCTCCGTCGTGTAGTCGACGTGCGGGTTGAGATCGCGTGCCGCGACCGAGCCGCTCGCGGGATTGACGACCGTGATCCGGCTATCCGCGATGTGACCGCGCACCGAGGTAAAGCCCGGGGTGTGGCCCTCGAAGCGCACGTCGTTGTGCGCGTCGGTGTTCGTGACGTAGACCTTGCCGCTCGCAGGGTTGACCGCCATGTTGAACAACACCGTGCCGACGTGCGCGTATACGCCGCTCGAGATCGCGGCCGGCGGCGAAGCATTCGCGTCGATCGCGAACACGTCCTGGTCGGGCAGGTTGACCTTGACGAACGGGTCGAACACCGTGCCGTACGCGTCGACCCAGTGACCGCCCTTGTACTTGACGATCAGGCCGGTCGGCGGCTGCGGGACGATGAGCCCGCCGCCGAGGTTGATCGTGGCCGGGCCCGGCATGCCGTGCGGATACATGGTCGCGACCGCGTACGGCGAGACCGACGTCGTCTGGTTTCCCGACTGGAACGCGGCCGCGTAGACGCGCGAGCCGTCGCGCGACACCGCGAGTGCGCGCGGCGTGTCGGCGAACAGCGTGAGCTTCGCGAGCCGCGTGCCGCCGGCGGCGGTGCCGAGGTTGTTCGCGTCGAACACCCAGACATCGGCACGGCCGACGCCGGGCGTCTGGAGATCGTACGCGTCGCCCGTGTTCTGTCCGCGGTGCGCGGTCGTGATGAACGCGCGGTTCTTGCTCGAGCCAGCGAACACGATGTCGCGCGGTTCGTCGCCGACGAGCAGCGTGCGCGTCACCGTCGCGACGAACGCGGTGTCGAGCTTGACGATGCTGATCGAGTCGGAGAGATGGTTGACGACCCAGACCTCGTCGTTCGTGCGCGCCGCGACCGCGACGGGCTCGAGCCCGACGGTGATCGATCCAACCGGCGTCAGCGAGCCGTTGTTGACGCGGAAGATCTCGAGCCGGTTGTCGGGCGTGTTCGCCGCGAACAGCAGCTTGCCGTTCGGAGACAGCGCGAGCGGTCGCACCTGGAGTGTTTCGAACAGCGTGTACGCATTACCGCTGGCCGGAAGGTGCGTGATCGCGGCGGTGTCCGACGACTCGGTCGAGTCATCGGTGCAAGCACCGGCGAGCAGCGCAAAGGCGAGACATAGGCGTGCCATCCTCATCGGTTCCCCTGTTAGCGCGAAGTGAGGTCCGCGCCAGTCCACCCTTACGCAGCCGAGATGTAGGCGAGAAGCAGTAAGGTTTGTCGGGTAGCTCTCAGTTACTTCTGCCGCAGCTCACGGTGGGACGACCACGTACCTAGTTCCCACCACCGGTCATCTTGAGCTTCTTGCCGATCGCCTGCAGTCGTTGATAGAGCGCGTGCGCTTGATCCGCGAGCTCGGGGAACTCGGCGGCGCGCGCGTTCTTCGCGAGCTCCTCGGCGCGTTCCGATAGCGCGAGCACTGCGGTCGAGACATCGCCGCTGCCGCTCGGCACGACCGATCCGGGCTGGCGCTGCGCCATGTCGTCGTTGAGCTTGCCGACCTCGCCCGCGATCTCGTGCAGTGCGGTCATCAACTCGCCGAGCTTGCCGTTGCGCGCCTGTAGCGCGGGGGCGCGCGCGACGATGTCTTGCGACAGTTGCTGCTGGCGATCGCGGGCGGAGGCGACCGCGCCGATCAAGCGCTGCCCGGTCTCCTGCAGGCGCTGCTCGCATTCGGCGAGCTCGCCGAGTGTGGCATTTGCACGTTCGAGGTGCTTGAGCGTGTCGAGCGGGGCCTTCAAGAACAGCTCGCCCAGCCTCGCGTAGGCGGCGAGGGCGGTGTCGAACGCGTCGGCGGCCTCGGTCAGCTCGGAAGGCTCGGACTTTGCCATGTCGAAGTTGTACGAGAGAATTCCCACCGCAGCGGCGCCGGGGCGTAGATTTCGAGCATGAGGGAAGCCATCGTGGGCGCGTTCGCCCTGCTCGTCGCGTGTGGTCCAGGCAACCGCAATAACGGCCCGTGCGATACGGGCCAGACAACGTGCAACGGCAACGAGCTCCAGACCTGCGATGGCGACGGCAACTTTCAGGACACGATGATGTGTCCGCAGGCGTGCAGCCCCGCGCACGGTTGCACCGCGTGCGTGCCGAACACCGGCTCGTGCATGGGCAACGAAGCGCACACGGTAACGCCGACGGCACCGGCTACACCGACGAGACCTGCGACCCGGTCAAGGGCGAGACCTGCGATCCGATGACGGGTGGCTGCACGGGGCCGTGTGCGTCACAAGCGCTCGGCCTGTCCTATATCGGCTGCGAGTACTACCCGACGGTGACCGGCAACGTCGTCGGCGACGCGTTCGACTTCGCGGTCGCGATCTCGAACGCGAGCGCCTCGGTCGCGCACGTCCAGATCGAAGGCGGCGCGTTGACGGCGCCGATGATGGTCCAGGTCCAGCCCAACCAAGTGCTCGTCCAGAAGCTGCCCTGGCAGCAGCAGCTGAAGATGTGCAACGCGGCCGACACGCCGGAGCTCCCCGGCTGCAGCAGCGCGCAGATGCCGCAACCCGGGCTCGTGACGAAGGGCGCGTATCACCTGCGCTCGGACAATCCGATCACGATCTATCAGTTCAACTCGCTCGAATACAGCATCACGAACGGCACCGACTTCTCGTATTCCAACGACGCGTCGCTGATGCTGCCGATCAACGTCTGGCGCTCGAGCTACTACGCGGCGGCGTGGCAATCGCTCGCCGGCAGCATGTATCCGAGCCTGCTCGCAATCACCGCCTCGCAGGACGGCACGAACGTGATGATCTCGTCGAAGGCAGCGACCGACTCGGGCAGCACGCTGCCGGCGATCAGCGCGGGCGGTTCGGCGATGCTTACGCTCAACGCGGGCGATGCGATCGAGCTGTCGAGCCTCGCGGGCGACTTCACCGGCACCAAGCTCGACTCCGACAAGCCGATCCAGGTGATCGGCGGCCACTTCTGCGCCGACGTGCCGACCACCGCGGCGGCATGCGATCACCTCGAGGAGTCGATGTTCGGCGTCGACACGCTGAGCTCGCAGTACGTGATCGCGGCGCCCGCGGTGACGACGTTGCCGAACGGCAAGGTCGAGACGATCCGCATCATCGCGACCCAGGCGGGCACGACGCTGACCTACGATCCGCCGCAGGCCTCCGCGCCCGCGACGATCGCGAATGCCGGTGACTTCGTCGAGATCGCGAACAACGCGAACGCGTTCTCGATCACGGCGAGCGCGAAGGTGCTGGTCGCGCAATACATGTCGGGCCAGACCGCCGGCGGCAACACTGGCGATCCGGCGATGGCGCTCGCGGTGCCGGTCGAGCAGTTCCGGACCAGCTATATGTTCCAAGCACCGGTCAGCTACGAGAGTAACTACGTCGACATCATCGCGCCCGTCGGTGCGTCGATCAGCCTCGACGGTGGCGCCGCGATCGCGCTGACCCCGATCGGCAACTCGACGTTCGCGCTCGGCCGCGTGAATCCATTGACCACGGGCCCCGCGAACGACGGCAACCACTCGATCACTGGCAGCTCGGCGTTCGGGATCTCGGTCTACGGCTACGGCCAGTACACGAGCTACTGGTACCCCGGCGGTCTCAACCTGACCTCGGTGATCAACTAGCGCGCGAGCACGACGTTCGCGACCGCGTCGTTCTTGCAGTCGTCGTCACACAGGCCGCTGACCATGTTCGCGGTCGCGTGCCCGCGGTTCGCGTAGACGTTGCCGGTGACATCGATCCGCCCGGCGTAGTTGCCGCGGCCGTCGAAGAAGCTGCCGTCGTCGTTGCGGCGGCCGGCGTACGTGCCGGTCGCGTCGTAGAAGTTGTGCGGCGAGTCGAGCCAGGCGTGAGGAGCAACACGGCGACGCGCATACCTGGGGTGTAGCGCTTCTCGGTATTGCGGATTGTGAACTGTGAGATGCTCTAGATCGTGGGGAAACGCGCGCTGGGGCTCGTCTGTATCGTCGCGTGCGGCGGCGGCCACAGCACGGGCGACGGTGGTGGCGGCGATGACGATGGCAGCGGCTCGACGGTCGATGCGGCCACGCCGGCGGCGACGTGCACGCGGCCGCCGCTCGTCGATACGTCGGCACCGACCGCGACCGTGGGAGATGGTAGCGCCGGCAGTTGCACGGCGATGGCGCTGCAGACCGCGGCGACCGCGGGCGGCACGATCGTCTTCAACTGCGGTGGTCCGATCACGATCACCGTGACCACGCCGATCACGTTCACCAAGGAGACGGTGCTCGATGGCGGCGGCACCGTCACGCTGAGCGGCGGCGGCAGCTCGCGGATCCTCTACCTCGACTCGGATTACAACACCGCGACCCCACGGCTCACCGTCCAGCGGCTGAGCTTCAAGCAGGGCAAGAGCCCGATGACCGGCGTCGATACCGCGCAGGGCGGCGGTGCGATCTATCGCGACGGCGGCAGCCTGACGGTGCTCGACTCGAACTTCGACGACAACCACGGCCCGGCGACCGGCCAGGACGTCGCCGGTGGCGCGATCTACGGGTTCGGCGGCGGCGAGACCGTGATCGTCGGCAGCACGTTCACGACCAACTCGGCGAGCGATGGCGGCGCGGTCGGCAGCCTCAACGGCAACCTCACGATCATCGACAGCACGTTCGCGACGAACGCGGCGACCGGCACCGGTGGCAACCCCGGCGACAGCGGCTGCGGCGGCGCGATCTACATGGACGGCGGCAAGGAGATGACGTCGCTGTGCGGCGTCAAGATCCAGAACAATACGGCCGGCGCGATCGGCGGCGGCTTCTTCCGCGTGTCGAACGATCACACCGGTTCGTTCGCGATGGATCGCTCGACCGTCGACGGCAATAAGGGCGGGCTCTACCTCGAGGGACTCGCGCTCGCGATCACGACGAGCACGATCTCGCGCAATCAGGCGTTCTTCAACGGCGGCATCTGGATCAACACCGACACGGTCGAGATGACGAACGTGACGATCGCGGAGAACATCGCGTTCGGCAGCAACGGCGGTGGGATGTGGCTCGGTCATGCGCCGACGGGCACGATGAAGAACTGCACGATCGCGAACAACCACTCGACCGCGTCGGGCCAGGTGGCGGGCGCGATCTTCGGCGCTGGCCTCACGCTCGTGAACACGCTAATCGCGGGCAACTCGGCGATGTACACGCCGAACTGCGATAGCCAGCGCACCGACGGCAGCGGGAATCTACAGTTCCCCGGCAGCGCGCCGTGCACGACCGCGCCGGGGAACTGTAGATTCCCGCTGCCGTCGGTGCGCTGGCTATCGCAGTAC
>Ga0193728_1000395_pt1 | contig 20907 bp, 16 predicted proteins | sample U1c1metaG_FD_143037 | JGI IMG/M metagenome (GOLD analysis project Ga0193728, IMG submission 143037) | Soil microbial communities from a riparian zone of the East river system, Colorado, United States - U1c1 | ecosystem: Environmental > Terrestrial > Soil > Riparian zone | place: USA: East River...
ACGCGCCGCGCCCGCCCGCCGCAAGCGCGGCCGCCGGCTCGTTGCTCGTATCGCCAAGATGTGCAGAGAGGACGAGGATCGGAACGGGCTGCGCGCTCATGATCTGCTCCACCGCGCGAAGGCCCGACATGCCCGGGAGCTCGAGGTCCATGGTGACGAGGTCGGGCTTCAGCTTGGGCAGCGCCGCGAGCGTCTGCTCGGCGCTCGGGAAGACGCCAACCACCGAGCACTTGCCTCCATGCTCGAGCGCGCGCCGGAGAGCGAAGGCATACGTGTGCGAGTCCTCGCAGACGACGATGCGTGTCATTCGGCCATCGAGTCGATCTTCGGTGTCCTCGGGAAGAACAAGGTCAGAGGCAGGCGTGAGCCGCGGCTGAATGCTCAACGTCCGATCAGCCGTCCCACCGTTGCAAGCAGCGCCTGCTGGTCGTACGCATTCTTCACGACGTAGGCGTCGGCGCCGGCGTCGACGCCGCGCTGGCGGTCGTCCTCTGTGCCGAGCGAGGTGATGATCACAACCGGAAGCGACGACCGTCGTGGATCGCTGCGGATGGCAGCCGTCAGCTCGAGCCCGTTGAGCTCGGGCATCTCCAGGTCGGTGACGACGAGGCCGACGTCCGCGTCGCGCTCGAGATGCTCGAGCGCGAGACGCCCGTTCTCGGCCGTCGCCACGTCGTAGCCCGCGGCTTCGAGCACGCTGCGCTGCAGCTCTCGAACGGTGAACGAGTCTTCGACGACGAGCACTTTCGAACGCAACACCGGCTGCATCGACTCGACGCCCGGACGCGCGCGCCGCGGGCGGTCGGTCCCGCGCACGAGCTCGAGCGGATCGAGCACGAGCGCGATCTCGCCGTCGCCGAGCACTGCAGTTCCGAGATAGCCTCGAACATTCGCGAGCGGCGACTCCAGCGGCTTGAGGACGACGTCCTCCTCGCCGAGCAGACGGTCGCAGATCACAGCCAGGCGCTTGCCGCCGGCGGCAACCAGAATCGCCGGTGGCGTCATGACGGGTACCGGTGCGTCGGCGCCGATGAGATCGGCAACGTCGACGAGCGCAACCGCTTCGCCTCGCACGTCGATGCTGTCGTCGCCGGCCAGGGTGAGGCGGCGCTTCACCATGAGCGCCTCCTCGACGCTCGAGAGCGGCAGGCCGAACACATTGGCGCCGCGCCGGAACAGCAGAACATCGAGGAGCGCGAGCGTGAGCGGAAGCACAAGCGTGACGCGCGTGCCGCTGCCGGGCGTGCTGCCGACGGTGAGGCGGCCGCGGCGCGATTCGAGATAGCCCTTCACGGCATCGAGGCCGACGCCGCGTCCTGACAGATCGGTTACGGCCAACGCGGTGGAAAGTCCCGGCGCGGCAAGGAGATCGGCGAGCGCCGTGTCGTCGGCGGCTTGTGCAAGCAGCTCGGGCGACACACCGCGGCCGTCGTCGGAGATCGTGATCTCGACGACGCCCTCGCGCTGAACGGCCGTCAGCTCGATACGCCCGCACGGAGGCTTTCCTGCGCGCTCGCGTTCCGACGGCGGCTCGATGCCGTGGTCGATCGCATTGCGCAACACGTGGATGAGCGGGTCCGACAGTTCCTCGAGGAGCGCGCGGTCGAGCTCGGTGTCGGCGCCGGCGAGAACGAGCTCGATCTCCTTGCCTGCGCCGCGCGCGGCCTCGCGTGCTGCGCGGCGAAGCGACCCGACGATCGACGAGAGCGGGAGCATGCGCATGCCGATCGCAGCATCCTTGAGCTCGTCGAGCAGAGGACCGCCGACATCGAGCTCGGCGACGAGCGCCGCCACCGCGGGATCGTCAGACCGTTCGGAGCCGAGTGCGTGCGTAAGCCGGCGCCGGTGGAGCATCGTCTCGCCGACGAGATCGAGCAGGCGGTCGACCTTCGCCGCCGGGACGCGCACGCGCGGGCCGCTCTCCGCAGCAGTCGCACCGACAGCCTCCGGGCGTTCGTGGGTGACTGGGATCACACCTGCGCGCATCGCGTCGACGGCACGCAGCAACGGCTCCACCAGCTCAGGGGGTAACGCGCTCCCGGCAGCGCGGGCGTCGGAGAGGACGTCCTCCATCTCGTGTGCAAGCGACTGCACGGCATCGAGCCCGACCATGCCGGCGGCGCCCTTGAGCGTGTGGGCCTCGCGAAAGAGTGCGTTCACGGCGTCGGGCGGAGATCCGCCGCGTTCGACGTCGAGCAGGATCTCGACGATCGCATCCAGCCTGCCGGCTGCTTCCTCGCGGAAGATCTCGACGAACTCTGGGTCGATCGCGCTCATCTCGACGCCGCTCGCTCGAGCCGGGCGAAGAGCAGGTCGACGGCAAGGACGCCGACCAGCCGGTCGCCGTCGAGCGTCGAGCCGGAGAAGAGCTCAGCATCCGAATCGGTTCGCTCGGGCAGAGGCCCGACGCCTGTTACGACATCGATCGCAAAGCCCGCGCGGCGGCCGCCGTCTGAGACAACGATCATGCGCGCTGCGTTTGGCGTCGCGTGACCGCCGAGGTAGGAGCCGAGGTCGTAGACGGGAAGCGCATGGCCGCGAAGGTTCTGCAGGCCGAGCAATTCCGGGGGGCCGCCCGGCAGGGGTGTCGACGCCTCGAGCATCGTGACCTCGATGACGGCCTCGACGGGCAACGCATAGCTCTCGGCGCCGACGCGAAGCTGCACGAAGACGTCGTCGCTCATTTGGTCCGCAGTTCGTCCACGAGCCGGGCATCGACCACGTTTCCGTCGGGCGATATCACTCCAGTCGGGGACCGTGATCACCCTCCTGCCCCGTGACGTCCGCACCGATAGGCCTCTCGTGGTCGCTGCTGTCCGCTCACTCGGTCCCGTGCGTCGCGTCGCCCTTGCAAGCGGCATCGCTGTCTTTCTCTTCGTGGTTGCCGCATCGACCACGCTCTGGCGGCATCACGCATCAGGCATGAGCAACGAGGCCGCCATTGTGCGCCAGGAGGACGAGGATTCCGCCGTTGCCGCCGTGGCGGCGCTCTGGCAGACCCGCGCGGCCCTTGCCTCGTTCGCGAAGACGAACGACGCCTCCGAGCTGGGCGTGGCGACCGCCGCCGGCCGCGACTTGACCCGCGCGATCGCGGGCTTCCACCCGCGCAATGCCGAGGAGGCCGATCTCGTCGCCAAAGCGCGTGCCGCGTATGCCACCGCCGGCTTGAGCCTCGTCTCGGTGCCGGACGGCAGCGGCGGGCAGGATGCGCAGTTCGCGCGCGTCGAGGGACCGCTTACGGAGCTCGCCGCGCATCTGAAGCAGGAATCCACCTCGAGCCAGCACAGCGCGAACACGGATCGCCGACTGGCTCTCGCGATCGGCGCGGCTCTGTTCGCGCTCGGGTTCCTGCTGAGCGCACTGCTCGGCAGCTACATCGTTCGCTTTATCACGAGGCTCGTTATCCGGCTGCGAGCGGGCTCGGAGCTGCTCACCGAGGCTGCCTACGACTTGCGCATCGCGTCAAAGGACGCCGCGAGCGCGACCGCGGAGCAATCGTCGGCCGTCGCGCAGACGTCAGCGACAGTCGAGCAGCTCGCCGCCACGGCAGGGGCGATCGCCGCGAACTCGCGCACAGTGTCCGAGGCCGCTGAGCGGACTGCGGCGACGATGCAGGAGATGGAGGAGGCCGTCGGCACGATCGCCGAGCGGACGCTCAGCCTCGGCGCGCGCTCGCAGACGATCGGCGAGATTCTGTCGTTGATCACCGAGATCGGCGAGCAGACGAACCTGCTCGCCCTGAACGCCGCGATCGAGGCCGCGCGTGCGGGCGAGGCGGGCAAGGGCTTTGCCGTCGTCGCCGCCGAGGTGCGGAAGCTCGCCGAGCGGTCGATCCACTCCACCGAGTCGATCCGGGAGATCGTCGGCGCGATTCGCGACGAGACGAACGCGACGATCATGGCGACCGAGCAGGGAATGCGCCACGCCGGCGAGGTCACCGAATTGATGCAGCACACCGGAGCGATGCTCGAGGACTCGATCCTCGCCACGCAGCAGCAGAAAAGCGCTGCGGGCCAGGTTGCTGCGGCGATCGCACAGATCCGCGATGCCTCGGACCATCTGGCATCCGAGCACGAGCGCCGCGTCGCGACCGCGGAACGGGTCGGCCTTCTTGCCGTCGACCTCGATTCCATGTTGAAGGTCTTCGGCGTCTCGGTACGTCGCTCGCGGCACCCGCGCATCGCCCCGCCGGCCGTCGCTCCGCCGACTCCGGCCTAGGCCGTCGTCCTCCGAAAGGAGGACTCCGCCGCAACGGTCCGTGGCCACGTATCCGGGCGGTCGATGCCGATGGACGATGTATGAACACAGCGACTGAAACCGTTGCGCCCGGGAGCGGGCGCACGCCGCGCGAGCTCGCAGACGCGCACAACCTCCCGTTGATCGACCTGCGTCGCGAGCGGATCGGCCGCGACGCATCCGAGGCCATCCCGCTGCACATCCTCCTCCGGACGAGGGCAGTCCCCTACCGGCTCGAGGACGCGCGGCTCAAGGTCGCCGTGGCCGACCCCTCTCAGATTCAGCTGGTCGATGAGCTCAGGCTCGTCAGCCGGTACCCGATCGACCTGGCCGTTGCCGTCTCAGGCGACATCGACTTCGAGCTCAGCCGACTCAGCCGCGGGCTCGAGCTGAACGAGCGCGCCGCCACGATCGGCGACGACCTGCCGGGGCTTCACGACGAGGACGAGGAGACGGACCTCGAGGCGGCGGACGGCATCTCCGACGCGCCTCCGATCCGGCTCGTCAACTCGATCATCGTCCAGGCCGCCGACGACGGCGCGAGCGACCTCCACTTTTTGCCGCAGGGCGACGTGCTCCTCGCGCGCATGCGGATCGACGGCATCCTGCACGAGGTCGAGCGCATCCCGAAGCGACATGCCGCCGGCGTGATCAGCCGCATCAAGGTACTTGCGAAGCTCGACATCGCCGAACACCGAATGCCGCAGGACGGGCGTCTCACGCTTCGTTCGAAGACGTCCGGCCGTCTCCTTGACGTCCGCATCGCCGTATTGCCGACGGTCGACGGAGAAGGCGTGATCATGCGCCTCCTCGACAAGACGCGTAAGGCACCGACGCTGACCGCGATCGGCCTGTCGAACGAGATGCAGATGACGCTCGAGGAGGTCATCTTCCGGCCCATCGGCGCGTTCCTCGCGACCGGGCCGACGGGCAGCGGCAAGTCGACGACGCTCTACGCCGCGCTCACGGACATCCTTCGGCCCGAGATCAACGTGATCACGATCGAGGACCCGGTCGAGTACCGGCTCGACGACGTCTACCAGGTGCAGGTGAACAACCGCGCCGGCCTGACGTTCGCGACCGGGCTGCGCACGATCCTCCGCAGCGATCCCGACGTCCTCATGGTCGGCGAGATCCGCGACCTGGAGACCGCGAAGATCGCGCTGGAGGCGTCGCTCACCGGGCATGCCGTGTTCTCGAGCCTGCACTCAAACGACGCTCCGGGCGCAATCGCCCGTCTCAATGACATCGGGATCGAGCCCTTCGTCACCGGCTCGTCGCTCTCGGCGGTGCTGGCGCAGCGGCTCGCGCGCAAGCTCTGCGCGGATTGCCGCGAGGCATACGAGCCGGACCGCACGGAGCTCGAGGGCCTCGGCTACTCGGCCGCCGCGATCGACGAAGGCATCACCCTCCACCGGCGCCGCGGTTGTCCGCGCTGCCGGAAGGGATACCAGGGCCGCACCGGGATCTTTCAGCTGCTCGTGATGAACGAGGAGCTCACCCAGCTGGCCTCCGACCGCGCGACGCACGGCGCCCTCGAGCGCGCCGCGGTCGCCGCGGGCATGAAGACTCTCTGGCAGGACGGCCTCGACAAGGCGGCCGCAGGGATCACGACGATCGAAGAGTTGACGCGCGTGGTGGGCACCTAGATGGCATCGATCGTCTAGTGCCCGAGCAATTGCTCGATCCGCGCCTGGAGCTCCTGTGGGCTGAACGGCTTCGTCAGGTAGTCGTCGGCGCCCGCGGCCAGGCCGGTCGCGACGTCTTCGGCCTCCGTATGTGCGGTGAGCAGGATGATCAGCAGTCCGGCGAGCGACTCGTCGGCGCGCAGTTGTCGCGCTACTTCGACGCCGTCGAGGCCGGGCATCTCGACGTCGAGCACGACCAGCCGCGGGTGCAGCTCTTGCGCGAGCCGGAGCGCTTCGTCGCCTCGCGTGGCAGTCACGACGTCGTAGCCCGCGCGCTCCAGGCGGGCCGACACCATCGCGAGCACGGTCGTCGAATCGTCCGCGACGAGAACCGTCTCTCTGGCTGTTCCGGGATTCGAGCTCACTGGACGGACAAGGATATGCCCTCGCGAGCGTGTTGGTCAGTCGCATGAGAAGCGGGTCGAACGTCCTGATCGCTTCCGGGCTGCTCGCAGCAGGCCTGATCGCCTCTGGAGCCACGGCGCTCCTGTGGTCGTCCCAGAGTGCGAACGCGAGATATGCGGCTGCGATCCGCACCGGCCGGGCCACCATCGACGTCGATGCTGCGACCGTTGCGCTCGCGCGCGAGCGGCTGAGCATCCCGGGTGCGACGAAGACGTTCGAGGACGACCTCACGCGATTCGCAGTCGACTATCCGGCCGACGGCGCGCTGGCCCACCAGGCCTCGACATTGAATCGGCGGTTCCTTCTCCATCCGAGTGTCGACTCCGCTGCCCTCGTGCAGGCGTCGCTCGACGGGCTCTCGCGTCGGCGGGACGCCGAAAAGGCCGCTGCAACGAGGCGCGCACGGGACGGAGCATCGTCACAGCTCATGCTCGGCATCGCGCTCGTTGCGGCCGGGCTCGTCGGCCTGATCCTCCTCAGCGCGCTCGGCACGGGCCTGATCGCCCGTCTGATCGAGCGTGTTCGGTCCGGCGCAGAGCTTCTCGGTGGTGCAGTCCAGGAGCTTCGCCTCGCGACGAAGGAGGCCGCGAGCGCGACGGCGCAGCAATCGTCAGCGGTCGTCGAGACGTCGGTGACGATCGAGCAGCTCGCTTCCGCGGCGGCCGCCATCGCGGAGAACGCACGGTTGAGCTCCGGCTCCGTCAGCGAGACGGCCGGCACGATGGTGGAGCTCGAGGAAGCGGTCGACGCGATCGAGCAGCGAACCGTCGGGCTTGGTGCGCGGTCACAGCGCATCGGCGAGATCCTCGAGTTGATCACCGACTTTGCGAGTCAGACGAACCTGCTCGCCCTCAGCGCGGCGATCGAGGCCGCCCGCGCCGGTGCTGCCGGCAAGGGCTTCTCCGTCGTTGCTGCGGAGGTGCGCAAGTTGGCCGAACGGTCAGCGGAGTCGACGCAGTCGATCCGCGAGATCGTCGCCGGCATCCGCAGCGAGACGGACGCGACGATCGTCGCAACGGGAATCGGCGCTCGCCGCGCCCGTGAGGCACGCGAGCTGATGACCCAGACGGCGGTGCTCCTCGAGACGTCGATGGTCGCGACACGCGAGCAGAAGGCCGCGGCCGATCAGGTCGCGGGAGCGATGTCGGGCATCCGCGAGGCGACCTGGCAGCTGACCGCCGACCAGGATCGCAGCATCGCGATCGCGGAACGCGTGGATGCGCTGGTGATCGAGCTCGACGGCCTGCTGACCGGCTTCGGGATCCGCGCCGCCGACCGGCTCGCGGAGGCGGCTGTCCATGCGTGAGCAACAGCTGTGGGGTCCTCGTTTTGCAGGATCCCCGCCGCCCGGATTCAGGGTTGCCGAGGTGGACAGGCGCGTCGATGCAGTGAATGCACGCACCCCTGCGGCTCCTTGGAGGCTCTCGACCGGTATGACGAAGCACGCTGTACCCATGGTTGCGGTGCTCCTGGCGAGCGCGGCGATCTGCGGCATCGTGGTGCTCGAGCGGCATGCAGGCTCGAGCCGAAACGCCCAGATTCGCCTCAGCACGACCGCGGGCGACCTCGACGCCCTGCAGGGAGAGCCGTTTCACGCTGACCCGCACGACCCCGCAGCGCTCGGTATTCCGTCGGCCATGAGTTCCGAAGAGGCCGAGATTCGCGCGACGGTTAGCGAGTTTGCCCCCGACGCGTCGGCAGCGCTTGCGCAGAACTTTGCGGCTCTCGACCGGATCTACCGGTGGTCCGCAGGCGGGCAGGTCAATCCCGCGTTGGGACCACGCCTGGCTGACAGGTCGGAGGCGACGCTCGCGCCGGTGATCGTGCAGTTGCGCGAGCGGAGCGTGCGCTACGCAGACAGTGCCGGCGCCTCGGCGTTGACGAGCATCGTCGGCTCCATCTCGATGATCGTCATCCTGCTCGGCGGCTTCTTCTACTACTACCAGCGATCCGCGAGGGTGCGCCGCCGAGAGCGGCAGGCATATGCGGAGCTCGACGTCGCGCAGGCTGAGCGGAAGCGTCTCCTCGTGCGCACCGTCGAGGCTGCAGAGGACGAGCGCATGCGAATCGCGGGCGATCTGCATGATGGGCCGATCCAGCGCCTCACGGCCGCGGCATTCACGCTCGACCTGCTCGGCCGGAAGCTCGCACGCGGCGAGCACGAGCTCGACGGGCTCGTCGTGCAGGTTCGCGAGCAGTTGTCGGGTGAGATGGAGTCATTGCGGCGGCTGATGTCGGATCTGCGCCCGCAGCTTCTCGACGAAGGCGACGTCTCGGCCGCGATCCGCGACTGTGCCGCCGACCTCCTCGGCTCCGAAACGACTTGCGACGTGCACGACGACATCGGGCACGGCGTCTTGAGCCGCGATCTCGAGACTGTGGTGTATCGCGTGGCGCGCGAGGCGATCAGCAACGTGCAGAAGCATGCGCACGCGAGTCATGTCGATGTCACGCTCGCGCCCGACGGTGAGAGCCTGCGACTGACGGTTGTCGACAACGGCGCCGGCTTTGAACCTGCGAGTGCCGCGGTCGAGCGGCTTCAACATCACCTCGGCCTGATCGCGATGCAAGAGCGAGTGGAGAGCGTCGGCGGCGAGTGGCGCATCGCTTCGTCGCCCGGAGCCGGTACCAGGATCGATGCGATTCTCCCCTGGCCCCCGCAGGCCTCCTTTATCGGACGTGCAGGGAGTGGCGCTCATGCAGCCGTTGCGTGAGTCCGACCACACCCCGCATGAGCCGGTGCTTCGCCCCGTGCCTGCGGTGACGGTGCAGGCCGTGACGCGCGTCGTGGTCGCGGACGACGACGAAGCCGTCCGCACCGTGCTCTCCCATGTTCTCTCGGACGAAGGCATCGACGTCGTCGGCCTCGCCTGCGACGGCAGGGAAGCGGTTGCTCTCGCCCTCGAGCTTCGACCCGACGCCGTCCTGCTCGACATCCGAATGCCGCACCTCGGCGGCATCGAAGCGGCGCAGCAGATTCGCGCCGCAGATCCGAACATGCGCCTCGTAATGCTCTCTGCCTACGACGATGCGACCCTGCAGCAGGAGGCCAAGGTGGTCGGCGCGAGCCGGTTCCTGATCAAGGGGTGCGCACTGGCCGACCTGATCGACGCCGTCGTAGGCCCGTGACCGCCTCGGTGGCGACGATCGCCGCTGCGGACGACGCGGCGGTTTCATATCAACGTCTTTTCCAGAGCAACCCCAACCCGATGTGGGTGCTGGACGAGAGTTCCGGCAGGTTCCTCGAGGTCAATGCCGCAGCCGTTGCGACGTACGGCTACACGCGGGCGGAGTTCCTCGAGCTGACGATCGACGCGATTCGCCTGCCGGGCAAGGTGCCCTGGCTCGAGCTCATCCGCGAGCGCCACGGCGAGTTCGGGGTGAGAGCGATCGGGCGGCACGTGCTCAAGGGAGGAGCGATCATCGATGTCCAGATCTCCTCCATCTCGATGACGTTCGAGTCTCATGAGGCCCGTCTCATCGTCTCCGTCGACATCTCGGCGCGCGTGGAGACGGAACGCGCGCTCCGCGAGAGCGAGGCGCGATACCGCGAGCTGATCGAGAATGCGCACGACCTGATTGCGACCGTCGATCTCGAACAGCGCTTCACGTCGGTGAACCGCGCGTTTGAACGCGCACTCGGCTACACGCGCGAGGAGCTCATCGGCATGCCGCTCGCGCTCGTCATTCCCGACGACTGGCACGACCGGCTTGCAGAGGCTCTCGAAGTAAAAGTTGCACAGGACGTGCCGGGGACGACCTACGAGCACGAGTTGCTTGCGAAGGACGGACGTCGCCTCGCAGTCGAGGTCTCGAGCAGCCTCATCCTCGCCAACGGCATCGCCGTCGGGACGCAGGCGGTGTGCCGCGACGTGAGCGAGCGAAAAGCGGCGGAGGCCCTCCTCCGTGAGAACGAGGAGCTGTTCAGGACAGCATTCGAAGACGCCGCCAGCGGCATGCTGCTGTGTACGCCGACCGGCGCCATTCGGCGGGCGAACGCGAAAGCCGCGGAGCTGTTGGGCTACTCGATCGAGGAGCTGTGTGAGCTCGACACTACGAGGCTTACTCATCCCGAAGATCTCACGGACACTCGTGACGTACTCAACCGCATCCGCGCCGGGGAGCTCGCGTCGTTCAACGTCGAGAAGCGCTACGTGCGGAAGGACGGCACCCCAGTGCTGATGGAGGTCGCCGCGGCGCCCGTGCGCGACTCGGCCGGCGACATCGTGAACTTCGTGATCCAGCTCCAGGACGTCACCGCGCGGCGCGAGGTCGAAGCGGCGCTGCGCGAGAGTGAGTCGCGTTTCCGGACGCTGTTCGAGACCAGCCCGAACGGGATGGACATCGTCGAGCGCGACGGCCGGATCGTGCTGACGAACGGCGCCCTCGAAGAGATGCTCGGCTACACGAAGCAGGAGCTCGCCGAGCTCCGCTTTCCAGAAATCACGCACCCGGATGACCTTGCTGTCGACGAGCGTCTCAACGCAGAGATGCTCGACGGCACGCGCAGCTTCTACGACGTGGAGAAGCGGTACCTCTGCAAGGACGGGAGCGACGTCTGGGTTCACCTCACGGTGTTCGCCCTGCCGGATCCAAGCGGCCGTACGGAGCTCTCGATCGGCATCAGGGAGGACATCACCGAGCGCAAACGCAACGAGGTCGCGCTTGCACGCAGCGAGGCGCGTGCGCGTGCGATGCTCGACTCCGCGCTCGATGCGATCGTGACGATCGACGACGCCGGCGTGATCCTCGAGTTCAACCATGCCGCGGAGGAGATGTTCGGCCGCCTACACGCCGCTGTGATCGGACAGCGCATGAACGACCTGCTCATTCCGCGCGACCACCAGGAGGCGCAATACGAGCGCTACCTGCGCACCGGCGATGCGACGCAACTCGGCCGCCGTGAAATCAGCGCGCTTCGCGCCGACGGCACCGAGTTTCCCGTAGAGATCGCACTCGCCCAGAGCGATTTCGGCGACGGCCCGATCTTCACCGGCTTCCTTCGTGACCTCAGCGAGCAGAAGGCTCTCCAGGCTCAGCTGATCCAGTCGCAGAAGCTCGAGGCGGTCGGGCAGCTCGCAGGCGGCATCGCCCACGACTTCAACAATCTGCTCACCGCCATCAGCAGCTATGTAGACCTCGCGGACGGCGCGATCGACACGGGCAGCGACCCGCGGCTCGCCGAGAGCGTCGGCGGCATCCGGGGCGCGGCCGACCAGGCTGCGCGCCTCACGCAGCAGCTGCTCGCGTTCAGTCGCCAACAGGTGCTGAAGCCGGAGATCCTCTGTGCGAACGACGTCGTCGACGAGCACGTTCCGATGCTCCGGCGACTGCTCGGAGAAGAGATCGACGTGCGGCTCTCCCTCGACCCCCGGCTCGGGGCGTCCGAGATCGATCCGGGGCTGCTCAGTCAGGTGCTGATGAATCTCGCCGTGAATGCACGCGACGCGATGCCGGCCGGCGGTGTCTTGACGATCACGACCGAGAACGTCGATCTCCGCGGCGCGCAGACAATCGGCGAGCCGGGGAACGGGCCGCACGTGATGCTCGCAGTCACCGATACCGGCGACGGGATCGACGACGCGACGCTGGCGCGGATCTTCGAGCCGTTCTTCACGACGAAGGATCCGGGCAAGGGAACCGGGCTCGGGCTCGCGACGGTGATCGGCATCGTCGAGCAGTCCGGCGGCCGGGTCGCTGTCCACACCGAGGCAGGACGAGGAACGACGTTCACGGTGTACCTCCCTCTCGTCGATCGGGCCGTCACGTCACGCGTGCCGTCGCCGAACGCACGCGTCGACCGGCCGGTGGGCCACCAGCGGATCCTCCTCGTCGAGGACAACGAGATCGTGCGCGGCCCGCTTATCCTGGTGCTCGAAGATCTCGGCTACGAAATCCTTCCTGCCGCCGATCCTGCGGAGGCGCTCGAGCTTGCAGCAGACGGTGCGCCGATCGACCTGCTGCTCACCGACGTCGTCATGCCGGGAATGAACGGGCGCCAGCTTGCCGAGTTGCTACGCGAGCAGCGGCCCGATCTGAAGGTCCTCTTCATGTCGGGCTACACGAACGACGCCGTGCTCGCGCGAGGCGTCATCGATCACGAGATGGCCTTCTTGCAGAAGCCGTTCGGCGCCGACCAGCTTGCACAGGTCATCGCCGACCTCTTCGAAACGCCCTAGCGTTTCAGGCCGGCGGGCCGGCCGAGGTGGAAGCCCTGCCCGAAGGGGACGCCGAGTGCGCGCAGCGCCTCGAGCGCCTCGGCGTGCTCGATGCCCTCCGCGATAACTGTCGCGCCGATGCCCTCGGCGAACGAGATGATCCCGGCGGCGAGAGCCTGCTGCGATCGATCGCTCTCGATCGCGGCGATCAACGTGATGTCGAGCTTGATGAACTCCGGCTCGAGTCGAAGGATGTGGCGAAGGCTGGCGAAGCCGGCGCCGGCATCGTCGATCGCGAGGCGCGCTCCGAGTGCGCGCACCCCGGCAACCCCGGCGTTGAACGTGTCGTAGTTCGAGATCGGTGCGTGCTCGGTGATCTCGACGACGATGCGCTCGGCCGGCACGTCGGCCAGCACGCGTTTGAACGGCTCCGAGACGACCGTCGCGGGAGAGACGTTGACCGCCATGTAGACGCCGTCGGGAAGCTCCGCAAGATGGGTGAGGGCGCGCTCGACCGCGACGAGCTCGAGCTGGATGCTGAGGCCGACGTCGGCGGCCTCCCGGAACCAGTGCTCCGGGCCGCGTTGAGGCGGCCCAGGGAAGCGCGTAAGCGCCTCGAAGCCTTTGGGCTCGAGCGTGTCGAGTGCGCAGATCGGCTGGAACACGACCTGGACGGCGGCCTCGTCGGCGATGGTCCGCTCGATGCGCGAGCGGCGGCGGCGTTCCTTCTCCTCGCCGCGGCGCCGATTGCCCAGCTGACCGACGAGCTCGCTGATCACGTCCCCCGTGACTTCGACGGAAAGCATCGACTGCCCGCTCCCTGCGCGCGCGATCGAGTCGAGGATGTGCTCGGTCGAGCTTCCTTTGACGAGATAGCCGACGACTCCGGCCTCGAGCATCTCGAGCACGGTCGTCCGGTCTGCGGCAGCCGTCAGTGCGAGCACCTTGGTGTCCGGTGCGCTGCGTCGCAGCTCGCGTGCGACCTTGATCCCGCCGCCGCCCGGCATGTGCACGTCGACGATCGCGACGTCGGGCTGCGTCTCGCGTGCGAGCTCGATCGCCTCGTCGGCGTCGCTCGCCGCTGCGACGAGCTGGAGCTTCGGCTCGGAATCGATGAGCGCCGACAGCACGCTGCGCAGCTGGCTGTCATCCTCGGCGATGAGGACCCTGACCATCACCTGTGTTGTATCGGGAGGGCCTGTCTGGAGCAAAAGCCTTTTTCCACCACTGAGGTGTCTTTTGTCATCGACCGCTACGCTCTAGCATAGATGGACGCCTCTCCGCTGCGGTGCGTCGTCGCCGATGATCATCCTCCGATCGTGGACGCGGTTGCGCGGTACCTCGAGGCGGAGGACGGGATCGAGGTGATCGCGCGGCTCGCGGACGGCGTGGAGGCGCTCGCTGCGATCGAGGAGCTGAAGCCCGACGTCGCCATCCTCGACGTCCGCATGCCGAACCTCGACGGGGTGGAGGTTGCCCGCAGGTTGAGTGCTCAAGGCTCGACGACAGGCGTCATCCTCTACACGGGCTTCGCCGAGCGGGCGCTCGTGATCGAGGCGCTCGACGCCGGAGCCCGCGGGTTCCTGCTCAAGGAGGCGCCGCTCACAGACCTGGTTCGGGCTGTCAGAGTCGTCGGCGAGGGCCGCACCTACGTCGACTCTGTCCTTGCCGGCGTGCTCGCGACTCCCGCGGTCACCCAGCGGCTTCCCGGCGTGACCAAGCGCGAGCGTGAGGTGCTGCGACTGCTCGCCGATGGGAAGCGGAACGAGGCCGTTGCGAGCGTGCTGGGTATTTCGCCGCTCACCGTGCGCTCGCACGTGAAGAAGGCGATGGAGAAGCTCGAGGCGGACACACGCACGCAGGCTGTCGCGAATGCGCTGCGTCAGTCGCTCATCGATTGACGTGCGCGCATCCTGCAAAGGGAGGGCATGGAAACGCGCTAAAGACGATGGAGGCCGCCGTTTCCGGGGACGATGCTCTGATGGTGGAACAAGCGCCTCGGATCACCTGTCTGCTCGTCGACGACCATCCTGTGATCCTGAAGGCTCTCGCTGCGATCCTGAAGGATGACGGGATCGAGATCGTCGGCCGCGCCGAGCGCGGCTCGGAGGCGCTCGCGATTCTCGAGTTGCGGCGTCCGGCGGTGATGCTGCTCGACCTGCAGCTCCCCGACATGACCGGGATCGAGGTCATCCAGGCTGCGACAAAGTCCGCACCGGCGACCGCCTGCCTGGTCTACACGGGATATGCCGACTGGGCGCACGCACGCGAAGCGCTCGATGTCGGAGCGCGAGGCGTCGTCTCGAAGGAGGCGCCGTTCGGTGATATCGCGCGGGCGATCACGATGGTCGCCGGCGGCCAGATCTATCTCGACCCGATGCTCGGAGCAGAGCTTGCGGCCGATCGCCTGAGCCGTCCTCATCTCTCGCATCGCGAGCGCGACGTGCTCCGCTGTCTTGCCGAAGGTCTCACGAACGACGAGATCGGACGGCGTCTTCACCTCTCCGGCGAAACCGTCCGCGGCTACGTCCGCAAGGCGACGACCCGCCTCGGCGCGCGCAACCGCACGCAGGCCGTCGCAGCCGCCGTTCGTGACGGCCTGATCCGCTGATCCGCTGCATCCTGCAAAAGCAGGATCCAGGGACCACGAACACAGGGAAGAGACGGGACTCCCGTCGCACCGATGATCGGTCTATGCGGACTCTGATCTCCCGGCCGATTGCGACGGCGGCTGCGCTGCTGCGCCCGATGGCGACCGCCGCATGATCCAGAGCGACATCGCTACCCGGGTTTCCGTCATCGCAGTGACGGCTCTCACGGCGCTGCTCCTCGGCGCCTATGCGATCCACGACCTCGTGCTCGTCCATAGCCGGGCTTTCGACGGGCCTGTCGAGCAGGTACTCGCCGTCCTGGTGGCGATCGCCGTCGCCGTGCGTGTGGCCCACCAGCGACACCTGTCCGCACAGGTCGCGAGCGCACGCCGGCAGGAGCGAGAAGCGCTCACGCGATTCGAGACCATCTACGAGCGCGCGCCGATCGGCATCGGCCTCATCAGCCTCGACGGACATCTGCGCGACACGAACCCCGTGATGCGGGAGATCACCGGCTTCACCGCCGAGGAGCTCGCGAGTCAGAACGTGCTCGATTACACGTTGCCCGAGGATCTCCCGGAGACGGCGAGGCTCTTTTCCAGGATGCTCAATGGGAAGCACGACTCCTATCGCCACGAGATGCGTCTTCTTGCGAAGGACGAGAGCGTTGTGTGGGTCGACTCCGCCACCGTCCTGCTGCGCGGCGAGGACGGGAAGCCGCACGTCGCACTCTCAATGGCCTCGAACATCACCGAGCGTCGCGTCGCCGAGGAGCAGCTTCGGCTCCAGAACGCACGATTGGAGGAGAGCGAGCGTGAGCGAGCGCGTTTGCTCGCGCGTACTGTCGAGGTCGCCGAGCAGGAGCGGATGCGCATCGCGACCGACCTGCACGATGGGCCGATCCAAAAGCTGACCGTCGTCGCGTTCAACCTGGATCGGCTCGGGATGCGGATTGCCCGCGGTGAGCCGGGCGCCGACGAGCTGATGCAGAAGATCCGCAGCGATATCCAGGCGCAGATGTTCGCCCTGCGCAGGGTGATGTCGGATCTGCGTCCGCCGATCCTCGACGAGCGGAACCTTGCCGCGGCACTCAACGATTGCGCGGATCAGGTCTTTGCCGATGCGTCGATCATGCACGAGACGACGTGCGAGCTTGGCAGCGAATGGCCCGCCCCGGAGCTCGAGACCGCGGTCTACCGCGTCGTCCGCGAAGCACTCATCAATGTCCGGCGTCACTCAGACGCTACGCGCGTCAACGTCGCAATCGAGCGCGACGGCGAGTCGCTCCGCCTGCTCGTCGCGGACGACGGCGCCGGCTTCGAGCGCGCCGACTCGGATCTCGAGCAGTTCGGCCTGCTCGGCATGCAGGAGCGGATCGGCAGCCTCGGCGGCCGCCTCGAGGTGGCCAGCGCGATCGGCAGCGGCACGCGCGTCGAGGCGACGCTCCCGTGGAAGCCCCGCCTCGCTCCCGCCGCCGCGTAACTACGTTCGGAGGACGACTTCGAGCGCGGTGCCGCGCCCGGGGGTCGAGCGCAGCGAGAAGCCGCCTTCGATCGACTCGGCGCGGGCGCGCATGTTCTTCAAGCCCTGGCCCGCGGGCGTCTCGCCGCCGTCGAAGCCTTCGCCGTTGTCGGTGATCGTGACGTAGCGCTCGCCAAACGGTCGCTCGCCGATTGTGACGACCGCCTGGGTGGCGTTCGCATGCTTGCGGACGTTGGCGAGGCCCTCCTGCACGATGCGGAACACCTCGATCTGCTCGTCGGGCGCGAGACGGGTCGACGTATCGACCTCGAGATCGACCTCGAGCAGGCCGTCGGCCGTCAGGAACTCGACGTACCGGCGGAGCGCGGCGTCGAACGGCGCCGTGCCGCTCGCCGAGGACAGGGCGAGGATCGCGAAGCGCGCTTCCTGCTGCGCGAGCTGCGCGGCCTCCTTCAACCGCGGAGCGACCTCTTCGACCGGCGCGCCCGCCTCGAGCATCGAGGCGTGCGTCGAAACCGCAAAGAGGTACTGCGCAAGTCCGTCGTGGATCTCCCGCGCCACGCGTGCGCGCTCCTCGGCCACGGCGCGCCCGAACTCGGCAAAGCGAATCGCGCGCCACGCTCCGACGAGCACCAACGCGTATGAGACCATCCGCAGGAAGTCTCCCTGCGAGACGTACGTGCTCGCGAGCAGCGGCTGGAACACGAGGTGCAGCGCCGCGAAGAGCATCAGCGTGAAGCCGAGGGCTAGCCATCGTGCGAGGTCGTCGTCGCGCTTGCGGAAGCGCTCGCCCCAGCCGATGACGGCGACAAGCGCGATGAACGCCTGCAGCGCGAGGGTGCCCGTGAGATAGAACGGCTGCGAGTTGTTGCCGAGCGGATCGACGAGATTCGGGAGCGCCGGCCCAGCCGCGCGCAGCAGCGACCACGCGACGAGCAGCGCGATCCCGGCCGCGGCCACGGCATTGGCAATCGCCCAATCCCGATACTTCGTGCGGCCGCGCAGGAACGGTGCCGCCGCGATGAGCGCCTGGCCGAGCATGCCGCCGAGCAGCGCCGCCCAGCCTTCCGGGGCCATGATCGTGGCGCCGCCGAGTTGAGGCCCGATGGAGAACGCGAACGCGGAAAGCGACGAGACGAAGAATCCGCTCGCGAGCAAAAGGTCGAGCCGGCGGCCCTCGACGGAGAAGCGGACGGCCGCGAGCAGGGCGACGAGGAGGCCGGCCAGGGCCATCGTCGTCTGGAGCACGAGCCGCAGCTGCGGCAGGTCCCAGCTCGTCTGGAGCACCGGGTACGCCAAGAACAGCGCCAGGCTGGCGCCGAGGAGCCCGGCCAGCAGGATTTCGCCAAGGAGCCAGGACTGGTACTCGGTTCGACTTTCTCTCACCTCCCTCTTGTCGGCAGAACGATCCCTGCCGATAAGGGAAAAAGCATGGCAACCAGAATCCTCATCGCCGACGACCATCCGCTGACCCGCGAGGCCCTCTCCTCGCTGCTCCGCGCCCATGGCTTCGACGTGATCGGCGAGGCTGCGGACGGCAAAACCGCCGTTGCGGAGGCGGCCCGGCTGCTGCCGGACCTCGTCCTTCTCGACCTCTCCATGCCCGGCATGGACGGCCTGGCGGCGCTGCCCCTGATTCGCGCTGCCGCCCCCGACTGCGAGGTCGTCGTCCTCACTGCCTCCGGCACCGAAGCGAACCTGCTTGCCGCCGTTCGCGGTGGGGCGGCCGGCTACCTGCTGAAGTCCGAGCCGCCGGAGCGCATCGCGCGCTTCCTCGAGGGAGTCGCGAACGGCGAGGCCGCGCTCTCCGGCTCGATCGCCCGTCGCCTCCTGGACGAGGTGCGCACCGGCAACGACCGCGGCACCGGCGTGCCCGACGCGATCGCCGAGGCGCTCTCCGCCCGCGAGCTCGAGGTTCTGCTCCTGCTCGACGACCATCTCGGCACCGACGAGATCGCCGGGCGTCTCTTCATCTCCGAGCACACGGTCCGCTCGCACGTGAAGAGCCTGCTGCGCAAGCTGAACGTCTCGTCGCGCCGCGAGGCGCTCGAGCGGCTTGCCTTCGCGCGCGCAGCGTAAACGCAGCGCCCGCGCAGCGTAAACGCAGCGCGCGTGCAGCGTAGAACGCCTGTTCTCACCCATCGTGGGTGATGCGTTTCCCCAACTCCGGGTCATTACTTCCGTGTCACTGCGGCCGATGATCTGCATACAGCGAGCGCCCCGATACGGGGATGGCGGATATCTCTAGCGGCAGCGAATGGCCCCCGAAAGGGGGCCGTTGGCTATCTACGACCGGAAACCGTCGAGCGCCGCCTGCACCAGGCCCGGCAGCGTCTCGAGCTGGTACCCGCCTTCGAGCACGGCCGCGACCCGCGGCGCCATTGCCGCGCAGCGGCGTGAGAGCTCCCGGAACCCGTCCTCGCTCACCTGCATGTCGACGTAGTCGAGTTGCTCGCCCTCGTGTGCGTCGAAGCCGGCCGACACCAGCACGAGCTCCGGCTCGAACGCCGCGACCGCCGGTTCGACGAGCTCCTCGAACGCGCGGACGTATTCCTTGTCGCCCGATCCGGCGGCCAGAGGCACGTTGAGCGTCGTCGCCCGCTGGTCGTCGGGGCCGCCTGTACCCGGATAGAGCGGCCATTGGTGCAGCGACACATAGAGAACACTGTCGTCGTCCTCGAACACCGCCTCGGTCCCGTTGCCGTGGTGCACGTCGTAGTCGACTATCGCGACGCGCTCGAGGCCCAGCGTCCGCTGCGCCACGCGCGCGGCGATCGCGACGTTGTTGAAGAAGCAGAAGCCCATCGCGTGCCCCGGCATCGCGTGGTGACCGGGCGGCCTCACGAGTGCGAAGCCACCGCACAGCGCCGCTTCGATTGCGGTCCCCGCCGCGAGCGCCGCCGCCTCGTACGTCGTCGCGGTCGCGACCGTGTCCACGGTGACCCACGTCTCGCCGGCGATCGCGCGCATCTGTGCAACGTGCCCGGCCGTGTGGCACAGCAGGAGCTCGTCCTCCCTCGCGGCGCGTCCCTCGCGCCAGTCGCCGAAGTGCTCCAGTAATACGGTCAACCGTTCCGGCCGCTCGGGGTGCTGCCCGGTGGGATGCAGGCGCGCGAGCGCCGGATGCGTCAGGACGTCGATCGGACGATCTCGTCGAGCTGCTCGAGGCTCTTTGCCTCGCCGTGCGCCAGTCCGACGAGGTAACAGAGGATCGGCGCATTCGTCCGCGCACCGCTGTCGTGCGCCGCGTACCCGGCGAGCTCGAGCAGCCGCTCGATGTTCTCGGGCGAGAGCTCGAGCAACTCGCGGGGAACGCCGGCCTCCGTTGCGAGCGCATCCGCGCGCGCTGAGAGCCACTCGTTCACGCGAGGGACGTTAGATGATTGACGCCACGACAGGGCACGCCTGGATGGTGGCTCATGCGCGGCGCCGTGCAGCCGCGCCGGCCGGAGCCAAGGCAACCAGCCTTGACTCCGGCCGTCACGTCCACACGGCTTGGCCTGAGCCATCCCCAGACGCACCCCGCCATGGCGTCAACCATCAAGCCGATTGGCAGCCGAGTCGAGACCGAGCTGCCGAAGGAAAGAGGACGCCTCCGCCCAGGTGGGTGTATGGGGAGAGAGGGGAGGAAGAGGAGCGGAGGCGTCCATTCGTGCGATTCGCCGGTAGAGCAGCAAGTCCTCCGCCTCCGACGCGAACCGACCGTCGGCGAGCACAGCGTCGAGGGTGCCGTACTGGCGCAGGAGGTCGGCCGCCTTCTTCGGCCCGATGCCGCGCGCGCCGGGCAGCTTGTCCGACGGATCGCCGCGCAGCGCGATCAGGTCGACGACCTGCTCGGGGTCGACGCCGTAGCGCTCGCGCACGCCGTCCGGACCGATCCGCGCAAGATCCGTGACGCCCTTCGTCGGCTGGAGGATCGTCACGCGGTCGTTGACGAGCTGGTACGCGTCACGGTCGGATGTGATGACTCGCACCTCGCCGGGCCAGGTGTGCGCCGCGGCGGCGAGGAAGTCGTCAGCCTCGTAGCCGTCGCCCTTCCCGACGATCAGCCCGGCGGCGCGGACGAGCTGCGGCAGCAGGTCGAGCTGCTCGAGGATCGAGTCGTCGAACTCGCGCCCCGACTGGTACGCGGTGAACGCCTCGTGCCGGTACGTCGGCACCGTGAGCGTGTCCCAGCCGACGACCATGGCGTCGGGCTGCTCGTCGCGCCAGAGCTGTGCGAGCCAGTTCGCGAAGCCCGAGATCGCGTTGTAGCGAATGTCCTTCGGGCCACCGTGGTACGCACGGTGGGCGAGCGAGTCGCCGTCGACCGCGAGCAGGATGCTCAGAGCGCCGCCTCGAGCTCGT
>Ga0193728_1000396_pt1 | contig 20877 bp, 18 predicted proteins | sample U1c1metaG_FD_143037 | JGI IMG/M metagenome (GOLD analysis project Ga0193728, IMG submission 143037) | Soil microbial communities from a riparian zone of the East river system, Colorado, United States - U1c1 | ecosystem: Environmental > Terrestrial > Soil > Riparian zone | place: USA: East River...
TCACCCGGTCGAAGTCAAGGAGCAGCGAGTCGTTCAAGAGCACCCGCTTGATCGACTGTGAGTTGAGCAGGCGCGCAAGCTTGTTCACGGGCGCGTCGAGCTTGGCTGTCGTGGTGCTGCGCGAATCTGCGAGCTGGGCCGTGAGCTCCGCCGTGAAAAACTCGGAGATCTCCTTCAGCTCAGGCAGCGCTCGCACGCCCGCGCCGACACGAGCCCGGTAGGAGTAGCCCTCCTCGCCGACGGACAGTAGCCGCGCTGCGTCCCACAGCGTCGAGGAGCGGTCATATGCCAGCACCGCGATGATCGCGTTGCGCAGGTACCGGTCTGACGACGCACGGATGTCGGCGTCGGTAAAAAGGTGCTTCAGCGCCGCGACGACGTAGTCGGCGATCACGTCCGCGGGGGCATCGACCGCAAGCGGGTTAAACCCACACGTGGGGTGGGCCAGGTCGAGCAATGTGCATGTCCGCTCGGCAGGCACAAGGCCTACAGCAGCCTCGGCGGCATCCCCCTTGGGGTCGAGCACGATCACCGCGCAGCGCTCGCGGCACAGGTCCTCGGCGACGGTCGCGACAAGGTAACTGGACTTCCCCTGCTCCACGGTTCCGGGAACGGCGGTGTTCTGGCGGCGCATCGCCGGATGAATCGACACAGCTCCGAGCGCGTCCCGCAGAGTTCCGGTCCCGTCGACGGGGCGCATGATCGACGGCGGCGCGGGGGCCAAGGGCAGGACGCCCCGCGCGAATGGGACAGTGGCATAATCGATCGAGGGCAGATGCCAGATGGCCGCCAGCTCGGTGGAGGCGAATACGCCGCGGTGCCAGGACGGCAGTGGGTTGCCCTCGCCGCGTCGGACACGGCGGGTGTATGAGCCGAACACACCGTGCCGCATGGTCGTACCACGCTCAACCAGGCGGTTCTCCGCCTCCCCGACGCGTAGCTCTGAGGCGATCCACTCGCACTGCTCACGATCGGGGGCGATTATGCGCAGGTCAACGAAGAACAGCGGACGGTGCTGGACATCCAGTCCGCCGCGCAGCTCGCTGTCCTCGACCATCGACCGGTCGCGTATCTCCAAGTGGTCTCTGCGCTCGCGCGACAGGCGCGCCTCGTGACGCTTGTAGAGGCGCTTGGCGTGATGCTCGAACAGGGCGGGTGTGGGAGTCGCCGCGACCTGTACGAACGCCTCGCTCGCGCAGGCGCCCATCACCGTCATCAGCCGGTTCATTGCGGGTTCGCGCTCGTGCGCGAAATGGTCGAGAAGCTTGGCACGCTTGATGAACTCGCCGTGCTTCTTCAGCCGCAGCACCGTGGGGGGCAGGGTGAGCGACTGCGGTTCGGGATCCAACCGACAGTTCGGATAGGCGGTGCGCAACGCTGCCTGCACCATGTCTCGCGATCCGGCGGGAAATGCAACCGCCAACCAGACCGTGCCGTGTGCGTGGTGGACCTCCAGCCCGACGGAGGGCTGTCCGTGCAGCAGCCGTCGCCACCAGCGGCGCAACATGCGCTTGTGCAACGCCTCGAACATCGAGATGACCGCTTCGGCGCTGGCGGTATCGGTGCGATACGTCCGCACCCGCATTCGCACGTACCGTCGTCGGCGTCGCGCGCGCATGCGGACGCTCCCGAGCAGCGCGCCCGTCAACGCAGCCAAGATCGCGAGCGAGCGCGCGGCAGGCACTCCGCCGAACGGCGCCCACCTACACCCGGCGCGCACCGATGAGCCAAGAGCGCCCGCCAGAGCTCTTATCGTGAGATGCCCCGACGCAGAGCCGCTGGTCCCACGCAGCGCGACCCCCAGCCCACCATCCAACAGCCATCCCGTCAGCGCAATGGCAACGACGAGCGCGATCAGACCCAGGATCCGCCACAACAGAAAACGCAGCAACTCGTCTGCTTGCTCCGACGTGACTCCGATACCGGGACGCTCCAATGACGGTCCACGAACCTACGGGAAACTCAAGCCTGCGCGTATAACGATCGAATGGACGTATAGATGAGAGAGCCATCGAGACCGCACCGCGAGTTGCACGCAGCGCCGGCGCGAATCCCGCCGGGCCTGAAGCGCGTCCTTCGCTGCGCCGTCGCCGCGACATGGTCGATCGCGCTGGCGCTGATACTTGTCGTTGGATCAGCAGACGCGGCGACGTTGACATTCGGCAGTCCCCTAGCGGTTCCCGCCAGCAAAGACACAGCCAACGACCTCAACTATCAGGGCAGCAACGTGCCGCTCCCCGGCTCGGTCTTCCACATCCCGCACGACGGCGCGGACGGCGCGCTGTGGAATGTGAAGCTCCCGGCGGGCGAACCGACCGCCCCCGCGGACGGGCAGGTGGTGAGAGTGCGCCTCGAGGGCTGCGCCAAGTCCAATGGCCCAGCGCCGCTCACCCAGATTCACTTCCAGTCCCTGGCCCCCATCGCGGGGGGCGGAGCGAAAGTCGAACTGACAAGCCAGGCATTCGACATCCCTGTTTGCGGCGTCGGCGCCGCGAGCGGCTCGACCGTCAGCTCCTACGATCCCATCAACCTGTGCGTGGCGCGGGGCGATTACGTGGACTTCAACGAGGAGGGTGGCTTCGTCGGCGCCCAGAACGGACCCCCGCCCTACCCGGCCGGCGTTCCCTACATGGTGATCGGCGGCGTGACGGGAGCGACGATGGACTCATTCATCCGTAACAACGGAGTCGGCAACGGTGCAACGTTCTCTCCGGCCGACACCACCAACCATGACGGCTTCGCCTCCAACCCAGGCGAGGAACTGATGCTCCAGGCGACACTCGCCACCGGCCCCGACGCAACCCCGATCTGCCCGGGCGGCACCAAGGGCCTCCCTCCGCCCGGATCCTCTCGTGCGGCTCATCGCCACGTTTTTCCGACCTTGACGATTCCCACCCCTCAGCTTGATGGCATGAACGTTCGCGGGGTGGTTCAGGTGGCGATCTACTGCCATTCCGCCAGCAGTTGCACCGGCACGATCACGCTGCGCTCCAAGCCCCGTCATGGCTCACGCTCGATCTGGTTGGGCGCGGCCAGATTCATGGTGGGCGCACACCGCACCGGCAAGGCACGCGTCCACCTCAGCACTCTCGCCCGACGTATGGTCCGCAAGACAAGCGGAGGATTGGGAGTCGAGGTGACCGGCGGCCCGGTCGTCGGGACGAACGCGTTCAAAGCCTCGATTGCGGTGCACGGCGCCTGAGGCGCCTGAGCGAGCGATGGATCAGTGCGGACGGGCGGCCCGCTCGACCTCGGTGCCACGTTCGGTGAGATACCAAGCGTTCGCGGCCCCCTTCGCCTGGCCCTCACCCTTGTTTTCGACGAGGTCTAGTCCTCGCAGGCGCGTCAGGAGCTTGGAGATCTGGCCCTGATCGGCGATGTCCGAGCCCTCGGCGATCTCACGGTTGCTCGCGCCCGGGCGATCGCCGATGACCACGAGGACGCGCACCGTTCGATACGTGAGTCGCATATCCAGGCCTTCGAGCGGGTCACGGCTCCCGGAACGCCCCGACAGCTGGACCGCTTTCCGAGGCATCGGCGCCGGTCTGGCCAGCTCTTTGCTCGCCGCCCGAGCACCCATGTAGGGAAGCACGATCATGCTCATCAGAGGCGCAAGCAGTGCCGACAGCGGCTCTTTGCCGCCCTCCAGCAGACGTGTATGGATTACTGCGAAGACCGCCCCGACCACGCCTTCGGCGGTCACCTCTGGAGGTTCGCGAGCGGCGTTGCCGACAGATCGTCCCTGATCGACGATCTCGGCGAGTTCGTCGATCACTTTGCTGCGACTCTCGAGGACCCGCGTGCCGGCGCCCAGCGCCTCCACCACGCAAAGCCTGGCCAGACCCGGCTCTTCATCCATGAACGCCAGCAGCCGAGCCAGGCCCGCGCGCACACCCTCTCGCCATCCAGGCTCCAGTGTGTAGGCATCGATCACGAGCGTACGCGCCTGGGCGATCGCCTGCTCGAAAGCGGCCAGGAAGCAATCCTCCCGGTCGATGAACACGTCGTAGAAGGTCTTCCTCGAAACCTTCGCCCTACCTATCACCTGGGCCACCGTCATCCGCGCATATCCCAGCTCTTCGACCGCCTGCACCGCTGCCGTGAGCATCCGGCTGCGTTGGATCTCGGTTACCTGCCCACGTGGTAGACCATTTGGCCCGGGGCGCAGCCGCGGCGTAGCCGCACGCATTTTTTCGATCGAAGCCATCTCTTCCTGCCTAATCGTCCTGTTTCGACTATGAAATGACGCCAGCCCCCAGACCACGGCGCCCGGTGGCGGCATTGCGCCTAAGCGGGCGCAATGCCCGTTTATGCGCACCACAGAGGTTCATAGGTCGAAGCCCACAAGTCGAGACGCGTCTCCTACTTTTCTTCAGCTTGTTCAAATGGCCCTCAAACCGGCTCTACTACGCCCAAACGTCCTGCCGTACGGGCGATTCGAGAGCGCCCAGGGCACGCACCTGCGCAAAGGCCCCAAGACGAGGGCTCGGTCTGTACTGGCGAGAGTCGATCGCCCACCGCGGGTTGCGTGGAGCGAGCCCGCTGCGGCGCTCTGAGGCGCGCGGCTGCGACCGCGTCTGCATACCGCGGTGTGCGCCGCAAAGTCCGGCCGACGATGCGCGGGCCGATGCTAAACCTCGACTCGATACTCAACCATCGGACATCAGCCGAGCCACACGGTCGACTGCCTACACCTTTAGTAGCCCCCAGCAGCCAACCCAGGTTCGACCACCGGGGCTTTGAGTACCGCCAACGGGATTCGAACCCGTGTTACCGCCGTGAGAGGGCGGCGTCCTAGTCCCCTAGACGATGGCGGCGCGTGAAAGCTCGACCGAGGCTAGCAAAGCGCCCCGAGCGAGCCCGGCTGAGAGAGGTCCGTCCCCATCGGCGCGATCGGACCGTGTGTGGACCGTCTCCTGCTACCTCCGGGGTTGAGTCCAGTGCGATATCTTCGCTCCCCAACGGCACGCGGATGTGGCGGAATTGGTAGACGCGCACGGTTCAGGTCCGTGTCTGGGAGACCAGGTGGAGGTTCGAGTCCTCTCATCCGCATACTGTTGTGTCTCGGGACATGCTGGACGCGTGTCTCGGGAGATAGTAGACAGTTCAGGTTCGTCCGAGCGGCTGGTAGTTGCGGCTGGGGTCGAGTGTCAGCTGGCGTAGGAGTTGGCCGTCGAGGGCGCGGATTTGCTGGCCGGCGATGAGGAGCTTGACGGGGCGGCCTTTGTGGGCTCTGCCGACCCCGATTTTGTAGAGGCGGCTCATGTGGCGCAGGCTGACCTTGCCGGTTTGGTCGATCTTGTCTTGGCGGACGCGGAAGTAGGTGTTCGGGGTGTGGTTTGCGGGTTTGGCTTTGGTGCGGGCGTTGTAGGCCTGTAGGGGTGTGCGCCCTGCGAGTGCTCTGTGTGGGCGGATGTGGTTGTAGTAATGGACGAAAGCGTTGAGTTGGGCTTGGAGGTCTGTGAGGGTGTTGGCGGGGTGCTGCTTTTGGAGGTAGCGCTTGAGGGTCTGGTGTAGGCGCTCGATCTTGCCGCAGGTCTGGGGGTGGTAGGGGCGTGAGTTCTTGGCGAGCACGCCGAGTTGCTCGAGCTCTGTTTGCAGCGCCACCTTGCCGTGGCGGGCGGTGCCGGTAAACACGGCACCGTTATCGCTGAGCAGCGCTGCTGGGAGGCCATGGAGCTCTGCGGCGCGGTGGAAGCTGTCCACTACGTCGCGCGCTTTGACCCCGCTTACGCTTTTGTGAGTTGCTCAGCTCCGAAGGACTCAGAACGGCCACTGCGATCGCACAGCGATCGCTGGGGCGTGCATCTGGTGTGGAATGCTGTTGAGGAGCGAAGCGGCCGAGCGCAGGCCGCCGCGACGCTGAGTCAGCGGCACCGGAGTCACGGCCGCACGCTCGGGTGTAACGCGGCGTCAGTGCGTGGTAGGTGTCGGTGCGGTGACGCCGGGATGGCCCAGCACGGTCTGACGCTTGAGACGCTGTGATCGGAACCCTCTCCAACACGGGCTATCTGGGTTCGATGGCACGCTGGCGGGCGGGCTGAACGACCAGCAGCTAGAGCTCGCCGCGAGCTTGCGCTGCACGACGGTACAGGACGCCGAGCAGTTGCTGCTCGGTTCGGGTGGCAAACGGATGCGAGAAACCAGCTGCCGTGAGCACGATTTCGGCCGGCCCGTAGACGAATCCGACGATGTCGTGGTACCCCAGTTCGTACGTGGGCCCTTCGCCAGGCGCGACGACGCGCTCCCCGGTTGCATGGACGCCACCCGGCAGCGCGATGCTCAATTTCGAGATCGACGTGCCGGCGCGTCGCGCGCAGCGCAATCCGCGGGGGCTGCTGAACGCGGCGAGGTTGCGAAGGGCAAGAGCTTCGCTTGGCAGCAGTGTCACGCGCGAGACGACGATGCGCCGGTTGCGTTCGCCGCGCGTCGAGAGCAGGGTGGAACGAACGTTGACCAGGATCCGATGCGGACTTATCTCCCCGGCACAGCGGGCGAATGCGCTGTTGGAAGCCTCGAGACTCGGAGCGGTACGTTCCGGCCCGAGGGCTTCCATTGCAGGCTGATCGCTGGCGCGGAGGTTGACAGCGCGCGCAAACGCGAGCGCGCTCGCCTGGGTCACGGCGACGGTGGCTGTGGTGGGGGCCGACCCGTGCGCACCGGCGCAGCCCGGCAGCGCACCGGCCGTCAGAGCCAGGAGCATGCAGGTCGAGCCGCCCGGGCGAACCGTGCGCCTCAGGCGACACCGCAGGTTGGGCGCTGAACTCGACCCCGCGATGGAAGATGCTTTGGTTGTTCGCATGGGATCTATCCTCGGCGGCAGCCACGGGCTTGACAGAACCAGCTACCCAGTGAAGGGACGGATGTGCGATTCCAAGCTCCTCGCTAGTGGACGTGTCCGGAAGTGATGCGGCTCATGCGGCGAGGGCCAGGGGTTGAGGTTTGTGACGGGTGATCTTCTCGATCACGCTGTTGAGCTTGGCGCGGGTGAAGGTCCACTCGAACGCTCGCGCGAGTGTGCGGTAGTGCTGGCCGAAGTCCATCAGGTGCCGGGCGAGTTCGGGTAGCGCCGCGAAGTCGTTGGGTGTCAGGGCTTTGCGTTGCACGATCGAGAAGTAGATCTCGATCTGATTCAGCCAGGAGGCGTGGACGGGGAGGTGGATAAGCCTCGCGTTCGGGTATGCCTCTCGGCGATCCGCTTGACGGAGGCTTTGCCGGCGTGGCTGGAGCCGTTGTCCACGACCCAGTAGACCGTGCGGGCAGACCGGTAGGGCTCAACCTGCATGACCTGGTCCACGAGCCGGCCGAAGGGGAGGATCCAGCACGCGACCGGCCTTATCAGCGAACTCAGGATCCGCGCGGGAAGATCCAGGAACGCGTCTGCCACGGCTTGATCGCGTCTTCGTGCAGCCAGCGCCAGATCGTCGAGGCCGACACCTCGTGACACCGCGCTCGATCACCAAGCGGTGCAGCCCAACCCGCGAGAAGCACGAGAACGCCAACTCGTGGGTGCGCGGCAGCTCGCACGCGCGATCACCTTGACCTCGGCGACCTGCTCCGGGGGGAAAACGGCGCGGCCGACCTGACCGCGCTTGATCGTTAAGCCCATCCAATCGCTCCGAGCGGAACCGCGATCTTCGCCGAGCAACACTATCGGGCGAACAATCCAGCCGTGCGGCGATCTCGATGTCCTGCATCCCCTCGGCCGCATACAAGATCATCCGCGCCCGCTGCACCATCCGGAACGGCAGCGTGACCGTGCTCGCGCGCCTCTCAAGCTCCGCCTACTCCTCCACCGAGAGCTCAATCACATACGTGCTAGTCCTGGGCACGACACATAATTCTGCGCGCCCACCCCGGATCCCTCCCGAAACACCGCAAGACTTGCGGACACGCCCACTAGCGAGTCTGACAGGCGTGCTCAAAGCAACAGTCCGGAACACCGGGGAGACCCCACACACCAAACCAGAGTCAGGCTCAACAGCACCAAGAAAAAGTCGGCATCGCGGGCGACCCCCACATCATCACCATTTTCATCAGCCCGCGACCGCCCGCCCCGCGGGCAGCACAACTAGAGCCAAAAGGTCGAACAAAGCCGAACGAGAGCTTCATGTAGTCCGTGGCTTATAGGTAACTCGGTTCGCATACACCCGAAGCCCGCGGAGGCATTTGCGCACGCCGCGAGCATTCAGGAGATGTTCAGGGCGCTTGTGCCAACGTCGAGCCGTGCTCAAGAAAACGTCGCCGTTGCTGCTGATCGTGGGTCTTCTACTGGCGTCTGGCTGCGGCAGCAGCTCCAATGGCTCGTCCCATTCGACCTCGTCCGCGTCTGCCGGTGGAGCCGCCCAGGAAAATGCCACCGTGTTGGCCGCGGACGCGAAGTCGGCCGCGACCGGCGACATCCCCGACACTCAGAACTTCCTGACGTTGAGGGCTTCGCGCCCGCGTGTCTCGATGCTCTACCCGGAGGGCTGGACAGTGCGGGAAACCGCGTCCCGAGTGTCGATCGCCGACAAGAACAACCTTGTGCGGATCTCCGTGTCGGGCGGACCCACGCCGACAACGGCGAGCGTTCGGGCTCAGCTGGTGGCGCTGGAGCGATCCACACCAGGTTTGAAGGCGGGCGCCGCCGGGGTTGTATCGCTGAAGAGCGGACCTGCCGTGAAGGCGACCTACACCACCCAGAGCGCGCCGAATCCCGTGACGGGCAAGCAGGTCACGCTCACCGTCGACCGCTACGTGCTGGCGCATGGCGGCCGCGTGGCCGTCGTCGATCTGGGAACACCGGTAGGGGTCGACAACGTGGACGCCTACAAGCGGATGATCGAAAGCTTCAAGTGGCTGTAAAGAGCCTCTACGTCGAGCCCGCCGAGGACCCTGAGCTTCTCCACTGGAGCGCGCTCGAGTGCCACGATGTCTTCAAGATCTACCGTTCGGGACCGGTGGAGACCGTGGCGTTGCGGGGCCTTGACCTGAAGGTCGAGCCGGGAGAGCTGGTCGCGATCCTGGGGCCGTCGGGTTGCGGCAAGAGCACGTTGCTCGCTCTGGCCGCGGGTCTGGATGAGCCCTCGGCGGGCGATCTGCGCGTATGGGGCCGCTCGCTCGGGCGCTTGGACGAGGTCGAGCTCGCCGCCTACAGAGCGCGTGACCTGGCGATCGTGTTTCAGAGCGACAACCTCTGGCCCGCGCTCTCCGCCCAGGAGAACGTGGCGATCTCGCTGCGGCTGGCCGGTCACGGCGACGCCGAGGCAGCGGCCGCACAGAGCCTCGCGGCGTTCGGTCTCTCCCAGCGGCGCTCGCACCGCGCCGCGGCGCTGTCGGGCGGGGAGCAGCAGCGCGTGGCCATCGCCGCAGCAGCAGCGCGTCGCGCCCGGCTCGTACTTGCCGATGAGCCCACCGGCGAGCTCGACCGGCACAACGAGGAGATCGTGCTCGAGGCGCTCCAGATGCTGAGTCGCGAGTACAACAGCACCGTCGTGGTCGTCACCCACTCAGAGAGCGTAGCCGAGCGTGCAGGACGAGTAATCGAGATACGCGACGGAAAGGTGGCGGCATGAGTGCCGCTGTAGCGGGGGCCGTCCAGGCCCCGACATCGTTGATCACCTGTGCAGGCGTCTCCGTCGCCTACGGCGAGGGTGACGCGCGAGTTATGGCGCTGCAAGGTGTCGACCTGGCGATAGCACCCGGAGAGCGACTCGCGCTGTGGGGCCGATCCGGCTCCGGGAAGACCACTCTCCTGCACGTGCTCGGCGGCCTCATCGTCCCGAGCGAGGGTCGTGTGAGGTGGAAGTCCGAGGAGCTCTCCCCACTCGACGACGCCGCCCGCGGCCGCGCGCGTGCGCGCGGCATCGCCTACATCTTCCAGGGCTCCAACCTGCTGAGCCACTTCACGGCGTTCGAGAACATCGCCTTCGCCCGTGAGGCGAGTGCGGGGTCGGCGGATGGGTGGCGCAACGGCAGGGCCGACTACGAACCGGCCGATCTGCTCGAGCTCGTCGGCCTCTCGGCAAAGCTCGACTCGCTCCCAAGCGAGCTCTCGGGAGGTGAGGCGCAGCGCGTCGCCATCGCACGGGCGCTGGCCCAGAGTCCCGAGCTGCTTCTGTGTGATGAGCCGACCGGACACCTGGACTCCGACACCGCCGAGCGGGTGCTGGATTTGATCGAGGCGCTGCAGCGGGAGTTCTCCTTCGCGCTGGTGACGGCTACGCACGACGCCGGCGTCGCCGCTCGCGCCAGCCGTGTTGTCGAGCTCACCGACGGCCGCGTCGTCGGACTGGTGAGCTCGTGAACAGCGCGGTGCGACTCGCCATCTCCTGGCTCGTTCGCGCGCCGGGGCGCTCGCTGATCCGCATCCTCGTACTTGGCGCCTCGGTCGCGCTGCTCGGCGGGATGCTGCTGTTCGTCGGCAACTCGCTGCGTACGGTCGCCGGCAGTGCCGTTCGCAGCGTACCCCTCGACCTGCAGGGACCCGTGTCGTCCTACGGCGAGGCCCGCACGGTGGCAGGCGAAGTCGCCCGGCAAAGCGGAGTGCTTCAGGCCTCCGCCGTGGCGAGTGCGCCGTTGACCGGCGGCGAACACCAGGGCCCGAACGGTCTCACGAGCTCGGGTACCGGCGCCGTGCTGGCGGTGCCCCTCGACTACAACGCCCACATCCACACGTTCCGCTTTCTCCAGGGCGCGCTGCGTCCGGGGGCTGTGGTGCTCGACCAGCAGATGGCGGCCACGCTCCAGGCCCACATCGGCGATCGGGTGACGCTACGCGCACCCGGCGGCGGCCCGCCGCGGACCTACCCGGTTTCAGGCGTGGCGCTCGTGACGGCGCCGGACAAGCTCTTCCAGCCGCTGGACCCGCAGCTCGGCCCGGCTCCCGCCCAGCCGCCCGCGAATGTGGCGATCATGGCTTTGGACACCTTCGCCTCGACCTTGGCGAAGCGTATCCCGACGATCGCTAACGCCAGCATCGGCGCCAGCGCCCAGCCTGGAGCGCAGACAGGCGTTCAATGGCAGGTGCAGACGCAACTCGACCCGGTAGCGCTGAGCGGGGGCAGTCCCAGCGCGGCGCTCGAACGCGCCACGCAGACGCGCAACCGGATCGAGCGCACACTGCCAGGACGTGTTCAGTTCGTCGACAACCTCTCGGATTCCCTGAACACGGCAGCCGGCGACGCGCTCTACGCCGAGACGCTGTACATCATGCTCGCGGTTCCCGGCGCGCTGATCGCGCTCGGCCTCGCCTACCTGGCGGCGCTTGGGACCGTCGAGCGCGATCGCCGCGACCTCGCGCTGCTGCGAGCACGTGGTGCGCGCCGCCGCGATCTGCTCGTCCTGGCGAGCCTCGAGAGCGTGATCCTCGGAATCATCGCCGGGCTGCTCGGAACCGCGGCGGCATTCGGCGCCGTCTCGGCGCTCGTCACCGGCGGAGCTCACGCGACGACAGGACGGGTGCTGCTGATAGGGGCGATCTGCATTCTCCTGGCAAGCGCCGGGGCCGGCGCCGCACGCGTCGGCGCCAGCGTCTCCTCACTGCGCACGAGCGTGGCCTCCGGGCGCCGGGGGACGCGCCGCGAAGGCAAGCCCCTCTGGCAACGTCTGTATCTCGACGTCATCTGCTTGGCTGTCAGTGGCCTGATCTACTGGCTGACCGCCAGCACCGGCTTCTCCGCGGTTATCAGCCCCGATTCCAACCCGACCCTGTCCCTCTCGGTCTACATGTTCTTCGCGCCCGCTCTGCTGTGGATCGGAGCGACGCTGCTGCTCGTTCGCCTGCGGGGGCAGGCCCTCGCCTGGCTCATCACCAGGACGGTTCGCGGCCGCGCCGCCTCGCGCCGCGCCTTCCTGCTGGTCAGCGCGGGCCGTCGCGGCGCCGCGATCAATCGCGGGCTGATCGTCGTCGGGCTGCTGCTTGCGTTCGGCGTGAACCTCGGGATCTTCTCCGCCACCTACAACCAGCAGGTCAAGGCCGACGCACAGCTCACACTCGGCGCCGATGTGACCGCCACAGCACCGCCCGGCGTCGCTGCCCGGCGCAACCTCACCCGGCAGATTGCCGCGGTTCCGGGTGTCGCGGCGGCTACCGGCGTCGAGCATTCATACGCGTACGTGGGACCGGACCTCCAGGACACGTACGGGATCGATGCCGCCTCCTTCGGGAAGGCGACCTCCTTGAGGGACTCCTACTTCCTTCATTCGAGCGCCCAGCAGGTGCTCGACCGACTGCGCTCCACCCCCGACGGGATCGCGGTCAGCAAAGAGACCATCACAGACTTCTCACTCAGGACCGGCGATCTGCTGCGGCTGCGCGTGCTGGATCGGCGCGCGGGCAAGTTCCACGTCGTCCCCTTCCACGTCGCCGGCATCGTGCAGGAGTTTCCCTCGGCGCCGAAGGACTCGTTCATGGTCGCGAACCTGAGCTACCTGGAGTCGGTCACACACGCGGGCGGGCCCAACGTCGTGTTCGCCAAGGCCAGCGGCTACCCTCCGGACGTTGCCCGCCGCGTGGCCGCGGCGACCAGCTCGTTGGGCGCCAAAGTCGACAACATCAACAACCAGAGCAGCCGCACGAGCAGCTCGATAACGACCGTCGACTTGACCGGTATCAGCCACATCGAGCAGGCGTTCGCGATCGTCCTGGCCGCCGCGGCCATGGCGCTGTTCGTCGCCCTGGGCATCTCCGAGCGCCGTCAGGAGTTCGCCACGATGGCGGCGATCGGTGCGCCCATGCGCCAGATATCGGCCTTTCTCTGGAGCGAGGCCGCGATCGTGCTCAGCGTGGGCATGGCGCTCGCGGTTGGCCTCGGCTGGCTGCTGTCTGAGATGCTCGTCGCGATTCTCCAGCACGTCTTTGACCCACCGCCCGACTCCCTGGCGATCCCGTGGGCATTTCTCGCCGGACTGGCGGGCGCGGCGATCGTCGCGACACTGCTTGCAACGGCTGTCGCCGGTCGCGGGATACGGCGTCTGCATCTCGGAGAGATCCTGCGCGAGCAGTAGTCCACGGCATGGGCCAGCTCACGCTCCCGGTCGCGCGCTGGGTGATACTTGCCCGATGACGATGACGAGGCCCCTCGCGCTGATCTTGCTGGTGGAGGATGACCGGGAGCTGCGTGCCCTCGTCACGCGCGGCCTGGAGGAGGAGGGCTTTGCGGTCGCCGGCGCGAGCACCGGAGCCGAGGCGATGGAGCGGATCTCCGCGCGAGCGCCGGATGCGCTGGTCCTCGACGTGGGCTTGCCCGACGCCGACGGGCGCGATCTCTGTCAGGCGCTGCGAGCACAGGGGATCCAATCTCCGGTGCTGTTCCTCACTGCACGCGACGCGCTGACAGATCGTCTGGCCGGCTTTGGGGCGGGGGGTGATGACTATCTCTGCAAGCCCTTCCCGCTGGCGGAGCTGACGGCGCGCCTGCGCGCGGTTCTCAACCGTGCGGGAGTGGACGGCAAGGTGAGCGCCGCCGGTCTGAGCCTCGATCCGATAAGCCACGAGGCTTCCTACGGTGGGCACAGCGTCCGGCTCACTCCCACGGAGTTCCGGTTGCTCGGTGCTCTGGCTGCCCGGTCCGAGCGGGCGATCAGCCGCCGTGACCTGGTGCGCGCGGCCTGGCCGGACGGCGCCGTCGTGCATGACAACACGATCGATGTCTACCTGGCGCGTTTGCGTCGCAAGCTGCGCATGCTCCCCGGCGCCCCGGCGATCACGACCATGCATGGCGTCGGCTACCGCATGCGATGAAGCTCCGCCGCATCAGCCTGCGCACGAGGCTCGCCGCGAGCGCCGCCGCAGGCGCGGCGATCACGCTCGCCATGCTCATCACCACGTTCAATCTGGTGCTCGACGCGCGCCTGCGCGCCGATGCAGACAACGTCCTACGCGAGCGGGCGGCCACGGTCTTGCGAGGACTCGGCACAGTCGATGGACGCCTGTCGGTGATCGAGGCTCCCGACCAGGGCGCGATCGACGCGCAGACATGGATATTCGCCGGGCAACGCACACTGGAGCAGCCCGTCGGCGCCGATCCGCGCAACCAGCAGGCGGCCCTCTCGCTGGCGGCGAGGAGATCGGGGTTCAGGACAGTAGAGGCGACAGACACCCGCCTGCTGGCGGGGCCGGCGCGCCAAGCCGGCCGACTGTTGGGAACGGTGGTCGTGGGCGCGTCCCTGGCGCCCTATGAGAGCACCGCCTCCTCGGCGCTGCTCGGCTCGGTCATCCTGGGACTGCTCACGCTCGTCGCGATCGCGGCGCTCTCACGCTGGCTCATCAACCGCGCCCTGCGTCCGGTGGTCCAGATGACCGCCGAAGCGGCGGATTGGGCCGAGCACGACGATCTCTCACGCCGGTTCTACGCAGGCGAGCCCCACGACGAGCTCAGCGCGCTGGCCTCGGTGTTCGACGGCCTGCACTCCCGCTTGGCCCAGAGCCTTAGACGCGAGCAGCGCCTGACGGCCGAGGTCTCTCACGAGCTGCGCACGCCGCTGGCGAAGATCCTCGCCGAGGCCGAGTTGTCAACCACTCGGGAGCGCTCCTCGCGGCAGTACCGCGCCTCCCTGGAGCTGATCAGGCGCCATGCACAGGACCTGCAACGTGTGCTCGAGACGCTCCTCGCCTCCGCTCGCGCCGCTGTGCTCGGTGGCACGCAAGCCAGCGACGCACGAGAGTCCGCGCGGCGCGCGCTCGCCCCCCTATGCGACAACCTAGCGGCACGGGGCAAGTCCATCGAGCTTGTGTGCTCGCGGCCGGTAAGGGTGGCCGTCGAGACCGATGTTGTGGAGCGCATCCTCTCCCCCCTGCTTGAGAACGCCACCCGTTTCGCCCGACATCACATCGTGCTCGACATACGAGCAGCCGACGGCGAGGTGATGTTCGAGATCCGCGACGATGGCCCGGGCGTTGACCCTCGCGACCGGGAACGGATCTTTGATGCTGGCTTCCGCAGCACCGAACCGCACATGGAAACCCATGTCGGGGCGGGGCTTGGTCTACCGCTCGCTCGTCGTCTCGCGCGCGCTGCCGGAGGAGAGGTAGAAGCGAGAGCCTCGAACGATGGGGGCAGTTTTGTCGTTCGTCTCCCCACCGGCTGAAGTCCTCGAGCCGGCGCAGCCTCAGCTCCGTCAGTGAATCGGTGCAGGGTCTCAACGACGACTCGGCGGGTTCCAGCCAGTCAGCAGTCGACTCCGCAGCGCTGGGCGGCGTCCCCCTAACATGGATCTCGTGTCGGCCATCCACGAGATCGCCCCGTTCGACACGGTTGAGCCGCACCCCTCGGGCGTGACCCTTCGCGCGCTCGCCAACGGCGACGAGGGCGAGCTGCGTCGTATCCATGCAACCGCGGAGATCGCACGCTGGTGGGATGCCCCTGAGGAGAGCTTTCCCTGGGATGAGCCCGAATCGACCCGGCTGACGATCGTCATAGATGGCGCGGTCGCAGGTCTGATCCAATTCCACGAGGAGCGCGAGCCCAAGTATCGCCACGCGGAGATCGACCTGTTCCTGGATCCGGCCCTGCACGGCCGCGGACTCGGCACCGAGGCCGTGAGGCTCGTCGTGCGCCATCTCATCGACGACCGTGGCCATCACCGCATCACGATCGACCCTGCGACGACGAACATCGCGGCCATCCGCGCCTACGAGAAGGTCGGCTTCAAACCCGTCGGCGTCATGCGCCGGTCCGAGCGCGATTCCGACGGTGGAGGGTGGCATGACTCTCTGCTGATGGAGCTGCTCGCCGACGAGATCTGACGCTCGGGTCCGCGGCCGGCTGAAGACGCGCCACCATACGGCCGTTGAGCCGCGCATCGCACATGGCGCTGTGCATCCCGTTCTCAGCCGGATGCCCGGACGGCCTGGGCGCGCGGGCCGGACGCTCTCATCGCGAGTCCTCCTCGGGGCTGCTCGGATCGTTGTGCATGCCGGCGAACAGCTCACCCGGATGAACATCGAGCGCCGCCGCGAGCTTGAGTATGTTCGTCAGGCTCGGGTTGCGTGTGCCCCGCTCGATGCCGCTGATGTAGGTCCGGTCCAGGCCGCACTGCAGCGCCAGGCTTTCCTGAGAGACACCCCGCCGGCTGCGGATCGCGCGGATCGCCTGACCAAAGGCAGCGTGCGCCGGTGATCGAATCGTCATGCCCACAGCTTTCCGCCTTGACGACTATTAGTCTATGGACTATCGGTCACATCATTCAGGACAGGCGCCCCGGCGCGGCGGCCACCGCCCGGGGCACGGCACGGAAGGAGCACTCCCATGCAGGATCAAACTAAGCAGATCTCCAGCGACCGCAACCCCCTCCTCGAGCGAGCGATCGTGCTGCAGAGCATCCGCGGCGATCACGACGACGGCTGGGCGCGCAGCGAGTTGGCGGCCGAGCTGGGGGACGCGGACCCGATCGCGGTCCGCGTCTCCCTGAGCCGCCTGGAGGAGGAGGGCGTGATCGAATTCGCGGGCGAGACGGTACGAGCGTCGCGGGCAACTGTGCGCCTGAACGAGCTGGACATGATCGCCATCTGAGTCCTACTCGCTCGACTCTCCTGAAGCACGCGAAACGGCCGCCGGCGGTGCGCCGTCGGCGGCTCATCGCAGAGCCTCAGAGATCCCACACAACGCCCTCACGCTGCCACCGGCACCCGCGAACCGGCCTGTGTCGCGCGCTCACCCCGGCTCGACGATCGAGCCGGGCGGCGGACGTCCGGGGATCGCTGCGCCCTCGCACTGGCGCACGCAGCGCCGGTAGACGCCATGAAAGCCCAGCAGTTCGGGAGCCGTGACGAAGCGATAGCCGCGCGAGCGCAACGCCCGGATAATGCCGGGATAGGCCGCCAGGGTCTGTCCGCGCGGGCCGCCACCGTCGTGGGAGATCACGATCGAGCCGGGCCGGACTTGCGCGAGCACGCGCCGACGGATCGCCGCGGTGCCCGGCAGCGTGTAGTCGCTGGGGTCGACATCCCATGTGATCGTCGCCATGCCGAGCGAGGCGGCGGTCCGCACGACCGAGCTGTCGTAGTAGCCGTAGGGCGGGCGGAACACACACGGGGTGTAGCCGCTGAGACCACGGATCGCCCGGATCGTGCTCTGCAACTGGTCGCGCACGCCTCCGCTGGTGACGAGATCCGGATGCGTGTAGGTGTGATCGCCCAGCGCATCCCCGTCGCGCAGCTCTTCGTGCAGTGTCGCCCGATAGCGCGAGGCGATCTGCTCCCCGATCATGAAGAACGTCGCGACGGCGCCATCGGCGTGGAGCATCCGCACGAAGCTGGGCGTGAGCGGATAGGGACCGTCGTCGAAGGTAAGCGCCACCTCTCGGCGTCGCGGACCATGGGACGTAGCGACCGCGGGCCCGCGCCGAACACACCCGATCGGGCGGTAACGGACCGGCGCCCGCGCGACCGGCTCGATGATGTGCTGTTCGGTTGGCGCATGCGCCAACCGACGGGGTGCCGCATGCGGCACCCCGTTCCAGGCGGCGCATGCGCCGCCTGGCGATCTCGCACATGTGCGAGATCGGAGCAGGGCCGCATGCGGCCCTGCTGACCCCGTCGCATGCGACGGGGTCGACTCGCCTGCCGAGTCATGCGGGATCAGCCACAGAACCAGCGCGAGCGTTCCGCCCAGCAACGCAAGCCCGGCCAATGTCAGACGCCGCCGAGCCGAGCGTGCGCGGAGAGACCCGGAACCCACCAGGTTGACGATATCGCGGGCCGGCGCGGACCTACTCGACGGAGACGCGACGCCCCTGCAGCTCTCCTTCGGCGAGCCTGGCGCGGAGGACCTTCTTGTCGAACTTGCCGACGCTCGTCTTGGGAACCTCCTCGATGAACGCGAACTCCTCGGGGATCCACCACTTCGCGACGCGCCCGCTCAGATGCTCATGCAACTCGCGCGCACCTGCACTCGAGCCCTCGCGCATGACCACGCAACAGAGCGGGCGCTCGGCCCAGCGCTCGTCCGGGCGGGCGATCACCGCTGCCTCGAGCACGTCGGGGTGGGCCATGACCTCGTTCTCGAGCTCCACCGAGGAGATCCACTCTCCCCCGGACTTGATCACGTCCTTGGAGCGGTCGGTGATCTGCACGTACCCGCGCTCTTCGATCGAGGCGATGTCACCGGTGCGCAACCAGCCCGCATCGAACTTCTCGTCGTCCTCCTTACCGTGAAAGTAGCGCGCGGCGATCCACGGCCCGCGCACCTCAATCTCGCCCGTGGACTGCCCATCCCAGGGAACCTCGACGCCGCCGTCGCCGATCAGGCGCAACTCCACCCATGGCATCGCCCGACCCTGTCTGGCACGATCGTCCCAGTAGGCGTCGTCGTGCTCGCCCGTCTCATCCGGGCGCGAGTAGGTGGCGACCGGGCTGGTCTCGGTCATGCCCCAGGCCTGGAATATGCGCACACCGTGGCGCTCCTCGAAGTCGCGCATCAGCTGGCGCGGCACGGCCGAGCCGCCGCAGGCGGCGTTCGACAGCGATGAGAAGTCGAGGTCGGGGTGCTCGTCGGCGTAGCGCAGCAGGTCGGCGAATATCGTCGGCACACACCCCATCAGCGTGGGGTGCTCGGCGGCGATCAACCCGGCCAGCGGCTCGGCCTGCAGGAACCTGTCGGGCAGGATCAGGTCGGCGCCGGCGAGCGCGGCACCGTGCGGCAGACCCCAGGCGTTGGCATGAAACATCGGCACGACCGCCAGCACGCGATCGGCGCGCGACAGGCCGACGGCGTCGCGCATCAGGGTGGCGGAGGAGTGCAGGCTGATCGAGCGGTGCGAGTAGAGCACGCCCTTGGGGTTGCCGGTGGTGCCGCTCGTGTAACACAGGGCCGCGGCCCGGCGCTCGTCCACGTCGGGGTAGTCATATCCGCCGGGACCTGCCTGCTCGAGCAGCTCCTCATAGCTCAGCGCGTTCGGCAGGCTGCCCTGCTCGCCCTCGCCCATGATCACGTAGTGACGGACACCCTCGAAGCTCGGAGCGAGCTCCTGAAGCAGCGGCACGAGCGAGGCGTCGACGAAGATGACCTGATCCTCGGCGTGATTGACGATGTAGGTGAGCTGCTCCTCGAACAGACGAATGTTGAGCGTGTGCAGGACCGCGCCGACGCACGGGATCGCGAAGTACAGCTCGAAGTGACGCTGATTGTTCCACGCGAACGTGCCCACCCGATCGCCCTGCTGTACGCCGAGACGCGTGAGCGCACGCGCGAGGCGATCGATCCGCTCGGCGCTCTCGCCGTAGGTCATGCGCGTGCGGACGCCCCCCTCGCCGAGAGTGACGACCTCGGCATGTGGATGACTGAAGCGCAGACGACGCAGGATGTGATGCAGCGTCAGAGGAAAGTCGTCCTGCATCAGTCCCTGCAGCGCACCGCCGATGCCGGCGTCACTGTTCATGCTCCCATGCTGTCCTGAGCTGCTCGGCATCTGCGTAACCCTCCCTCTCGATCCCATGCTTGACCCGTCGTTGATCCGTTCCAGCCGTCTGCGCTTACCTGCTCAGGCGATGCCCGTGCAGCGCTGTGAGATCACTGTAGATCGTGTGCGTGCGCTGGGCGATGTCATCCCAGTCAAACCGCAGCACATGCTCGGAGGCCTCGGTGACCAGACGGTCGCGCAGTTCGCTGTCGACTAGCAACCGCTCGATCATGACGCCGAGGTGCTCGGCGTCACCGCCGTTGAAACGCAGCCCAACGCGGTCGCCCGAGGGCACGACCTCGCGCAGACCGCCCGTGTCGGCGACGATGCAGGGGCAGCCCGAGGCCATCGCCTCCAGAGCCACGAGTCCGAACGGCTCATAGATCGACGGCACCACGCAGAGATCGGCGATCCGGTAGAGCGAGTGCAGCGCGTCGTCGCCGATCCAGCCGAGGAACACACCATGCCGGGACAGGCCCAACCGCTCGGTCTGAGCGCGCAGTTCGGCCTCATGTGTTCCCGAGCCCGCCACGAGAAAGCGCACCGCGCCGACTCGCTCGATCACTCCCGGCAGCGCGTCCAGGGCGAGCTGAAATCCCTTCTCGTAGACGAGCCGTCCCACGAGCAGCACGAGCTGATCCTCGGGCTGTGCGAACTCGCGCCGCAGCGCGTCCAGATCGCCGACCGGTTGCAAGTCGCGTGGGTCGATCCCGTTGGGGATCACCGTGATGCGCCGCTCGTCGATGTCGAATATGTCCGCGACATGACCGCGCATGTAGTAGGAGCAGACGATCACCGTGTCCGCGCGCTGAGCCATCGAGCGCTCGACGGAATGGATGTGCGACTGCGGAGGATCCTGAACCCAGCCCTGGTGACGGCCATGCTCAGTCGCGTGAATCGTCGTCGCGTAGGGGATGTCGAGCTGCTCGGACAGCGCCGCGGAGGCGTGCGCCACGAGCCAGTCGTGACCATGGACGAGATCGTAGGAGCGCTCCCCGGCGAGCGCCAGACCGGCCGCGAGCATGTCGTCGTTCATGCGCCCCACCCATGCGACGAACCGGTCGAGATCGCGGGGCCAGCCGGGCTCGGGCACCCGATACACGGTCACGCCCCCGCGATCTTCCACCGACAGGCCGACGATCGAGCCGGCGGACCCGTCCCGCTAGCCGCCGCCGTCGATCTCGTGGGAGCCGTAGTTCTCGCTCGCGGTCTCCAGGATCCGCCGATCGATTCCCGCTCGCTCGCTGGACCCGCGAGTGAGCACATCCACCGACACACCACGGCGCACGAGCGCCTCGGCCAGCTTGCGCACGTGTCGCGCCAGGCCACCCTCGATCACCGGCGGGTACTCCCAGGATAAGAGCAGCACGCGGTCGCTCATCCACGAGACCCTATCTACTTGCCCCGGATAAACGGCTAGAACCAGAACGGCCGCGTCGTTGTCTGACGCGGCCGGTCCGGGCATTTGGGTTGTTGCTCTGGTCGAGCGGTGGT
>Ga0193728_1000397_pt1 | contig 20842 bp, 21 predicted proteins | sample U1c1metaG_FD_143037 | JGI IMG/M metagenome (GOLD analysis project Ga0193728, IMG submission 143037) | Soil microbial communities from a riparian zone of the East river system, Colorado, United States - U1c1 | ecosystem: Environmental > Terrestrial > Soil > Riparian zone | place: USA: East River...
GAGCACGACGCCGGGCAGCTCACGCGTCCGCCGGACAACCCTCACCGCGGCTCGTGCGACCTCGTCCGGGACTTCGATCGCATCTGCCGCGTCCTGCACGAGCAACACGGCGCGCTCGCCGAGCAAGGACGTCACGTCGCCGATCACGTCGGGTGTCACGCCGCGGCGGGGAAGCTCGAGCATCGCAAGGTCGTCCTCCTCCGTGCCGTACTCGAGATGAATGCGGAAGAGAAAGCGATCGAGCTGCGACTCGGGAAGCGTGAACACGCCCTCGTGCTCGTGCGGATTCTGCGTTGCGATCACGAAGAAGGGCGACTCCAATCGATGTGTCTCACCCTGGACGGTCACGCTTCGCTCCTGCATCGCCTCGAGGAGCGCAGCCTGGGTGCGTGGCGGCGTGCGGTTGATCTCGTCTGCGAGGAGGACGTTGGTGAAGAGCGCGCCGCGCTCGAACACTTTCTCCGTGCCCCGCTCGCGAATCGTTCCGACCAACTCCGCGGCGGACGTGTCCGGCGTGAACTGGACACGGCGGAAACGAGCGCCGAGGAGGCGCGCGATCGCCTGAGCGAGCAGCGTCTTCCCGGTTCCGGGCGGACCCTCGAGCAGCACGTGGCATCGCGCGATCAGGGCGATGAGGATCAGCTCGACCGTTCGCTCTTCGCCGACGATGGCTTTCGCGACCTCGAGCTGCGCAGCGCGCAAGACGTCACCGAGGTGCTCCAGCGGCCGTTCGCGGATAGCCGTTGCGAGGTCGAGAGTCTCGATCGTCGGCGCCGTGTTCTCGGAGGGCAGATCTGCCTGGCTTGAGTCGGAGTCCATGGTTTGTCCTATCTGCGGACGAAGACGGCGAGCTGTGTGTCCACGTGGGTTTGCGTGAGTCGAGAGTCGCGGAGCAGCGTGCGTTGCAGATCTTTTCCCCGCGGAAGGGCGACGACGATGATTCGCGCTCCGCGCGCTGCCGCGCGCCAGTGATCGGTGATCTCGCTCTTCCACTGAATAGTGGACAGCAATTGCTTCGACGTCAGCTGCTCGAATCGGACGTCGTAGGCGACGCGACCGACGAGCGTCGGATACCGAAACATGAGCCAGTCCGAGAACCGTTCGTCGGAATAGACACGAGCGGAGGGCTCACGCGCCGCTGCGGCAGCAACGGCGTCTCCGCCTGCAGCGGGGAAGTAACGGGCGAGGCGAGCCTGGCCCTGCGAAGCGACGGCCACGACGGCAACGACGAGGAAGAATGCCCCGGCCACCCCGAGCAGAGCGTTCACGCGACCGTTGGAACGTTGACGGTCGCCGAGCTCGGCCTCGAATGCAGCGCCGAGTATCAGCAGCGAGCCGAACCCGAGCCAGACGACGTTGCGGACCGCGACGAAGGCGAGTCCTATGAGGGCGAGCTGGGCAACCACCGCAAACGGTCCCAGCAGCCGTGTGTGGCGCGCAGTCAACCAGAGAGCGCCGGCTGCGAGGACGATCACCGGAGCCGTGGCGATGTTCAGGGACAGGGGCCTCCACTCGGTTACCAGGCTGCCGAAGCTCGGATTGAGGAGCGTGTGGTGGTAGTAGCCGATGATCGCGGTTCCGTACGGCGTCGCCACTCCGGCGACGACTGCACCGAGCGCGAGTGCGACCGAACGCAGTCGCAAGGCCGGATCACGCAGACCGGTCAAGGCGCGCAGAAGTACGAGGCCGGCGCCTACCGTGACGGATCCGTGCAGGTTCGCCCAGAGAACGAGGAGTGGCAACGTGGCGAAGACGCGCCGAGACGGACGCCGCGCGTCTGCGAGGAGCAGTGCAAGCACTGTCACGAACAATGGAAAGGCGAGGACCTGTGTGCGGACACGTCCGGCTCCGAGCAAGACCGCGTACGCAGACAACGCCAACAGCCACGCGACCGTGCGCGCGCCGACGCCGCTGCGGCGAACGAACACCACGCTACCCCCGAGCGCGGCGACGACGAGCGCGACGCTGCACACACCGAGGAGGACAAGCCCTCCGACCTCGTAGAGGCCGTAGGACGCAAGATGTGCAAGCCACTGTTGGTCGATCCAGCTCTTCCCGAGGCTCCAGTAGGTGAGAGTGTCGTGATGAGGCAATCCCGATCGCGCGATCGTCCGGCCCGCGAGGAGAGAAACCCACGTGTCCTGTGAGATCGCGAAGCTCAGCCTGGCCGTGAGAGCCGCCGCGATGGCCGCGACGCGCCACAGGAGGAAGCCGTCGACCCGAAGGAGGTTCGCGAGCCGCACAGTCGAGGTCGCTCCGCGAGCGACGGAAGGCGTTACGGGGATGTCCACCTCTGTTTCGTAGCTCACGCCGGCCGACCCCGCCCCCGCCATGAGGCTGGGCAACCCCGTCTCAACGAGGGGTGGCTTCGAGGCGCGCCTTCAATAGAGGTAGGGAATGAGACGTCGCCTGACACTCGTCATGTAGCGGCGGTATTCGTCGTCGTTCGCCAGCACGCGCTCCTCCTCGCGGATCCGCACGAGCTGAGCCAGCACGGCCAGTGCGAGCAGGACAATGTTGCGCGCGCTGGGGCTCTCGAGGATGTAGGCGAACCAGGCCACGAAGTAGCCGGCGTAGGCCGGATGTCTCACGAGGCGGTACAGACCGTGCGTGCGGATGCCGCGATTCGCGGCGACGAGCCCGAACGAGCGGCCGAGCGCGCCGAGGCTCGCGAGAGCGATCGCGACGCCGACGAGCTGCAGGGGCTCTGAAACGGCGTGAGGGATGCCTCCGCCGTCGGGCCTTCCGAAGAGCATCGCGAACGCTCCGAGCGGTGCTGCGACCCAGGCCGACGCCGTGCCGCTCACGAACAGCGGCTCGCGGCGCACGAGGAACAAGCCGGCCGTCCAGGCCTCGAGGATCGTGAGGCCGAGCCCGGTCGGCGATCCCGTGCGGCGCCACGAGTCGAGGTTGGCCCACGCGAAGAGCGCGAAGAGCACCACGAGCGCGGCGTTCGTCGCGTAGCGTCCGTACTGTCGCATCAGCGCCCGCTGAATGTCTTGAAGATCGCCATCACCGCGGGGCCGAGGATGACCACGAACATCGCGGGGAAGATGAGGAAGGCCAGCGGGAAGAGCATCTTGGTTGGGGCCTTCGCCGCACGTTCCTCGGCCTTCTGACGGCGGATCTTGCGCATCTCGGTTGCGAGGTCGCGCATGATCTTCCCGATCGAGACGCCGAGTGATTCGCCCTGGAGGATCGCGCGAACGAAGGTCCGCATCGCGGGCGTGTCCGCCCGCTCCTGGAGGTTCGACAGGGCTTCGTTCGTCGACAGTCCCATGTCCTGCTCCTGAAGGGTGAGGCGCAGCTCCTCGCCGAGAGGCCCGTGCATCCGTCGCGCGGCCATTTGCAGCGACCCGCTGAAGCCGACACCCGCCTCGACCGTCGTCACGAGGACGTCGATCAGCTCTGGCATCTGATAGTCGATCTCGTCGATCCTGATCCGGGCCTGCCTGCGTACCAGGATGATCGGGCCCTGCCAGCCGCAGCCGAACGCGATGAGCAGTCCGAGGATGGTCCTGGCAGCGGAGGAACCGCTGGAGATGCTCACCCACAGCCAAAGGAGTGGCAAGCCGGCGCCCGCGAGAACGCGGTAGCCCATGAACCGCCGCGGCGACACCGAGTACATCCCGGCGGATCTGAGCTCCTTCCGAATCACGTCCTCTCGCATCAGGCCGGCTCGATGTGCCACGAGGTCGCCCAGTGTCGTCGCGAGGTCGTTCACTGCACTCGTGACCGGACTGGAGGGCCGCGCCTCAGCCGGAGCGGAGTGCTGGAAGCCGTACAGGCGCATTGCACCGATGGTCTCCACGATCCGCGCGCGTCGCACTCCGGCTGCGCGCAGCACGAGCCAGATGGCGCAGCCGAGGAAGCCCAATCCGATCAGCAGTATGAGAATCATTTGTCCTCTAGACCTTGATGTCGACGATGCGCTTGATTGCGAGCGAGCCCATGATGATCATGAGGGTGGCAATTGTCAGAATGATCTGGCCGCCCGTCGAGGTGAAGAGCGGCTTGATGTATTGCGGGTTGATGAGCGAGATGAACGCCGCGAGCGCGACGGGGAGGAGGCTCAGGATCCAGCGGGCCATCTTGCCTTGCGCGGTAAGAGTACGAATCAAACGGCGGAGGTCGAATCTTCCGCGAATCGTCTCGATCACACGCTCGAGCACCTCTGCCATGTTGCCGCCGGCCTGCCGCTGGAGCTCGGCGACGAGAGCGACCTGCTCAAGATCGTTGTTCGCCATCCGACCGGAGATCTCGCGCAACGAGTCTTCGAGCGGAACACCGAGCTGCTCGTCTGCGACGACTCGGGTGAACTCACGTTTCGACGGCTCCGCGGCGTCCGCCGCGACGACGGAGAGAGCGCCGACGAAGCTGTGGCCGGCGCGGAGCGCCGAGGCGAGCACCTGCAGGTTGTCCGGCAGCTGCTCCTCGAACCTGTAGCGAACCTTGCGGAGCTGGTTCTTGCAGTACGAACGAACAAGGAATGGAACAAAGAGTCCGAAGATGCAGAAGACCGGTGAGATGAGGTAGAGAACCAACCCGACGATGAGCGTCCCGACGATCGCCAACCCGAGCATCTGCTGGGCCGAGACGTCGATGCTTGCGATCTCCAACTCCTCCCTGAAGCGCGCCCACCAGCGGGTGCGAGCGAGGGAGCGCTCTGTGCCGCCGAGGAGGCGCGAGCTGAGCAGGGTCTTGGAATCGGAAGAATCCGGCTCGGAGACGAGCGTCGCGAACTCGGCGATGCGCGCTGCGACCTGCGACGGCCTCCGCCGCAGGAGCAGTATCAGGGACAGCGCCGCCAGGCCCGCACCCAGGAGTGCGATGACGACGGCCGATGCGACCGAGCCCCAGAAGCGCTCGAACAGCGATCGGTGAAACGGGGGAACCGCCGAGATCGACGGCGCCAGGTAGGTGATCGTCGCATTGCCCTCGTTGCGGATGGCGACCGTCAAGACCACATGTGCGCCAGGGTTCGCGTCGGATCGATATCGCAGCACGTACTCGCTCGCGAGCGTTTGCCCGAGCTGATCGAAGACCGGAGCCAGACCGGCGGACGAGGTCGCCTGTGCATACGTGCCGCCGGTACCGCGCGCGAGCGCCGCAAGCGGCGTCGACTTGAAGCTCCCGGAGTGCAGCCCGACCGCGAAGATTCGGACACGCTGCCGCTGTGCACGAGTGATCAGTGCGGTCTCTCCGTTCTTGCTGCCCGTGTCCGCACCGTCAGACAGCAGAACGATCGAGGAGCTGGACAGATGTGCTCGACGAATCACCGTCAGGGCCTGCGCGAGTGCGTCGTAGATGCGAGTACCCGACTGCGTGCCGGGCGGCCGCGCGAGTGCCGCGGACACCGCGGACGCGTCGGCGGTTGGCCCTTGAGCGAGCGTCGAGCTCGCGTTGAAGGTCATCAGCCCGACTCGTTGGCTCGGCAGGAGGCGGTTGGCGAATTGTCGTGCGGCTGCGAAGGCGTCGTCGAGTGGCCGTCCGCGCATGCTGTTCGACGAGTCGATCACCAGCAGGACACCCAGATGCTCGGACGATGCGCTCGTCGTCACGAACGAGGGATCCCGCACCGGCTGGTTGTTCTCGCGCACGACAACGTCAGCCGATGTCAGGGGCCTGCTGTTGGGCAGACCGACGAGGAACCCCCGTTCCGGAAACTGGAGGCGGGAGATCGGCGTGACCGCGACCCCGCCGGTGTCCGCAAGCGCACTTGCGACAGCCAACATCGTGAAGACGGTCGCGACGAGTACGGCGCTGAGGAGCCGGCGATTCACTACTGCGCAGCTCCGGGAGCAACGTAGGCAGAGGGTGTCGCCGTGGGCGGCGAATCGGACCCGCCGCTCGAGAAGAGGTATCCAGGCAGCTCCACGCCGCGCTTCTCGAACTTGTGGATGAACGCAGGCCGAAGCTTCGTCGCCTCGAGTTGGCCGATCACCGTCCGGTCGGCCAACACTTGGTCGATCTTGAACGTGTAGATGTCCTGAAGCGTGATCACCTCCGACTCCATGCGCTGTACCTCGGTGATCGACGTAACCCTTCGCGTACCGTCCTCGAGTCGGTCCAGCTGGACGATGAGATCGAGCGCCGAGGACACTTGCCCGCGGATCGCCCGCAGCGGTAGATCGAAGCCGGCCATCAGCACCATCGTCTCGATCCTCGCGAGTGCATCGCGCGGGGCGTTTGCGTGCACGGTGCAGAGCGACCCGTCGTGGCCGGTATTCATCGCCTGGAGCATGTCGAGCGATTCCGCCCCGCGCACCTCACCGACGATGATCCGGTCGGGTCGCATGCGCAGCGCGTTCCGAACGAGCTCACGGATCCCGATCTCGCCTTCACCTTCGATGTTCTTGGGACGCGACTCCAGCCGCAGCACGTGTCGCTGGCTCAGTTGCAGCTCGGCCGCATCCTCGATCGTCACAATCCGTTCCGAGTCGGGGAGCGCCGCAGAGAGCGCATTCAGAAGCGTCGTCTTACCTGTCCCGGTGCCGCCCGAGATGAGAATGTTGAGCCGAGCCTCGATGCACCGCCGGAGGAAGTCGACCGACTCGGCCGACAGTGTCCCGATGCGGATGAGCTCCTCGAGGTTGAACCGCTTCTGGTGGAACTTCCGAATCGTGATCAGCGGGCCGGAGAGGGAAAGGGGCGGGATCACGGCGTTGACGCGGGAACCGTCGGGCAGGCGCGCATCCACCATCGGCGACGACTCGTCGATTCGGCGGCCCACCTGCGCGACCATCTTGTTGATGATCCGGCGCAGGTGCGAATCGTCGTTGAAACGCAGAACAGTCTCGTAGAGCCGGCCCTGCCGCTCGACCCAGATCTTCTCGGGGCCGTTCACCATGATCTCGGACACGGTGTCGTCGGCGAGCAACCGCTCGAGCGGCCCATAGCCTAGGACGTCGTCGGCGATCTCGGAAAGCAGCCGCTCGCGGTCGTCGCGCGAAAGTCCGGCCTCCGCCTGGAGGCGGTCGCGGAGATCGGCCTCTACCCGTTGGCGGAGCGAGGCCGGATCGACGCCGACGCCGAAGATCTGCGGACCGACGTCGTTGATCAGTGCCAGGTGCAGTCGGTTCTTCAGCTCGGAGAATGGATCGTGCGCTTCGCCGGTCGTGCCGAAGGGCCGAGAGATTCGCTCGTGCAGGTCCATGGGTTACCGCCTCCTGCCGAGCATCGTGCCCGCCCGACTTCGCTTGGCTTTGCCGATGAGAGCTTCCGGAGCCGCAAGCCGTTCGACGGCGTCGAACTCCTGGACGTACGACTTGGCGAGATCCCTGAATGCGCGAGCTGCAACCGACCGCTCGTTCATCATCACGATCGGGCGACCCTCGGTGACTCCGCGCACGATCTCCTTCTCTTCGGGCACGAACGCGTCCGGGATCAAGCCGAGGATCGCCTCCGCGTCGCGACGCGAGATGCCGCTGCCGCTGTCGGAGCGGTTGAGCACGAACTTGATCTTCGAGCCCTTGTGCCCCATCAACTCGAGGGTCTCTAGGCCGAGCTTGCTGTCCTTCAACGAGAGGGCATCCAGAGCGCCGACCATGCAGAGGTGCGACGCAGCGTCGATCGCGGCGATCACCTCGGGCGAGAAGGACGGCGGGGTATCGACGATGACGACGTCGCTGCAGGTGCGGAGCGTCTTCAGGACGTCGCGCACGAACTCGACGCCGATGAGACCTGCCTGGTCCGGTCGCGTCGGCCCGAGAAGGGCGCGAAGCCCGGACGAGTGCGTCGTCAGGAAGCTCTCGACCTTCTCCGAGTCGAGCGACCCGCCGGCGCGAACGAGGTCGTAGATCGTCCGCTCGGGCGACAGGCCGAGTGCGATACCGACGTCGCCGAACTGGAGGTCGAGATCGACGAGGACAGGCTTTCTCCCGGCGAGCGCCAGAGAGACCGCGAGGTTGCAGGAAGTGAGGGTCTTACCGGTGCCTCCCTTGGGCCCGAGCATGCAGATCATCGGCGCCTGGCCCATGGGGGCGCCGGTTCCCTGCTTCCGCGCGACGGCCTTTTCCAGAGCGAACTGGATGCGCTCCAGCGACTCCGGCATGATCACCAGGTCGTCCGCGCCCGCCTCGAACGCACGAGCCATGAATCCGTTCGCGGCTCCTTCGTACAGGACGACGATCGGCCGCGCCGGCCGCTGTTTCGCCGCGCTTTCAATCAGATACAGCGCTTTGTCCGAGACGCGCTTGGTGACGACCACGAGAAGATCGGGCGACGTCTCCTCGATCGCTCGCCAGCTCGCGTCCATGCCCTCGACGACGCCGACGATCTGAAGGGGCGGCCCGACAGCGAGCGAATGACCGACCGCAACCGTTTCGATCCCCTCGTCGAGGGCGAAGAGCGTCTTGACTGTCGACGGGCTCATCAATGCCCTCCGAAGGACCGCTGGACAACAACGGCGGGAACTCCGAGCAGGAGGGTCTCGGCCGTTACGAGCCGCGGCGGCACCGGCTTCGCTCCGGTCGGCGGCCTCAGGACTGCCCACAGCTTGCCGTTGTCGGACGCGAACGCCAGGTTCTCGGCGTCGGCACTGGTGGCTTTCAGCGAGACGTTCGAGGTGCCACCGCCCGCCGCCTTGCCGACGGCGACCACGGCAACGTCCTGCAGGATCAGCTTGAGCACGGGCCGCGACTGGCCGCCCTGCTGCGGGACGCCCCGCGCGTCGACGGGGACGATATTGAAGCCGGCGTAGATGTCGACGTGGTCGCCTGCGTTCAGCTGCCCGCTGAGCCCATGGGCGGAATCGAGCGGGATGCTGATCACGCGCTCGGTCTTCGTGAGGGTGCTCGCCACCGATGAAACGCCCGTGGCGAAGTCCGCCGTCGTTAACTGCTGACCCGGGAAGATGTCGTGGACGGCGACACGACCGCGGAGTGACACCGGGTCGCTGATCGCGCCGTTCAGGAGCTGGCTCTCGCGCATCGTCGTCGTCTGGAACAACTCGTTCGCAGCGACGGCGCTGCCGGGGGTGCCCTTGGCGATCGTCTTTTTCGCGACAAGCACGGTCGCGGGAAGAGCGCCGGCGTTGACGCTGTGCCGGTAGTTGCTCAGGTAGACGAGGATGGCAGCTCCCGCGAGCAACGCCGCGAGTGCCGCAAGTGCGAGCGTGCCCCTCCTCGTCGACGTCAGTCTCTCTACGAGCTCCATTTCGAACTGCCTCCTCTTACTTCGTCAATGATGGAACACATGGTGTTGGGCTTGCCGGATCGCAAACGGTGGTACCGGGCGTGCCAAGTGTGTCGACGTACTTCACGAAATGCCCCCAGATATCTCCCAGCTGCGATGATGCTCCCGAGTCGGGGAATGGTTCGTTTGTATTGGTGCACCCGGCGCTCGCGCCGTCCCAGCCCGTGACGTAAAACGCAGCCAGACGCACGACCGGCACCTTCACACCCGCGCCGTTGCCGTTGTCCCACGCGGCGGAATCGGTGAGGAGGATGAGGACAAGCCGCGGGTCTGGGCCTGTCGAGCCGCTGTAGCTCGGGTAGTTGTTGCAGGAAGCACCCCAGCGGTCGTTCATCCCCTGGCGAACTGGGCCGACCTTCGCCCCCTGTCCGATGGAGTTCGTGTCTGCGCAGTCGGGCGGCGTCACTGCGTCGCAGATAGGCGTATACGGAGAGGGATGCACCTGATACTGGTTCGTGCAGCCGTTCTCGATCTGCAGTCGATGGCCATCGTGCCGCTCCCGTTCGTGAACTTCGATCGAAGAACGATCGTCGGATCGGCGGCACACTTGTACGTTGCGCCGCTCATCCCCGAGCAGGGAGTGGCGACCTGATACGTGCCAAAGCCGACGTTGAGCGTGACCGTATGGCTGCCCGCGACGAGTGAGCCGACCAGTCCGTTCGCGTCGCTCACTTGAACGAGCTTGATCGCTCCCGACATATCCGGGTCGCCGCCGCCGTAGAACTGATTGACAGGGCTTGGGCTCCCGAGTGTGGCGTTCCCGTTCTTCAGCGAGATCGAGTCGGGGCCGACTCCGGGCGCGATGGCAAACGCACCTGGAAGCGTGGACCACGACCACGCGTTTCTGCCCCCTGTCGTGTCGTGGCAGAGCGGATCCGCGCCGTTCGAGCATCGGGTGAGAGCAACATTCTTGTTGGCGGCTGACCCGTCACCGAGCGTGGCTTTGACGTTCGCATTGGCAAGCACGGAGTTGTCGATCCATGCGGTGAGGCCGGCCGAACAGGTTGTCGTCGTATTGAGATCGGAGAAGAACGGCGAACTGCTGCCACCCGTGCACATGGTCGTCGGGGTAACGCCGTAGAGAACAGCACCGCTTGCGGCGTAGCCCCTGATCTCGTACAGGAAGTTGGATGTCGCGGCCTGGTCGTAGCACTTGTACAGCGTGCTTCCGCTCGTGTTGGCGCAGGTGCCGTAGCCCGACCCCAGGCCGACTCGTATCCCGATCAAGGTGTTCGCGGCTACGGGGATCGTCGCTGAGCCGCAGTCGACGACGAGTGCAGCGGCGGCGACGCACGAGCCACCGGCGCTGAGTCTGAACGTGCAGCCGCTGATGAGATTGCCGCCGCTGCAACCGGTGAGCTCTGCTCCGGTGGCCGTGTTGACGAACGTGGCCATGACGGCCCCGTAGTTCGTGTCCGGCGGCGCGATCGGCAACGAAGGCGTGTCCGATTTCGACGTGAAGAGCTGGACGCGTGCCCGCGCATGCTCGTTGAGGGATGACAGGCCGAAGCCACCGAAGAAGAGCGGCAGTCCTGCCTCGGTCATCTTCACGTCGAACATGTTGGGCGCCGTGCAGGGGCCGGCGGTCTGCGTGTCGTCAGCCGGCGGCCCGCCGGTGCCGGGCGGGTACGTCTTCGATTGGTAGAGCACGCTCAGTGAACCCTGGTTCGTGTTGCCCACCTGAGCGTTGTAGACGGAGGCGGGGACTCCCGCGTACTTCGTCGCCTCGTTGTAGACGGCGGTGTCGCCGCCGCCGCCGCCGAAACAGGCCTGGAACTGGGAGCCGCCCGCGAACGCCGCGGCGTCGGCTTGAAGCTGAAGGTGCCGCCTGTGCTCGAACCAGTTGCCCACGTCGATCACGAAGATCGCGAACAAGAAGGCAACGCCGAGCCAGATCGCCACGACGACCAGGACGCTGCCGCCCTCTTCCCGCGAGATGCGCTTCCGGATCGTGGCCGGGCTCATGACGGCGGTGGACACGTTGCCCCGGTCGAGCCGACAGTTCCATCTGCCCAATGCCGTTCGATTCGCATCGTCGCGGTCGCTCTGATCGTGATCGGCGCGATCCCGAGGAAAGGAATCCAGGAGTACTGCGTCGTTACGATCGTCTGAATCGCTTGGCCGATGTCGCCGGCCGCGGTGCCCGCGGGCGAGCCCGAAGGTGGGGCCAGCGGGATGATGCAAACCTGTGCCGCGGTCGCTCCGAAGGTGCCGGCCGACCCGTTGCGAAGCTCACCGGTCGCCGTCTGGCACTGGATGTAATCGGCAAGGGTCGTCTCCGTCCCGCCGCCCACGCAGGAACCGGTGTACGTGTTGCCACCGTTGACAGCCGCGATGCGCGAAGCCTGCGCGGCCATCTGCGTCTCTGTGTTCCAGTAGTTGATCGCCTTCCCGAAGTCGAGTACCCCGAAAAGGACAAGGAACAGGAGGGGAGCAACGAGCGCGAACTCCACGAGGGCGACCCCTCGCTCCTCGCGAACGAGGCGGCGGGGCAAGTTGTAGACATGCTTCATCTCTGCCACCTCAGGCTACTAGGAGCTTCTGACGTAGTCACTCGAAGCCGGCAGAACCCTCGGAGGAGAGAGGTTTGGCCACGGAGCCGGCGGCTCGAGCGTACTCCCGAAGAGAACACTCGAGCCGCCGTATTCGAAACCCCCGTTGTGACTACGCGGCGGTGATGGAATCGGAGATCTGCTGGAACACGTCCGACACCTGTCCGCCGAGCGTCGAGAGGATCGTGAGCGCGGCGACCGAGACGAGCGCCAGGATGAGCGCGTACTCGACCATGGCCTGGCCATCGTCCTCACGCACGGCCTGGACGCGACCGATCATGCGGCCTGCCCAAAGGTTGATGCGAACCATTTCGTACTCCTTCTGTCGTGCGCTTTGCGCGTGAGCGACTTGTCGCCCCGCACCCCAACTTCCTTTTAGCCCTGCTCCCGGCCTCGTGAGTTGGACCGACGGCTAGTTTCGACCTCCCCAGTCGGAGGTCAGTCCGGCCCGGGTTGGGGCCTAGGGAAACCCGGCCGAGACCCTCGAGAGCAGCTCGGCGACCCCAACTCCGATCCCGGTAAGCCCGGCGACGCACAGGGTGACGATGAAGGCGATGATCAGCGCGTACTCGACGAGCGCCTGCCCATCTTCTTCGCCGCCGACGAGCATTCGCTCGGTCGCCCTCGACCGGAAGAGCTCGATCTGCCGCACGATTCCCACCTCCCTTCGTTTCGGCCTGGTGCTGAAAGGCTCATTCTCAGTCGGGATGCGCTGATGGCCACCGGTCGGACGACCGGGCTTGCCCAGCCCAACGGCTACGCGAGACCCCGCGACCGGGTCAGCGTGATAGTGGTTGAGGCGTGGCCACGCTCCATGCCGACGAAAGGCCGCTCCTTGCCGGAACGCGGCGTCGCCTGTTGACTCTGGTTTGCGCGACGGCCGCCGCTGTTGCGTCGATCGCGCGCTACGACGGCGGGTCGCGGGGGTTCGTGGCGGCGTTCGCGGCTTTCGTTCTCGTCGTGCTCGCCGCGATCGACGTCGAGCGGCGTCGGGTTCCGAACCTCATCGTTCTCCCTGCTGCAGTCGCGACCTTTTCTGCTCAGGTGGCGATCGACCCGGGACGCTGGTGGGTTTGGGCCGCGGCGGCATTCGGCGGCGCTCTGGTCTTCTTCGTCTTTGCGGTGATCTCACCCGGCGGCATTGGCATGGGCGACGTAAAGCTCATGCTCTTGATCGGCGCGACGCTCGGCCCGGCGATGCTTGCCGGGATCCTGGTCGGCACTGTCTCCGCGGCGATCGCCGGCCTCGCCCTCATTGCCCGATACGGCCAGGAAGGCCGGCGTCGCAGCCTGCCGTACGTTCCGTTCCTCGCGTTCGGAGCGATCGCCGCGCTCGTGCTCTTGAGGCCCAAGTAGCCACTCGTCCAGTGACGACCGACTAGCCGAACGGAGGGCGAAGGAGGCCCGGAACCTCCGAAGAATTACGCTAGGGGGCCCAGGCCTCACTCGATCGCCATTTCACCTCGACCGCTCGGAAAGGAGCTACATGACGACTGTGGTGCTAATCGTGATCCTCGTGATCATCATTCTCGCGCTGATGTGGACGCGCGGACGACGCCGAGCCCGCTAGGACGTTCGGGCCCGGGCTCAAGCTCCATCAGCTGACTACCGGCGGTTCGAGCCCTGCGGCGTGGTGTTCGGACACCCGCCGCGGCTCTTCTCGTGACAGCAGCCAAACGATCGCGGCCACGGCAACCACGAGAATCACACGCCACGTCACGCGGTCGGCGAACTGCTGTGACGTCGCCCAGAGTGCGATCGGCGCCAGCCACGCAGGCGAGAGCCGCTTGTGAGCCAGCGCGACTACCGGTAGGAGAAGGGCGAGATAATGCGACCAGACGATCGGCGAGCAGGCGAGCGCGATGACAATCGCCGTGCTGAGACACCTCGCGTCGGTCAACCTTCTGCCGAACCAGAAGAACAACGCTGCTGCGACCGCGGACGCCGCTTCGAGCGCGACAAGATGCAGTGAAGCCGGGCCCGGCCCAAGCCACGCCGGCTGGTACGAGTGGGGCCCTTCGGCGAGGCTGAGCTTGTGCAGAAGATGCGAGTACGAGACCAGGCTATGAATGCCGAGCGGAAGCCAGGCCACCAGCGACGCGACCACCATGAGAGCCACCGCACGGATAGATGCGCGGATGCGACCCGTGACCAAGAGCCAGATGAGAACCGGCCAGAGGAAGAGTTTCGCCACGATGATCAGCGAGGTGAGAATGCTCGCCCGCCAAACGTGATTGCGATAGCGCCAAAGAAGAGCGATCCCGAGGACGAGGAACGGCGTTAGCGTGCCGATCTTGATCGCCGGCAGAACCGAGGGCCACAAGAACGCAGCTCCGAAGCAGCGCCAGTCGCGCACGTCGAGGACCCAGATCGCGAGAAGAACTGAAGCTGTCGCCGCGAGAAGCCAGATCGTCGCGGCGACGGCGAATGGTAGAAACGCCAAGGGCGCGAGGATCGCGGCCATCGGAGCCGGATACATGAAGTACTGCCCCTGGTGCTTGATCGCATCGATCGGCGGGTACAGCGGTCCGCCGCGTAGATATGCGCGGCCGCCCTCCCAGAAACCGTGGAAATCGATGACGCGATGCCAACCGACCGGCACTGAGAACGAGAGCGAATACACCGCCAGCGCTGTCAGCACGATGGGCAGCGCTGCGAACACCGTGAACTCGAGCAGTCGGCGGTCATCGCCCCGGCCGTTGCGCTCTTGGGTCGGGCGGGAGCCCCGCGGCACGTGGAGCATCGGCTGTTGTCGCAGACGCACAGGCGCTTTATTGCAGATCAGACTCCGCGCGCCGGCCAGAACCCGCGCGGCCGCTGGGCAGCCGGCGTGACGATCCAGGACGAGAACGGGAATACGACGTCGCAGCTGGGCAAGCCTCGCCGCCGCGTGAGTGCCAATGCGTTCCTGGTTGCGATTCTTATCCTTGCGGCTCTTCTCGTCATACAATTGACTCTGCCGCTGCTCGGAAGCTCAACCGTTGTGTTCTTCGTCGTCGCGGGGGTGTGTTGGGCGGCGATCTTCGCGGGAACGTTCGCCGTCACTCGGAGCCTGGGCCGTCGCGACCGGAAGAGCGACTGACCCAGCTACAGACTTGGTTGTCTTGCTCAGCCCGTCGCGAGACGCTCGCGCAACGCACCGAGCGGGTCCTGCTGGATCCGGGCTCGGACGACGCTCTGCTCGAGCGGCTCACCGGCGGCGTGACTCGCGGCGAGGAAAGCCTTGACCGACGCAAACGTGTCGGCGGGGGCGGAGGTTGCGGTGCGCGTTTTGTTGGAGAATGTGAATTTCATGATCCAGCTATCGGCTGGATTCGGGAAAGCTTGAGCCATCAGATAACTCGCGGCGCCCACTCCTCGGCGGGCTTCCCCGGGGGCGCTAAAGATCGAGACCACGCGTGCCGATGAACCGGGCATGGTGCCGCGTTGGCTATTCGAGCCCGGAATGTTCCTCGGGGTTGGCGCGCTCGCGATCTGGATGCATCTCAGATTCCCCAAGCTCGAGCCGCGATCGATGCGGGTCACGTTCGTGCATCTCGGTTGCGCCGTCGTTCTCTTCAACTTCGCCCCGATCACCGTCGGCCTCGCGATGACGTCCCTGCCGCGGCCTCTCTCGGTCGCCGTTGCCGTCGCGGGAGTAACGATTCCCACCTTCTGCTATGTGCTGATGAGCGTGATCTGGCTTCTCGCGAGACTCCGCGGCGAGATGGGTTCGACGCCACGTGGTGGCCATCCCGCCCGCACGTCGCAGAACTAGAAGCCAACGATCACGGCGCGGAGGCATCCGCCGGACTTTCGACGCCGGCCGCGGCGTAGGCATCCACCTCGTCGAGTGTTTCGCGTTCGAGCAGGGCCTCCGCAAGCGAGTCGAGGCGTAGCCGCTCACGTCGCAAAAGCGCGTCAACGTCAACTCGCGCTTCGTCGATGGTGCGCCGCACCTCTTCGTCGAGCAACTCGTGTGTCCGCTCCGAGAATCCGTCGTCGCCAAACGGGACGGCGCCGTCACGCGGAAGCACCGCCACCAGGCCGAGCTTCGGACTCATTCCCCAGCGGCCGATCATGTGACGCGCAATCAGCGTCAGCTGCTCGATGTCGTTTTCTGCGCCGGTCGTCGAGTCGCCGAAGACGACATCCTCCGCTGTGCGGCCTCCGACGGCGACCTTGATACGCGCCTCGAGCTCCTGTTTCGAGTAGTTGAACCGATCGACGTCGGGAGACGAGAAGGTAATGCCGAGGGAAGGTCCGCGCGGGATGATCGACACTTTGCGGACACGGTCGGCGCCGGGGGTCATCATCCCGACCAGGGCGTGCCCCGCCTCGTGATACGCGGTTCGTCGCCTGTCTGTCTCGGTCATCATCACCTTGCGCTCCGCGCCGAGGACGATCCGCTCGAGTGCATCGCCGAAGTCGGCGCTCACGACGGTCTCTCGATTGCGTCGCGCCGCGAGCAGCGCTGCCTCGTTGACGAGGTTCGCGAGATCGGCGCCGACCATTCCCGGTGTCGTCGCTGCGAGGCGGCTCAGGTCCACTTCCGGTGCGAGTGGCACCGAACGGGTGTGGACCTCGAGGATCAGTCGCCGACCGTTCCGGTCGGGCGGCTGAACGCATCAGCGCCTTGTCGAGCACGTCCGGTCGGTTGGTCGCGCCGAGCACGATGACGTGAGTCGAGGAGTCGAACCCGTCCATCTCGGTGAGGATCTGGTTCAGGGTCTGCTCGCGCTCATCGGACCCGCCGCCGCCGGAGGATCCACTCGCGCTTCGCGAGCGGCCGATCGCGTCGAGCTCGTCGATGAACACGATCGCCGGCGCCGCCTCCTTCGCCTGCTTGAAAAGGTCCCTGACGCGCGACGCACCGACCCCCACGATGGCCTCGACGAACTCGGAGGCGGACATCGAGAAGAACGGAGCCTCGGCTTCGCCTGCAACGGCGCGCGCGAGCAACGTCTTGCCCGTGCCCGGCGGACCGCTGAGCAGGACACCGCGCGGAATGCGGCCGCCGAGGCGGCCGTACTTCTCGGGATCGCGCAAGAAGTCGACGATCTCCGTGAGCTCTTGCTTCGCCTCGTCGATTCCCGCGACATCGGCAAACGTCACGGCGCGGCCTCCGGGTGTGTAACGCCGCGCCTTCGACCTTCCGAACGGGCCGAGCATCGAGCCACGCGAGCGCCGCAGGAACCAGAAGAGCAGGAGCAGCAGCAAGATCGTTGGACCGAAACCGAACAGCAGGCTCTGCCACCACGGCCCGCCCGTATCGAGCGGCACCGCATTGACGATAACGCCCTTCTCTTCCAGCAGCCGTGACAGCGCGGGCGTGTCGGCGAATGCGGGGATCAGCGTCGTGAACCGTGTTGCGGGAGAGCCGCCGGCCGGAACACTCGTCGCATGCGCGAATACGCCCTGAATCGCCGATCCCTGCGACGTGATCTGAACGACGTTGCCGGTCTTCACCTGTGCCAGGAAGAACGGGCTGTAGGCGATCCGGACGCGATGCACCTCCGTCGCCTTGTGCGCCGCCCAATCGTTGAAGCCGAGAGCAAGGACGATCAGCCCGACGTACACCAGGATCCGCACGGGTCGCTTCGGCACGCGAAAGCGTCGCGTCGGCCGCGGCGTCGTCGGAGGCGGCCCGGAGCTCACACGCCCAGGATGTCACGTGGGCAGGCTTTGCGAAGGGCGAGCACGAGGCGGAACATCGCGCCTGCCGTCGTAGCTCCGCAACGTTCACGAGCTTGAACTTCCAGATCTCGCCTGGTCCTAGTCGGACGAGGCCCGTTCATGCGTCTACACGCCTCCCGCAGCGGTGCATTGACCGCGTTCCGGCGTTCATGCACTCGAACGTCTGATGGGCCGTTCAGCCCACTGGACGTTCACGTCGCTGCGGTAGCCGAAGGAGTCAACCCGAAACGACGTTCAATACGTGAACGCACTCTTATCCACAATGGGACGTTCAAACTGTTCATACATGTCCAGATGATGGTGTTCAGGTGTTTGATCGTTGATTGAGCGCAACGGCCCATTGTTCAACTGGCTAATCGCACGGACAATTCGGGAGGGAATTAGTGGTCGGGAAAAGGGGAGTGCGGCATTCACAGCAAGGCCGGAACGACTGGGGACGCGGTTCACGCGGCGGTTCTGCCGCCCCTGACGCATCTGCTCGAGATCGTCCACCGCGCGTGTGCGATCGACTCCGGCATCCCGCGGCGTCGCGGGCCGATCGGGGTCGCACCGGAGCTCGCGCGGCGCATCGACCGCAGCGAGGGTAGGGCGCTTTCGCTCGCCGGCGCTGCAGGCTCAGGCGACGAGGCACGGAGAGTGGCGGCCGTCGAGTTCATGGCGGACGTCGTCACGATCCTGCTCGTCGAGGGCGCGCCCGTCATGGGCGTCGCGAACCGCCTCGTCGACGACGTCGCCGAGGCCATCGGCATCTCGACCGAGGCCCTGTCGCTCACCGTGTTTCTCCGGGCGTCGGGCTCGGCCGACATCGCGCAGCTTCCCACCGACGTCGCAGTGGATGTCCTCCTTCGCCTTGCGCTCGAGCTCGCGCCGGCCGATGCGGTCTCGCTCTGGCTCGACTTGCCGGGCGATCGCGTCTCGTGCATCGCCGCCACCGGCGACGCGCCCGAAAGCCGGCGGCTGCGCGCTGCAGCGAAGACCGTCTTTGCGGGCGGCATCATCGACGCGCCGCACGTGCGGGGAGTCGGCGTCGTCCGCTGGGACGATCTCCACGGCGCACTCGTCGCGCGTGGACGTCCAGAGGTCGGCGAGCGGCTCTCGGTATTCATGAAGGAGCTTGCAGCGACCCTCTCCGCGATCTTCGAGCGGGCTGCGCGTTACGCGCAGAACGAAGCGCGCGAACGTGCCCTCGTCTCCGGGACGGAACGTCGCCTCGTACGCCTCGGCTTCGATCTCCACGACGGGCCGCTCCAGGAGCTCGTGGCGTTTGCATCGGATCTCCGGCTTGCACGCGAGGAGGTCGCGACGATTCTCGATGGCGCCGAGCTACAGCGTGTCGCCGGCCGGTTCGAGGACTTCGAGGCGAGACTCGCCGTGCTTGACCATGACCTGCGCGACATCGCGCATTCCGTGCGGTCGACGAGCGCGCTCGAGCAGCCGCTCGAGGACGCGCTCGGCGCCGAGGTCGAGGCATTCAAGCGGGCGACGAACGTCGAGACCGTCCTCACCGTCGAGGGCAACGTCTCCACGCTGACGGCATCGCAGAAGATCGTGCTGTTCCGCGTCGTCCAGGAGTCGCTCTCCAACGTCCAGAAGCACAGCGATGCGCAGCTCGTCCGCGTTCGTGTGCGCTCCCTGCGGAGCTACGTGACGCTCGAGGTCGCAGACGACGGCCAGGGCTTCGATCCGGAGAGCAACAGGGGCAGCAAACGGCTCGGCCTGGCCGGCATCGGCGAGCGCGTGCGGCTTCTGGGTGGAGACGTGTCGATCGAAGGCAGGCCGGGCAAGGGCGTTCGCGTCAAGGCAACCCTTCCCCGCTGGTGTGCTGCCGCCGACGTCCCGGGCTCTGTCTATGCTGTGACCCAGTGAGAGCGACGCTCGCCGTCACCTGTCTCGCCGCGCTCGTTGCCGGCGTCCTCGCGGCTTCGTCGCTCGCCGACACCACGCCGCCGCCGGCCACGACGACCACGGCGACGACTCCGGTCGTGACGACCCCGATCGCCACGACCACGAACGCGACGCCGCCGACGCCCAAGCCGAAGCCGGCGACCAAGACCGTCCGCAGCGGCACGGCTGCGACGCGCACGTGGCATGCGCAGACCGTGTTTCCCGCAGCCGGCGAGCTCAACGTCAATGCGGTGAACGTGCGGCGCTCCCCCGATCCGAAGGCGCCGATCGTCAGGGTGATGCACCAGTTCCGCGAGGACTACCGCACCCAGGAGATCCTCGCCATGTCGGTGCGCATCGGCAAGGACAAAAAGCCGTGGTACCGGATCAACCTCCCGATGCGCCCCAACGGCACCTACGGCTGGATCCCCGCCCGCGCAGCCTCTCTCAAGCCGACCGTGAGCGAGATCGTCGTCCACCGCAGCACCCGGACGATCGACATCTTCTGGCACGGGAAGCTCGCACTCCACGCGCCCGTCGCGATCGGCGCGACCGGAATGGAGACGCCGATCGGCCACTTCTACGTCGCCGCGCGGTTCGTGCCGTACCAGGATCCGTTCCTCGGCGTCTTTGCCGTCGAGACGAGCGCCTACTCGAAGCTCACCGAATGGCCCGGAGGCGGCGTCGTCGGGATTCACGGGACGAGCGCGCCGCAGCTGCTCGGGCAGGCAGTCTCACACGGCTGCGTTCGCGTCTCGAATCAGACGGCCGCTGCGATGCGCAAGCTCGCGCCGCTCGGCACGCCGATCACGATCAAGGAGTAATCGAGGCGAGCGTGCGGAGGGCGAGGTCGCCTTCCGCCGCGAGGAACGAGCCGTTCTTCTGCGTGCTCTGCTGGAGACGTGTCTCCGAGCTGCCGATCTTGTAGCTCGTCAAAAGGGTATGCCAGCCGCCGCCGGGGGCGTGCGCGATCGAGACCTTGTGGAAGCGGTAGAGGAAGCCGTTGCAGGCACCGCCGGTGCCGCCGTCCCAGCTCTCTGCTGTGGCGATCGGTGACCAGCGTGCGTGGCTCGCGGGCATGTGGATCGGGCTCGAGGCGGGCGCTCCGTTGACCCAGACGCGCCACCAGTCGCGGCGGCCGATCATCTCGAGCACGGCGACGCGCGCAGGACGGCCGGTCGGGAGGTTGGTGGCGATCTCGCGATACGTGGGCTGGCCGTTCGGCAGCATCAGCTCGTAGTAGAGGTTGTTGCCGCCGAGCGACGGGAAGCCGCTGAAGCCGACCTGGAGCCACTCGTCGGCGCCGTTCGGGCCCTGACGCGGGCCGCCGACGCCCACCCAGCCGGCGACGTGGCCGGAGAGCACGTTGAAGCCTGCGAGGGGCGTCACGGTGGCGCCGATGCCGTAGGCGTGTGAGGTCGCGGAGAGGCCTGCATAGCTGTAGCCCGCCGAGCCGCACGCCGACGCGCTCGAGGCGCCGAGCAGGGAGCCGGCACCCACCGTGGCAAGAACAACGGCCAGGCGGCGCGTGCTGA
>Ga0193728_1000398_pt1 | contig 20840 bp, 25 predicted proteins | sample U1c1metaG_FD_143037 | JGI IMG/M metagenome (GOLD analysis project Ga0193728, IMG submission 143037) | Soil microbial communities from a riparian zone of the East river system, Colorado, United States - U1c1 | ecosystem: Environmental > Terrestrial > Soil > Riparian zone | place: USA: East River...
CCGCGCGGCGTCACCTCGTCGACCTGGACGACGAGCGTCCCGCCGGCGTGCGCACCGCGCACCTCGAACGGCCCCTCGAGCGCATGACCTGCTCCGTCCGGGCGGTCCGTCGGGTCGGCCGGATCCCACTTCCACCCCGCGTTGCGGGCGCTGAAGACGACCGGCTCGCCCGGGTCGATCGTCGCGACGGGCTCGTAGTCACGCGAGAACCAGCCCCTCACGCGCGCGGCTCCTGGATCCACGCGTCGACCGGCGCGAGCAGGATGCGGAACCCGATGCGGCGCCCGCTCTCGTCGAGGAACTCCCACAGGGAGACCGCCTGGTCGTCGACCTTCGCCTTCGGCGCGATCCCGGCGGGCAGATAGCCCGCCTGCACGCGACGCTCTGCATCCCAGACCCCGACCGCGTTCGGGTCGTGCTCGTTCTCCGGCTCCGGCACGAGCGCGAGCCGCTTGCCCGGCGCGAAGCCTTCGTCCTGCAGCTCCTCGCTGCGGTACGACGAGCCCGCGAGCTTCACGACGCGCAACGGCCCGTCGTTCCAGCGCAGCGCCTCCCCCGTCGCAGCGTCGCGCAGCCAGAAGCCTGACTCCCCTTTCTCCAACCACACACGAAGGCGATCAGAACTCGAGGAGTCTTCGGCAGGCATCCACCACCCGCTCCACGGACGGCATGTAGGCGTCCTCGATCTTCCAGTACGGGTACGGCACGTCGTAGCCGGTGACGCGCAGCACGGGGCCGCGCAGGTCGAGGATCGCCTTCTCCGCGAGGATCGCCGCGAGCTCGGCTCCGAAGCCGGCCGTGCGCGGCGCCTCCTGCACGATCACCACGCGGCCTGTCTTCGCGGCCGACTCGAGCAGCGCATCCTCGTCGAGCGGCTTCAGCGAGCGGATGTCGAGCACTTCGATCGACGCCTCCTCCGCGAGCACGTCGGCGGCGCGCTCGCAGAGCGGCACCATCGCGCCGTAGGCGACGAGCGTCACATCGGTTCCCACGCGCGCGAGGCGCGCCTTCCCGAGCGGGACGACGTAGTCGCCCTCGGGAACGTCGCTGCGCTCCGTGCGATAGATCAGCTTCGGCTCGAGGATGACAACCGGATCAGGATCACGGATCGCTGCGGCGAGCAATCCCTTCGCATCCGCAGGTGTCGACGGGATCGCGACCTTGATGCCTGGCGTGTGCACGTAGTAGGCCTCCGGCGAATCGTCATGCAGCTCGGGGGCGCGAACGCCGCCGCCGTAGGGCATGCGTACGACGAGCGGGAACTCCATGCCGCCGCCGGTGCGCCAGTGATAGCGGCCGACATGCGTGATCAGCTGGTCGAGGCACGGATACGCGAACGCGTCGTACTGCATCTCGCAGATCGGACGCCAGCCCGCCATGCATAGGCCGACCGCGGTGCCGAGCATCCCCGCTTCGGCGAGCGGTGTGTCGACGCAGCGGTTCTCGCCGAAGCGCTCCATCAGCCCCGCAGTCGCGCGGAAGACGCCGCCGGAGCGGCCGACGTCCTCGCCCATCACCATCACGGAGTCGTCGCGCGCGAGCTCCGTGTGGAAGCAGTCGTTGATCGCCTCGATCATCAAGAGCTCAGCCAAGCTCGTCTCCCAGGATGCGGCGCAGCTCGGCGAGGTCCTTCGCAAGCGCGGGCGGCGGATTCGCGTAGGCGTGCTCGAACACGAGGCCGATGTCGGGCTCGGGCTCGGCCTCCGCCTCGGTGATCCCCTGCCGCATCGCGTCGAGCGCTTCTGCCTTGACCGCCGCCTCGAGGTCGTCGTGCAGCACGCCGTGCCGGCGCAGGTAACGCTCGTAGCGCCCAAGGCACTCGTTCTGCTTCTCCTGCTCGACGCGCTCGAGGTCGATGTACGTGCGCGGATCGTCTGCCGTCGCATGCGGTGCAGCGCGGTAGCTCACGGCCTCGACGAACGTCGGCCCGTCGCCGTTCCGCGCACGCTCGACGGCTTCGAGCGTCGCCTCGTACACCGCAAGCACGTCACCGCCGTCGACACGCGACGCCGGGATGCCGTACCCCGCTGCCTTGTCGGCAAGCGTTTCGGCGCGCGTCTGCGCGGAGACCGGCGTCGAGATCGCCCAGCCGTTGTTGTTGCAGAAGAGAATCAGCGGTGCGCGCATCACGCCCGCGAAGTTCGCGCCCTCGTGAAACGCGCCCTCGCTGGTCGCGCCGTCGCCGAAGTACGCGATCGCGCACGCACGCTCGCCCTTCAGCTTCTTCCCCCACGCGAGGCCCGCCGCATGCGGCACCTGCGTCGCGATCGGCACGCAGATCGACGCGACGTTGTAGTCGGCGGGGTTCCACCAGCCCGCAGGGTGGCCGCGCCACCAGTGCAGGATCGTCGCGGGCGGCATACCGCGGAGCAGTCCGATCGCTGACTCGCGGTAGCTCGGAAAGATCCAGTCGCCGTCATCGAGCGCATGCACCGAGCCCGCCTGCATCGCCTCGTGATTCCAGAAGATCGCGTACGTCCCGATTCGCCCCTGGCGGTGGTAGACGAGCGACCGCTCGTCGTAGGTCCGCAGCAGCACCATCGAGCGGTAGAGGTCGAGCAGCGCCGAGTCCCTCGACCTCGCGATCCTCGTCGATGACGCGGCGCAGTCCGTGCTCGTCGTGCGCGACCCGGGCCATTCCGGGCCGGATCGTACTAGGACTAGACCAGGACGGAGATGGCGCCTCGCTCGGCCTCGAAGATCGCACTCTCGACGTCACCGAGGTCCTCGCCGTCGGCGTGCAGCGGCATCGGCCGGTCGCAGACGATCTCGAGCCGGTCGAGGTCGTGCCCGTAGAGCACCGGCCCTCGGTGCACATGGCCCCTGAGCAACGCGAGCGAGCGCAGTACGAGCGACCGTCGCTTGAGGTGCACAGGAGCGACGAAGTCGAGCCCAAGCTCGAACTGGGCCTCCGGGGCAATCGGCAGCGGGATGCGCTTGGCATATGTGTACGGCGACCCGTTCGCGACGAACGCGAAGGCAGCGCGGCCGACGTCCTTCACCTCCAGGGCCGGCTCGAGATGGCCGCGATTCGCGGCGAGCACACGCACGACCGCGATTGCGAACGCGAGATCGCCGGGACGCCGGCCGTCCTGGCGCCGCCCCATCTCGTCGACGCGCCTGACTGCGGCGGCATCGAGCCCGAGTCCGGCGCTGAACGCGAAGCGCCGTCCATTCACCCGTCCAAGTGTGATGCGCCGCGTGCGCTGCTGCTCGATCGCTTCGGCAATCTGCACGGCGGCGTCGATCGGATCGAGTGGCAGCCCGAGCGCACGGGGCAGCACGCTCGTCCCACCGCCGGGAAGGAAGCCGAACGGCACGTCACCGTGCACCCCGTTCAACGCTTCGTTGTAGCCGCCGTCGCCCGAGTAGACGATGACCGCGCCCGCACCGCTGCGGCACGCCTCGCTCACGAGCTCGGCGGCGTGCATCCGGCGCTCTGTCCTCAGCACCGTCAGCTCGGCAACACGGCGCAGCGCCACCTCGACCGCTGCGAGCTTCTCCTCGCCGACGCGTGTCGCGAACGGATTGACGATGAGAACGGCTGTCTGCACGAGCTCCACAGTGCCCGTACAAGCAGCGGTCTTGCAACTAACGGGACGCGTAGCCGCGCATGCCGTCCAGCAGAAGCGCCGTGAACCGGTCGGCGAGGCCGTCCGTGTCGGCGCCGGGCCGGAGCCAGGTGTACGCCCAGTTCACCGCCGAGAGCGCGAGCAGCGCGGCCGTGCCGTCGTCGAGGTCGGTACGGAGCTCGCCGACCTCGCGGCCTTCGCGGAAAAGGGCGCGAATCCGCTCCTCGTAGCGGCGCCGCTCGGCGACGAACTGCGCGCGCTGCTCGTCGGCGAGATAGCGCCATTCGCGGACGAAGACGGTGGCGATGTCGAGCTGCTCGGCGACGACGTGCAGGTGGGCCCGGAGCGCGGCGCGGATCCGGTCGAGCACCGGCCCTTCCTCCGGGAGCCCGTCGAGGGCGGCGTGGAAGGCCTCAGCGCCCTCGCGGCAGACTTCCCAGAGCAGGTCGGCCTTCGAGTCGATATGGGTGTAGAGCGAGCCCTTCTGCAGGCCGAGCGCCTCGGCCAGGTCGCCGACGGAGGTGCCGTGGTAGCCCTTCTGCGCGAACAGCCGAGCGGCGGCGCGGGTTAGCTCTGCTCGCCTTGCGGACACGTAGAATGGGAGCCTAACGATCGTTCGGAAGGAGCGCCCGATGGCGGCTGTGGAAGTCCCCCATGACGAGCAGGCATTTCTCGCGTACGTCCAGGGCGGAGGCCAGGTGGAGACGACCGACTGGCTGCCCGAGGACTACCGCCGGAAGCTGATCAAGTTCATCGAGATGCACGGCAACTCCGAGCTGATGGGCGTGTTGCCCGAGCGGGAGTGGATCCTGCGCGCGCCGACGCTGCAGCGGAAGCTCGCGCTCACGGCGAAGGTGCAGGATGAGGTCGGGCACGCGCAGCTGATCTATCGCGTCGTCGAGGATCTCGGCAAGCCGCGCGCGCAGTGCCTCGCCGATCTCGTCGACGGCAAGGCGAAGTTCCACAACGTCTTCCATTACCCGACGAAAACGTGGGGCGACGTCGGCGTGATCGCGTGGCTCGTCGACGCAGCGGCGATCATCAGCCAGAAGGCGCTGTTGAAATGCTCGTATGCGCCGTACGCGCGGATCATGAAGAAGATCTGCTGGGAGGAGTCGTTCCACATCCTGCACGGCCGCGACGTGATCCTCGCGATGGTCACGGGAACGGCCGAGCAGTTCGAGCTCGTGCAGGAGGCGGTCAACCGCTGGTGGGGCCCGCTGATGCAGTTCCACGGGAACCCGATCGCGAAGGAAGAGGATCCCATGTACCAGTGGCGCATCAAGTCACAGGGCAACGAGGAAGCCAGACAGCAGTTCCTCGACGGCTACGTGCCACAGATCTGGGAGCTCGGGCTGACGGTTCCCGATCCGAAGCTGCGCAAGACCGACGACGGTGTCTGGGAGTACAGCGAGCCCGACTGGGAGGAGCTGAAGCACGTCGTCACCGGTCACGGGCCGTGCACCGACGAACGGCTCGCGTTGCGCCAGCGCTTCATCGAGCAGGAGAGCTGGGTCCGCGACATCGTGAGCACGGCGTGATCTGGGAGATCTTCCGGCAGGAGCGGAAGGGCCAGCCGTTCGAGAGCGCAGGCTCTGTCGACGCTCCCGACGCGGAGTTCGCCGAGGCGTGGGCGCGCGAGCAGTACGGCCGCCGCGGCGAGTCGGTCGCGCTGTGGCTCATTCCGCGCGACGCGATCCACACGGTCGACAAGTGGGCCGACGAGTTCGAGCTGAAGTACCGCCGCGTCGACGGCTACTCGATCAAGGCGCGCTTGAAGGAGGCACGTGAACGAGCTTCTGCTGGGACTCGCTGACGACGAGCTGATTCTCGGCTGGCGCGACTCCGAATGGACGGGGATCGCGCCGGTGCTCGAGGAGGATGTCGCGTTCTCGTCGATCGCGCAGAACGAGATCGGTCATGCACGCGCGGTGTACGAGCTGCTGACGGGCGATGCAGATGCGCTCGCATTCGACCGCGCGCTCGACGAGTACCGGTGCGCGCCGCTCGTCGAGCTTCGGCTGCTCGACTGGGCGCACACGATCGCGCGCCGCTGGCTGTACGAGGTGGCGGACGAGATCCGCATCGGCGCGTTGATGGGCGACGGCGACGCTCGCGTGGCTTCGCTCGCGGCGAAGATCAACCGCGAAGAGGCGTACCACCGGATGCATGCGGAGATGTGGCACGACCGGCTGCGCGACGAGCCGCGCTTCACGAGTGCGGTGAGCGACCTGTGGCCGTACGCACTCGGCGTGCTGCCGAGGGATCGGCGTGCGGAGCTCGCGCACCGTGTCGGCCTCGCCGAGGTCGCTGCCGTCGAGCGCGGCACGCACACGGACGAGCTCGCGGAGTTGTGGAACGAGATGACGATGGTGCGCCGCTCGGCGCCGGCGGGTGCGCAGTGGTGACGGTCGAGCAGGTCTGGTCGGCGTTCGGCGAGATCCCGGACCCCGAGATCCCCGTCGTCTCCCTTGTCGACCTCGGTGTCATCCGTTCGGTCGACGTCCAGGACGGACGGGTCCATGTGGAGTTCACGCCGACGTTCCTCGGCTGCCCCGCCCTCGAGGCGATGAAGCGCGCGCTCGAGGAGAAGGTGGCGGAGCTCGGCGCCGACGCGGACGTGCAGGTGATCTCCGACGACTCGTGGTCGACCGACAAGATCACGGCGATCGGTCGCGAGAAGCTCCGCGTCGCCGGCTTCGCACCGCCCGCGCCGCGCGAGGCTTCGGCACCGGTACTCCTGCAGCTCCAGACGAACGTCTTCCGCTGTCCGTACTGCAACTCGACGCAGACGAAGCTCGAGAACATCTTCGGCCCGACGCCGTGCCGTTCGCTGCGCTACTGCGAGAGCTGCCGGCAGCCGTTCGAGCAGTTCAAGACGATCTGAGGCGTCCTTTTCGGCCAGGCATAGAACGCCGCCCCGGGGGTAGGCTCGAGGCTTGGCCCACCCCGACGAAAGGAGCGAGACGGGCATCCCGTAAGCGACTCGATCCGAGCTCGCTCAGCGCTGTGGTCGCCACGTGCAGGCGGTGCTCGGAGCACGAAAGGAGCACCCATGCCGCACGTCAAAGTCGGGACTGAGAACGACACCGACATCAAGATCTACTACGAGGACCACGGCAGCGGGCAGCCGATCGTCTTGATCCACGGCTACCCGTTGAATTCGGACTCGTGGGAGCGACAGGAGCCTGCACTGCTCTCCGCCGGCTACCGCGTGATCCGCTACGACCGTCGCGGCTTCGGCAACTCGAGCCGGCCGACGACGGGGTTCGACTACGACACCTTCGCAGCCGACCTGAATGCGCTGCTCGAGCACCTTGGGCTCGACGACGTCGTGCTCGTCGGCTTCTCGATGGGCACCGGAGAGGTCACCCGGTACCTCGGCACGTACGGCTCCGCGCGGGTGCGCAAGGCCGTGCTGCTCGGCGCGATTCCGCCGTTCCTGCTCAAGACCGACGATAACCCCGAGGGTGTCGACGGTCAGGTCTTCGAGGGCATCAAAGCCGCGATCGTCAAGGACCGTTACGCGTACTTCAAGGACTTCCTCGACAACTTCTACAACGTCGACAAGCTCGGGCCCGAGAGGATCAGCGAGCAGGCGTGGCAAGGAAGCTTCAACGTCGCCGCAGGCAGCTCGCCCCACGCGACGTATGCCTGCGTCGATACGTGGCTGACCGACTTTCGCGCCGACCTGCCGTCGATCGACGTACCGGTACTCGTCGTCCACGGCACGAAGGACCGGATCCTGCCGTTCGAGGCAACGGCGAAGCGGCTGCCCGGCCTCGTCGCGAACCTGAAGCTCGTTCCGGTGAAGGGCGGGCCGCACAACATCGGCTGGACGCACCCGGATGAGGTCAACAAGGCCCTGCTCGAGTTCCTCGCAGAGGACACGGGCCGGTCGGCCGGGCTCGACCGAGACCTGACGGCCGCGGCCAGGAACACGCGTTAGGACGCACACGAAGACGCCGGAGGGGCCACGAGCGAGCCCCTCCGGCCTTCGATCGCTCCCTACGGAATGGCCACGGTTGCGAAGACCTGTTGCTGGCGATTCGCCGCGTTCGTTCCGTCGTTGTACGTACTCACGAACGTGAACACATCCGTCGATCCGCTCGTGTCGTTTCCGAAGTAGTCGCCGATGAACGTCGACGAACTCCCTGGGCTGCTCGTGTGCGGCGCATCCAGTTGCGGATCCCAGCAGTGCTGGGTCAGCCGGATGTTGTTCCCGAGCGGGTTGAGCCTCGCGCCGTAGAACTGCACGCTCGAGTTGATGCAGTAGTTGGACGCGCCCGATGCGCCCGGATCGAGCGGAATGCCCGCGGCCGAGCCTTCAGCGGTTCCCGCCGACGGACAGGCGAGCCGGCGGTCGTAGAAGGCAACGCTGACGGTGCCGTTGGCCGCGACCGTCAGGTTCGGCTGGAACTCGTCGACCGCCGCCGTGTTGTCGTTCGCCTGGATCGGAGACGACCAGGTGGACCCGCCGTCGTACGACGCAGTCATCAGGACGTTGTCGACGCCTGCGCTGTAGTCCTCGTACGCGACGTACAGCGGGTAGAAGCCCTCAGTGTCGAGGTGATTGCCGACGGTGAAGGTGTTCTCGATGCCGTCGCGGAACGTCGTGTTCGCGTATTGAAGCGGGGGCGGTGTCGCGTTCGACACGGCCGTTCCGATGGTCGACCACGTCACGCCGCCGTCTGTCGACCCGTCAACGAACACCGACGTGCAGCAGTACCCCTTCTTCGGGTTGAAGTTCGTGAGCGTCGTGTAGATCGCGCCGCTCGGGTCGACGTGCGGCAGGAGGTACGTAGCGCCCTGCGGGTTGTGCGCAGGCACGGGTAGCGCCTGCGGCGTCGACCAGGCGGTGTGCGTGCCGTCCGCGCGTGCGTCCGCGTACGAGACATAGGGCACCGGCGTGACCAGATGGAAGTTGACCCACATCGCGTAGATCCGGTTGAAGTGCGGGCTGGCCGGATTCGTGTCGATGGTGATCCACTGCTTGTCCGGTTCGTTGCCGACGCTGTCGTACGTGGCGATGTAGTCCGGCTTACCGCCCACCGTCGTCGCCCACTGGGATGCGCCAGTCGCACCGTGCTTGCGCACGGAAACCGCGACGACCTCGGCAGGGACTACCGGGCTCGGCTCCTGCGACTTGCCCACCGTGAAGTTGTGGCTTCCGTCCTTGTTGTAGAAGAACTGGTAGCCGAGCACGAACGCGTAGTAGTTCCCGTAGCTGTCGAACGCGCCGACAGGATCCGTGTTGTCGGTCCAGCCTTCGTACCCCGGGATGTGACCTTGGGTCGGCCATGTCGCCCCACCGTCGAAGGACTCGTAGAAGCCGAGCAGGTGGTTGTACCCCTCGGCGCTCACGAACCACTTCGAGGAGCCGATCAGGTGGAGCGGGTTCGTCGGATCGACCCGGATGTCGGATTCCGAGTGTTCCTTCACGAGCTGCGGCGACGACATCGGGTAGCCGGGATTGCTGCCGAGCTGCGTCGCGTACGGCCCCGCGTCGCCGGTGTCCTCACCCGTGTTCGCGCCCGGGCACAGGGACTCGCCGCTGTATCCCAGCGCGGGGCCATTGTTCCAGGTGGCGGCCGAGACCTCGGGCCGATAGCAACTGATCCGCTGGGTCGTTGCGAAGACATTCGTGACGCCGCGCTTCTGGAAGCTCTGCGCGTACACCTTGTCGGTCTGCGTGCCCTGCGGCACGACGCCGACGCCTGCACCGAGCGCACCCGTGCCGCTCGCGTCGGTTCTCGACGACGCCCCGGACGCGAGGACGAGCGTTACCGCCGCAAGCGCCGCAAGGACGAGCATTCCCCTGACTCTCATCAGAAGTGCCTCCCTCATCAAGGCCCGGGTCTCCCGTGGGCCCGTTGACTGACAGACGGCCGACCCTACCGATATGCCCCCGAGATCGACAACTAGGCTGTCCGGATGGAGTACGTCAACCTCGGGAACACCGGTCTCCGCGTCTCGCGCGTCTGCCTCGGGATGATGAGCTACGGCAAGCACGAGAGCCGCGAGTGGGCAATCGACGACAAGGCCGCCGAGCCGATCGTGCGCCGCGCCGTCGAGGGCGGAATCACCTTCTACGACACGGCGGATGTCTACAACGGCGGCGAGAGCGAGGTCACGACCGGGAAGCTCCTCAAGAAGCTCTTCGGGACGCGCGAGGAGTATGTCCTCGCGACCAAGGTGCGGATGCGAACGATGCCCGGCGAGAACGGGCAAGGTCTCTCACGCAAGCACATCCTGGCGTCGATCGACGCGTCGCTGAAGCGGCTCGACCACGACTACGTCGACCTGTACCAGATCCACCGCTGGGACGACTCGACGCCGATCGAGGAGACGATGGACGCACTGCACGACGTCGTGCGCGCGGGCAAGGCTCGCTACATCGGCGCGAGCAGCATGTTCGCGTGGCAGTTCGCCAAGGCGCAGCGCGTCGCGCGGACGCCTTTCGTCTCCATGCAGAACCACTACAACCTGATCTACCGCGAAGAAGAGCGCGAGATGATTCCGCAGTGCGTCGACATGGGCGTCGGCGTGATTCCGTGGAGCCCGCTCGCGCGCGGGCTGCTCGCAGGCAACCGTGCGGCGTCGGGAGACAAGCTCACGAAGCGCGCCAACACCGACGCTTTCGCCGACGCGCTCTACGATCCCGCGCATGACGCTCCCGTCATCGACCGCCTTACCGAGGTCGCCGCAGCTCGCGAGCTTCCGCGCGCGCAAGTCGCGCTCGCCTGGCTATTGCACAGGCCCGGCGTCACCGCGCCGATCGTCGGAGCGACGAAGCTCGAGCAACTCGAGGACGCGCTCGCGGCCGAGCAGCTCTCGCTGAGCGACGCGGAGATCGTACAGCTCGAAGAGCCGTACGCCCCGCGCAGCATTGCATTCTGAGTAGACGTGCTGCGTCGCATCTCCGCAACCCGGTATGTCACGCCGCTGCGCGAGGGCGGGTCGCTGCCGGCAATCGTCGAGGCCGATGACGACGGCCTCTACGTGCTGAAGTTCCACGGCGCCGGGCAAGGGCGCAAGGCGCTCGTCGCCGAGGTGGTCGCGGGCGAGCTTGCGCGCGCGCTCGGCCTGCGCGTTCCCGAGCTGACCCTGGTCGACCTCGACCCGGTGCTCGGACGCGCGGAGCCCGACCCGGAGATCCAGGACCTGATCGTCGCGAGCGCGGGCCTCAATCTCGGTGTCGACTTCCTTCCATCGGCGCTGCCGTTCAACCCGGCCGCGGGCTTTGATCCCGGCCTCGAGCTTGCGGCTGATGTCGTGTGGCTCGACGCGCTCATCACGAACGTGGACCGCACCGCCCGCAACACAAACCTCCTCGTCTGGCACGACGAGCTCTGGTTGATCGACCACGGCGCTGCCCTCTTCTTCCACCATGCGGAGACACTCCAGGACGACCACGCGCGGAAGCCGTTCCCTGCGATCCAAGAGCACGTGCTGCTGCCGTTCGCGGGCTCGATCGTGGACGCCGACGCGCGACTCGGGCAACGCGTTACGGCCGAGCTGCTCGAAACCGTTGTGCAAGACGTTCCCGACGATTGGCTCGACGGCGTCGACCGTCCGGACTACGTTGCGTACCTGAGCCGCCGCCTCGAAGCGCCGCGGTCATTCGTCGAGGAGGCCGAGAGCGCACGTGAACGGCGGTAGCCCCTTCTCCTACGCGGTCTACCGCGTCGTCCCGCACGTCGATCGCGGCGAGCGGATCAACGTCGGGGTCGTCCTGTTCTCGCGTCCCCTCGACTTCCTCGCTGCGCGGACATCCCTCGACGAGCAGCGCCTCGCGGCGCTCTGGCCCGAGATCGACGCCGCGAGCATTCGCCCGCACCTCGACGCCATCGAACGCATCGCTCGGGGCGATCCCGATGCGGGCCCCATCGCCGCGCTCGACACGACCGCGCGGTTCCACTGGCTCGTCGCGCCTTCGAGCACGATCATCCAGCCGTCTGCCGTGCACACCGGCACGTGTGGAGAGCCTGCCGCCGAGCTCGACGCCTTGTTCGCGTCGCTCGTCGAGCCGCCGGGCTAACGATTGTGGTTGACGAGCTCGACGTTGTTGCCGTCGGGGTCGAGCACGAACGCGCCGTAGTAGCCCGGGTGGTAGACCAGCCGCTCCCCGGGCACGCCGTTGTCGCGGTATCCCTGCGCCGTGGCGGCGCGATGGAACCGCCGCACGATCTCGTCGTCAGTCGCCGGGAAAGCCATGTGCAGCGCCTCGGTCGGCTCGCCTGCGACGACGGAGAAGGAGCCGCTCTCGCCCGCAAAATGCACACGCTCGCCGAGGTCGTTCTTCATCCGGAAGCCTGCGTACGGCGCGATCAGCTCGTAGAACGCCCGTGACGCCGCGACGTCCGCGACGCGGATCCAGAGGTGATCGATCGCACCGCCGACGCGCATCGCCCCGTGCTGCGCGGCCTCGACGCTGTTCCCGTCGGGGTCGAGCAGGAACGCGCCGTAGTAGTCGTCGCGGTACTGCGGCCGCGGCCCCGGCGCGCCGGCGTCGCGATAGCCCGCTTCGGTTCCCGCACGCCAGAACGCGTCGACGAGCTCGTGCGACGGCGCCGCGAATCCGATGTGCAGCCTGCGCGTGACCGGGCGGTCGCCCGTCGACGTCGCGACCGAGAAGTCGTTCCATTCCGCGAACTCCTCGTCGCTGTTCGTCTTGCCGACGCCGAGCGAGGCGAGCACGAGGTCGTAGAACGCCTCGGACGCGCCGCGATCCGACGCGGTGATGTCCACGTGGTCGAACACGACGGGGACGCTAGCGGTATTGCGCTCCACCCCAAGCGGTTCCGTCGCGCTCATCTGCGACGCTGGTGAGGTGGCGAAGCACCGTTTTGCCGTTCACTCCCTCGCCCTCGGCTCGGCCGGGGCGCTTCTGCTCGCCGGCTGCGGCAGCGGCGGGCAGCTCTCGCACGGCGACTTCGCGAAGCGGGCCGACGCCGTCTGCACCGCCTTTCGCGCGTCGACCGAGCGTATCGCCCGTCCTCGCACGTATGCCGACATCGTTGCCTACGTCAAGAAGACCCGTCCGACGTACGAGGCTGCGCGGATCAAGCTCTCCGCCCTGAAGCCGCCGAGATCGGACGCGCCCGCCGTGCGGCGCTGGCTCGCCGCCGACAAGCGCATCAGCCAGGCGCTCGGCGACCTCGGCGACGCGGCGCTCCGCCACGACTTCCCGGCGGTCACGGCCGCGGCGAACCGGATCCAGGCGGAGGGCGTCGACAGCAGGCACGCCGCCCAGGAGCTCGGGCTGAACGTCTGCTCGCAGCCCTAACGGCCGCTGAACGTCGGCGCGCGCTTCTCGAGGAACGCCGCGACGCCCTCTTTGAAGTCGGCGGTCTCGGTCGCCACCGCCTGAAGCTGCGCCTCGAGCTCGAGCTGCCGATCTAGATCGGCAGTATCAGCATGGTCGAAGAGGCGCTTCGTCATCCCGATCGCACGTGTAGGAAGCGACGCGTAGAACGCGCCGAGCTCGGCCGCCCTCGCCGGCAGCGCGTCTACCTCGACGACCTCGGATACGAGACCCCACGCATGCGCCTCGGCCGCGGTCAGCCTGCGGTTGGACGACATCCATTCGAATGCACGCGGCGCACCGAGGATGCGGTGGAGGAAATATGTGCTGCCCGCATCGGGGACGAGGCCGATCCCGATGAAGCCGGGTACGAAGCTCGCAACGTCGGCGGCGATGCGGATGTCGCATGCGCAGGCGAACGAAAGCCCTGCACCGGCACAGGCGCCGTTCACCGCAGCGATCACCGGCTTCTCGAGCGCACGGATTGCCAGGATGTTCGGGTGATACGTCGCGCGCAGCGAGTCGCCGACGTTGCCGGCCTCGCCGAACTCCTTCAGGTCCTGGCCCGCGCAGAAGCCCTTTCCGGCACCTGTCACGACGACGGCGCGCACCTCGGGATCACGCGCCTCCTTCAACGCCTCGCGCAGCGCCTTGTGCAACGCACGGTTGAACGCATTGAAGACCTCGGGGCGATCGAGCGTGATCGTCTGCACCGCGCCGTCGCGCGTGACCTCGACCTCTGCCATGCGAGGGACCCTACTTTCCCTTGAAGTCTGGTGGACGCTTCTCGACGAACGCGCTGAGGCCCTCGCTCGCATCCTCCGATGCGCGCGCGAGGTAGAACGAGCGGCGCTCGAACGCAATGCCGACCGCGAGTGGCGCCTCGAATGCCTCGTCGATTGCTTCCTTTGCGAGACGCGCGGCGATCGGCCCCTTCGATGCGATCTCCTGGGCGACGCGCTTCGCCTCAGTGAGCCACGCCTCCTTCGCAACGACGCGCGCGACGAGGCCGAAGTCGAGCGCCTCGCGCGCGGAGATCATCCGCCCGGTGAGGATCATGTCCATGGCAACGGCCTTACCGACCGCGCGCGTGAGCCGTTGCGTCCCCCCGGCGCCGGGCAGTACGCCGAGGTTGATCTCCGGCTGGCCGAACTTCGCCGACTCCGACGCGACGATCAGATCGCAGAGCATCGCGAGCTCGCAGCCGCCGCCGAGGCAGAACCCGGACACCGCTGCGACGAGCGGCGTGCGGACAGCGCGGATGGAATCCCACGCCTCGATGCGGCGATTCTCGTAGAGGGAGATCGCGGTACCGGCGGCGAGCTCCCCGATGTCGGCGCCTGCGGCGAACGCCCGGTCGTCCCCCGCCACGACGATCGCGCGGATCTCCACGTCTTCGTCCAGCTCTTGCAGCGCCGAGACGAGAGCGCCCATCAGCTCGCCCGAGAGCGCGTTCAGCTGCTTCGGCCGATTGAGCCGAACGGTCGCGACAAAGCCATCGCGTTCGACGAGGACGTTAGGCTCCGCCATGTGTACGACGAGTTTACGAGCCTCGAGCTCGACCGGCCGGAGCCCTGGATCCTCCGGCTCACGCTCAACACGCCCGGCAAGCTCAATGCCGTCGGCGCCGAGGCTCACGGCCACCTCGCCGAGATCTGGAAGACGATCGACCGGGACGACGAGACTCGCGTCGTCCTCGTTCGCGGCGCCGACGGCGCGTTCAGCTCCGGCGGCGACCTTGCGCTGGTCGAGGACATCGCGCGCGATTGGGAGACACGACTGCGCGTGTTCCACGAGGCGCGCGACCTCGTCTACAACATCGTCGACTGCAGCAAGCCGATCGTCGCGGCGATCGACGGCCCGGCGGTCGGCGCCGGTCTTGCGGTGGCGCTCCTCGCGGACGTGAGCATCGCAACGCCGACCGCGCGCATCGTCGACGGGCACACGCGCCTCGGCGTTGCGGCCGGTGACCATGCAGTTCTCGTCTGGCCGCTGCTGTGCGGGATGGCGAAGGCGAAGTACCACCTGCTCCTGTGCGAGCCGGTCAGTGGCGAGGAGGCGGAGCGCATCGGGCTCGTCTCCCTTTGCGTTCCAGCCGACGAGCTCGAGGAGCGCTCCCTCGACGTCGCGCGCCGGCTCGCGGCAGGGTCGCAGGCGGCGATCCGCCACACGAAGCTCGCGCTGAACAACTGGCTGAAGCTCGCGGGGCCGGCGTTCGACGCATCGCTCGCGATGGAGTTCCTCGACATGACGGGACCTGACGTCGCCGAAGGCGTCGCCGCCGTGCGAGAGCGCCGCGCGCCGAAGTTCGACTAGGCCACGTCTGCGACGTAGACCCTGTGGGGATAGCCCATCTCCGCGGCGTCCTTGCCGGTCGCGGCGAACTCCTCGCTCGACGCCGCCGCCTTGAACGTCTCCGAGTCGGCGAACTCGAACTCCGCGTAGTAGCCGAGCTCGTCGCCGACCAGCGTGCGCTTCACAGGCCCGTGGCGGAATACCGCGTTCGGAACCTTGTTACACAGCTCCACGTGCTGCGCGTAACGATCTGGATCGGGCGCCGCGTCGTACACCACAAATACACGGTACATCGCTTCCTTTCGGTCGCTGGCCGAGGCAGACTATCCCCACCGACACAAGGAGGAGACATGGCAGGCGAGATGGTGCACTTCGAGGTCATGGTCAAGGATGGCGACGCCGCGCAGGCGTTCTGGGGCGGGCTCTTCGGCTGGCAGTTCGGGCCCCCGATGTCGCCCGAGATGGACTACCGGATGGCGCAGATCGACGACAAGAGCGGCGCCGCGCTCTCTGCGACCGGGAGCCCGAAGAGTCATCCCAACGTCTATCTCGCGACCGACGACATCGACGCGTCGATCGCAAAGGCACGTGAGCTCGGCGGCAGCGCCGAGGACAAGTCGCCGGTGCCGACCCACGGCTGGTTCTCCGCGTGCAAGGACCCGGAGGGCGTCGAGTTCCACCTCTGGCAGGCGGACGCGTCCGCCGCGTAGCGCTGCCCGGAGCGGGTTATGGTTGCCGCGTGTCGGGGAGCGGCGTAGCGGTTGGACTTTCCGTGCTCGCGGGCCTCGCAGGCGCGGTCCAGGTCGCACTGATGTCACAGCTCGGCGACCGGATCAGCATCGCCGGCGCGCTTGCGTTCGCGACGCTCTTCACGGCGGCTGCGTCGTTCGTGATCCTCGTGGTCGCGCGGCGCAGCGTGTCCGCGTACGTCGATGCCTTTCACCAACCGTGGTGGATCCTCATGGGTGGGCTGATGGGCCTGCTGATCGTCTTCACGATCACGTTCGCGGGTCCGCGGATCGGCACGGCGCCGACGCTCGGGATCCTGATCGCCGGACAGCTCGTGATGGGCGCCGCGATCGACAGATGGGGCCTCTTCGGGTCGGAGAAGGTCGCGCTGCACTGGCCGCGCATGGCCGGGATCGTGCTGCTCGCGATCGGCTCTGCGCTCTCGCTCCGGAAGTAGATGACGGCGCAGCGCGAGCGCCGGGCGTCCGCCATCGGGCTCGTGCTCGGTGCAGCCTGCTCGGTGCAAGGCGGCGCCGCAGTCGCGAAGACGCTGTTCCCGCAGCTGGGGCCGCCAGGCGTCGTGTTCCTGCGGCTGCTCTTCGGCGCGCTCGCGTTATGGGCGATCGCGCGGCCGCAGATTCGCGGGAGGAGCCGCGCCGACCTGCAGCTCGTCGCCGCGCTCGGCGTGGTGCTCGTCTCGATGAACCTCTGCTTCTACGAGTCGCTCGCGCGCGCGCCGCTCGGCGTTGCGGTGACGGTGGAGTTCCTCGGCCCACTGGCACTCGCCGTGCTCCTGTCTCGGCGGCCCGTCGATCTGATCTGGGTCGCGCTCGCGGGGAGCGGCGTGGGATTACTCGCCAACGGCGGCGGCAAGGGCGTGCACACGTCGGGGATCGTGCTCGCAGCAGCGGCAGGCGTTTTCTGGGCGCTCTACATCCTGCTGAGCGTGCGCGTTGGCCGCCGCTGGCCCGGACCGACGGGGCTCGCACCGGCGATGGTCGTCGCAGGCGTGATCGCCCTGCCCTGGGGAATCATCAGTGCAGGGCACCATCTCGGCGACGCGCAACTCGTAGGCGCCGCGGTCGGCGTAGGCCTTCTGTCGTCGGCGCTGCCGTGGTCGATGGAGCTCGAGGCATTGCGGCGCCTGCCGCCTGCGGTATTCAGCGTCGTGCTGAGCCTCGAGCCTGCGGTGGCGGCGCTCGCCGGGTTCGTGTTCCTGCACGAGCATCTGCGGCAGCGCGCGTGGTTCGCGATCGGCATGGTCGTGCTGGCGAGCGCGGGCGCGGCGAGGCGCCGGCCGGCGGCGGCACCGGTCGACGCGTAGTCACTCGCCGATGACGACCGGCGTGTGCGACGCGAGCGGAGCGGCGAGCGGTGAGCGTTGCAGGAGCGCGAACGACACTTCGACGATCGGGCCGACGCCGAGCGCGAAGATCACGGTGCCGACACCGAAGGTGCCGCCGAGCACGATCCCCACGGCGAGCGCGCATAGCTCGAGCGCGGCGCGAACGATTCCTACGCGCCGGCCCGTTCGCCGCGCTCCCGTGAGCATCAGCGTGTCGCGTGGCCCGGCGCCGAAGTCGGCACCGATGTAGAACGCAGAGGCGGGACCGATCAGACAGATACCGACGAGGAGCAACGGGATGCGCGCAGCGAGCCCGTCGTGCGCGAGGTCGGTGATCCAATGAATGGCGGTGAGGCCCTGGATGAACGAGCCGACGAGTGCCGCATTGGCGAACGTGCCGAGTCCTGGTGGACCTCCGAGCGACCACGCGAGCAGCAGGATCGCAACGGCGACCGCGACATTCGCCATCCCGAACGAGAGCGGCGTGTGCTTCGAGAGGCCCTGGTTCAGGACGTCCCACGGCGAGAGGCCGAGCTTCGACTCGAGGATCAGCACGATCCCGAGCGCGAAGAGGAGCAGGCCCAGAATCAGGCTCGCCGAACGGGCGACGTAGCCGCCCCGCACACGCGGATGCGTCCTCGTTACAGCCCGAACGGGTTGAACGGCTTCGGGCTCGTCGAGAAAAGGACGCCCTTCGTCTCGAGATAGAGCTCGAGCGTCTCGATCGAGAGCTCGCGTCCGAAGCCGGACTGCTTGTAACCGCCGAACGGGATGCCGGGGAACGCGGTGAACGGCATGTTGATGCCGACCATCCCGGACTTGATCGCGCGCGCGACACGGTGACCGCGGGCCGGATCGCCCGTCCAGACGGTCGCCATCAACCCGTACTTCACGTCGTTCGCGATACGGATCGCGTCCTTCTCGTCCTCGAACGGGATCACGGTGACGACGGGGCCGAAGATCTCCTCCTGTGCGACCTCCATCGCGTTGTCGACCTTCGCGAGCACAGTCGGCTGATAGAAGGCGCCCTTGCCGTCGCCGAATGCTCCGCCGGTGACGACCTCCGCGCCCTCCGCGATGCCGCGCTCGACGAACGAGTGCACGCGATCGCGATGCGCGGTCGAGATGAGCGAGCCCATCTGCGTCTCTGCGTCGAGCGGGTCACCGACCTTCAGCTGTTTCGCGTAGTCAGCGAAGCGCGATACGAACTCGTCGTAGAGCGACGCCTCGACGAGCACGCGCGAGCGTGCCTCGCAGCTCTGACCGGCCGAGTAGTAGATCGACCACACGGAGCTGGCGATCGCGTCGTCGATGTCGGCGTCCGCGAACACGAGGTTCGGGCTCTTGCCGCCGAGCTCGAGCGTCACGCGCTTGATCGGCTCGGAGCAGAGGCGCATGATCTCGCCGCCTGTCTTCGTCGAGCCGGTGAACGCGACCTTGTCGACGCCGGGATGCTTCACGAGGTACGCGCCGGTGGTCGGCCCGTCCGCAGGCAGGACGTTGATCGCGCCTGCGGGGAAGCCAACCTCGGTCGCGAGCTCCGCAACGCGCAGCACGCTCAGCGGCGTCTGCGGGTCGGGCTTCAGCACGACCGAGCAACCGGCGGCGAGGGCGGGCGACAGCTTCCACGTCGCCATCAGCAGCGGGTAGTTCCACGGGACGATCTGCGCGGCGACGCCGACGGGCTCTTTCAGCGTGTAGGTGAGGAGCGAGCCGCCGATCGGGTTCGAGCGGCCGGCGATCGAGCCGGCGACCGATGCGAAGAAGCGGAAGTTCTCGACCGCACCGCCTACCTCGGCCTTGACGGAGGAGATGGCCTTGCCGACGTTTCGTGCCTCGAGCTCTGCGAGCTCCTTGCGGTTCGCGGCGATCGCGTCGGCGAGCGCGTGCAGGAGGCGCGAGCGCTCGTTGGCCGGGGTGCGGCCCCAGGCGCCGTCGAGGGCCGTGCGTGCAGCCTCGACCGCGCGGTCGACATCGGCCTCGCCGGCCATGGCGACCCGGCCGAGCGGCTTTCCGGTGGCGGGCTCGTGGAGGTCGCGGAACTCGCCCGAGGCGGGCTCGACGGTCTCCCCGTTGATGAAGAGACCAAGCTCGCTGCCTGTTGCCACCGCCACGAACCGGAAAATACCGGTTGACGGGCGAGCGTGAGCGAGGCACACTCTGGATCCGAGATCCAGCAGGACGTTTGCAGAACAGGGCGAACGGTCATCTATCGGATCCGAGCGAGCGAACGAAAAGGAGCCACGATGTCGAGCACGATCCAGGTCGAGGCAGCACGGATCCCGGACCGTGACCGGCTGCTCCGCGAGCTCGAGGAGCACGGCATCGAGGCCAAGGCAGTCGACGACCTGACGATCATCGTCGAGTGCGCCGACGACGATGCCGAGAAGTGCGGCGAGGTGTTCGCCGCCGTCGAGAGCACGATCATGAGCATCGGCGCCCCCTTCGTGCCGACGAAGCACGAAGACGTGATCTACATCCGTCCGCCTGTCGGCTGACCGGACGTGTCAGCAAACCGCACGTCTCGGTGCCTGGCACCGGGACGGGTCTATCGGAGCCATGCCTAACGGCGCAGAGGTAATGCTCGTGCTGCATTGCCGATGTGACCTGTCCGAACGACACACGTCCCGGTGCCTGGCACCTGGACACGCCCCGTGACTGTCACGAGACGGGTCTGAAACGGCCAGCGAGACCTAGCCGCTCAAGCGCTCGAACAGCGCGGCCTGACCTTGGCCGACGCCGACGCACAGCGTCGCGAGGCCGTAGCGGCCTTCGCGGCGGCGTAGCTCGTGGAGCAGCGACACGACGAGCCGCGCACCGCTCATGCCGAGGGGATGGCCGAGCGCGATCGCGCCGCCGTTGACGTTCACCTTCTCCGGGTCGAGGCCGAGCTCGCGAATCACGGCGAGGCTCTGTGACGCGAATGCCTCGTTCAGCTCCACGAGGTCGAGCGAGCCGACCTCCACACCGGCGCGCGCGAGCACCTTCTGCACGGCGGGGATCGGGCCGACGCCCATCACGCGCGGATCGACTCCCGCAACTGCGCTGCCGAGGAAGACGCCGAGCGGCTCGATGCCGAGCGCCTTAGCCTTTTCCTCCGACGCGATCACGAGCGCGGCCGCGCCGTCATTGAGGCCCGAAGAGTTGCCCGCAGTAACGGTTCCACCCTTGCGGAACGCCGGCTTCAGCGCAGCGAGCTTCTCGAGCGACGTGTCGCTGCGCGGATGCTCGTCACGCGTCACGTCGCCGACCGCGACGAGCTCGTCGTCGAACCGGCCCGCCTCCGCAGCGGCCGCCCACCGCTGCTGCGACGCAAGCGCGAAAGCGTCCTGATCCTCGCGGGAGACGCCCCACCGCTCGGCGACGTTCTCTCCCGTCTCGCCCATCGCCTCGAGCGGGAACATCTCCTCCAGGCGCGGATTCGGGAAACGCCAGCCGAGCGTCGTGTCGTACATCGTCTGATTGCCGCGCGGGAACGCCTTGTCGGGCTTCGCGCTCACGAACGGCGCGCGCGACATCGACTCGACTCCGCCCGCGACGAACAGGTCGCCGTCTCCGGCGATCACCGCGTGACACGCACCGACCACCGCTG
>Ga0193728_1000399_pt1 | contig 20836 bp, 19 predicted proteins | sample U1c1metaG_FD_143037 | JGI IMG/M metagenome (GOLD analysis project Ga0193728, IMG submission 143037) | Soil microbial communities from a riparian zone of the East river system, Colorado, United States - U1c1 | ecosystem: Environmental > Terrestrial > Soil > Riparian zone | place: USA: East River...
CCCTGCCTCACCCGCTGCGCGGCGGGCGGCGGTGCTCGGCGCGCCCATCGCCCACTCCCTGTCGCCCGTGCTGCACAACGCCGCCTACGCCGCGCTGGGCCTGTCCGGCTGGAAGTACGAGGCGATCGAGTGCGACGCGCCCGGCCTGCCCGCCCTGCTGGACTCGCTCGACGCCGACTGGGCCGGGCTGTCCCTGACCATGCCGCTCAAGCGGGCCGTCCTGCCGCTGCTCGACCGGGCCGAGCCGCTGGTGACGCAGGTCGGCGGAGCGAACACGGTGATCTTCGGCGCCGAAGGCCGCCAGGGCTTCAACACCGACGTCCCCGGCATGATCACCACGCTGGCCCGGGCCGGCGTCACGCAGCCGCCCGATGCCCTGGTCCTCGGGGCCGGCGCCACCGCCTGCGCGGCCCTGGCCGCGCTGCACGGCATCGGCACCCGGCAGGCGGCCGTGGCCGTCCGGGACCCGGCCACGGCCGGGCCGCTGCTGGCGGTCGCCGAGCGCCTCGGCCTGGCCGCCCGGCTGGTCCCGTTCGGGTCGGACCCCGGCGAGCCCGGGCGGCATCTGCTGATATCGACCGTGCCGTCCGGAGCAGCCGACATTTACGCAGAACGGATTGCTTCGGGGACGCTCGCTCCCCGCGCCGTCGTCGACGTGGTGTATCACCCGTGGCCGACCCGGCTGGCCGCGGCGGCCCAGCAGGCCGGCGTGCCCGTGGCCGGCGGGTTCGAACTGCTCCTGCACCAGGCCACTGGCCAGGTCAAGCTGATGACGGGCCGGGACGCCCCGGCCGAGGCGATGCGGGCGGCGGGCCTGGCCGCGCTGGCCCACCGCTAGCATTCCGGGGCAAATACCACGGCCGGGGCCGCGCGGGAATACCGAGGGGCCCCCGGGTGCGTTATTGTTGCCTGACAACCAAGCTCAGCGTGTACTCGACGGACCCGGTGATCCACGGACACGGGTGTTCAACGGGCAGCATGCCGGGCATGCAAGCGGAGGACCACCTCGGCCGCCTCCCACCTAGCTGGCTCACGCCGGCGGGTTTCATTGCCGGTCGGCCTCACCGCCGGCAGGCAATCAGCCAGCTCACAAGGCTGGCTGAGCAGGTCGGGCGCACTTTGCGGGCTCGCTCACGGGCTGGCGCGGTGCGCTGCGGGTACCCCAGCCCGGGCCACCGGACCCGGGCGGCTCCCGCATCTGGTGGCCCCGCAGGCAAGACGTGCGGGGCCTTCTGCTTTTTGGGAGCCGGGGGCCAGGCAGGTCCCGCGCCGGGAACGTCCCGGCGTAGGAGAACAGGTGACACTGGAGGTCACATCAGCACCGAACCACGTATTAATGAGCGCATTCGCGTTCCCGAGGTGCGACTCGTCGGCCCCGCCGGCGAGCAGATCGGAATCGTCGCCATCAACGACGCGCTCCGGCTAGCCCAGGAGTCCGATCTCGATCTGGTCGAGGTCGCGCCCACCGCGCGTCCGCCCGTGGCCAAGCTCATGGACTACGGCAAGTTCAAGTACGAGTCCGCGCTCAAGGCCCGGGAATCGCGCAAGAACCAGGCGCAGACGGTCATCAAGGAGATCAAGCTCCGGCCCAAGATCGACCCGCACGACTACGGCACCAAGCGGGGCCACGTCGAGCGGTTCCTCAAGGCGGGGGACAAGGTCAAGGTGACCATCATGTTCCGCGGGCGCGAGCAGTCCCGGCCGGAGCTCGGCTACAAGCTGCTGCAGCGGCTGGCTGGAGACGTCGACGAGCTTGGCTTCGTCGAGGCCGCGCCGAAGCAGGACGGCCGGAACATGATCATGGTGATCGGGCCGCACAAGCGGAAGGCCGAGACGAAGCCGACCGAGCCGCCGGCCGACCCCAAGACGGAGCACAGCGCTGCCGCCGCCAGGGCCGAGCGCCAGGAGGCACGCGCCGCGGCCATCAGCGCGCAGTCCGAGGCGGTCGCCGCCGCGCAGCCCGCTGAGCCCTCCACCCCGGTGTTCACGCGGCGGGCCACGCCGCCGCCGGACACACAGGCCCCGGCCGCCTCGCAGCGCCCGGCCAGCTCGCGCCCGTCCGGCTCCGGCTACGCGGGGAGTTCCTCGCGGCCGGCCGGCTCGGGCTACGCGGGCAGTTCGCCGCGCCCGGCCAGCTCGGGCGCCGCGGGCGGTGCCCCGCGCACGCCTGCGCCGAGCGCCGGCTCCCGGCCGACGGGCGCCCCGCGTCCGCCCGCGCCGCGCCCGGCCGGACCGCCGCGTCCCTCGGGGACGGGCAGCCCGGCCCCGGGCAGCTCCGGCTCCGGCAGCGAGAGCGGGTCTGACCGCCCGGCGGCCAGCACACCGGGCACCAGCAGTTCGGGCGCGGGCAGTTCGGGCGCGGGCAGTTCGGGCGCGGGCAGTTCGGGCGCGGGCAGTTCGGGCGCGGGCAGTTCGGGCGCGGGCGGTTCCGGTCCGGCCAGTTCCGGTCCGGCCGCGCCGCGGCCTGCCGCGCCGCGTCCGAGCGCGCCGCGTCCGGCACCGCCGCGGCCGGGTCCGCCCCGGCCGACCGCGCCGCGGTCGCGCCCGGTCAGCCCGGTGCCGGCCCAGCGGGCCGATACCGGTGAGGGAGCAGCGAAGCCAGCCGACCCGGCCGACTAAAGGACGGGCAGGCACCGGCAGGCCGACGGCCACGCCGACCTGCCGTGAGACAGCCGTGCCTTCAGGCACGCTGATAAGCGTGCCCCGGCACGAAGAACGGAGACACGGCGACATGCCGAAGATGAAGACCCACAGCGGGTCGAGCAAGCGCTTCCGCCTGACCGGCACCGGCAAGGTCATGCGCCGGCGGGCCAACCGGCAACACTATTTCGAGCACAAGCCGAGCAAGCTGACCCGCCGTCTGGCGGGCGAGGTCGTGGTCGCGCCGGCTGACGCAAAGAAGATCAAGAGGTTGCTGGGTAAGTGACCCGGCCCGCTGCAAGGGAGTCGTAGTAATGGCACGCGTTAAGCGGGCAGTCAACGCCCACAAGAAGCGCAGGACCGTCCTGGAGCGGGCGAGCGGCTACCGGGGCCAGCGGTCCCGGATGTACCGCAAGGCCAAGGAGCAGCAGCTCCACTCGATGACGTACGCCTACCGGGACCGCAAGGACCGGAAGGGCGCGTTCCGGCGGCTGTGGATCCAGCGGATCAACGCCGCGGCCCGCGCTGAGGGCATGACCTACAACCGGTTCATCCAGGGACTGAAGATCGCGGGCGTGGAGGTCGACCGGCGGATGCTCGCCGAGATGGCCGTCGCCGACCCGTCGTCCTTCACCGCCCTGGTCGAGGTCGCGCGGCTGGCGCTGCCCGAAGACCTGGGCACGGCCGCTGCCTGATCACGGCGAGACCGAACACGGCCGACCCGAACAGGGCGGGCCTGAATACGGCCCAGCTGATCACGGGCCCTCGGGCTACGGGCGGCCCGAGTCGGCCCGCGGCGAGGTAACCAACATCCGCTCGCCGCGGGTCAAGGCGGCCCGGCAGCTGGCCAAGCGGGCCTTCCGGGAGCGGTCGCGGCTGTTCCTGGCCGAGGGACCGCAGGCCGTCCGAGAGGCCCTGCGGACCCCCGGCGTTCTCACTGACCTGCTCGTCAGCGGGGCCGCCCGCGGTCGGCACGCCGACCTCATCGAGCAGGCCGCCGGGCAGGGCGTCGCCGTCGCCGGGGTCAGCGGCGAGGTCATGGCCGAGCTGGCCCAGACCGTGACGCCGCAGGGCCTGCTCGGGGTCTGCCGGTTCATCGACGTCCCGCTGGCCGAGCTGGCCGCCGCCCGGCCGCGGCTGGTCGCGGTACTGGCCAACGTCCGCGACCCCGGCAACGCCGGAACTGTGCTGCGCACCGCCGACGCGGCCGGCGCGGATGGCGTGATCTTCACGGCGGCTTCCGTCGACCCGTACAACAGCAAGTGCGTGCGCTCGTCAGCCGGCAGCCTGTTCCACCTGCCGGTCGTCACGGGCGCCGAGCCCGGCGCCGCGGCCGCCGCGCTGCGCGCCGCCGGGCTGCGGGTGCTGGCCGCCGACGGCACCGCGGATCACGTCCTCGACGCCGCGGCCGGGCCCGGCCTGGACGGCCCGACTGCGTGGCTGTTCGGGAACGAGGCCTGGGGCCTGCCCGCCGACCTGCTGGCCCTGGCCGACGAGGCCGTGGCCGTGCCGATCTACGGCCGGGCCGAGAGCCTGAACCTGGCGGCTGCGGCCGCTATCTGCCTGTACGCGTCCGCCGCCCGCCAGCATGCGCTGGCCCCGGCCGCGCCGCCCGCCAGCACCCGCCCGTGACCTGGGCCACCCCTGGCCGGGCCCGCTGGTCACGGGCCTGTCCGTGACGTCGGAAACCGCCACTTTGGGGCGGTTACCGAACCGTAAGTGTCCCCTAGGGGCATCCGGGGGTGCCGCGTCCCATCGCCGGCACGCTAGAGTCTGATCACGTTGCGTCATTGGTGACTCTGGTCAGTGTCACCCCGCCGCCGCCGCGGGCCGTCAGCCCGGGGTCCCGGGCCGGTGCCGCGACCGCGCCAGCCCGCCGGTAACCCCCGGACCAGCGGCCTGGGGTACACAATGATGCCGGGGAATGGGCACCAGCCCCGGAGGCAGCGGAGTAGTGGACGGGATCGGGTCAGGCCACGCGCGGGTCGCGGCGGGCGCCCTCGCGGCGACGACGGACTTCAGCGGCGGGCTGGTGCTCGCTGATGACCTCCCCGACGGCCTCGTCATTGCCGACCACGCGGGCCGCGTCGCGGTGTTCAACCGGGCGGCTGCCCGGCTGACCGGCATCAGCCCGGCCGACGCGGTGGGCCGCGACGTCAGCGAGGTGCTGCCGCTCCGCGACGCCGACGAGTGCTGCTGGTGGACCGCGGCCCAGCCCTACGGCGGCCTGACCACCCGGTCGCGGCACCCCGAGCGCTGCCTCTACCTGCCCGACGGCACCGAGCTGCTGGTCAGCGTCGGCTACGTGCGCTGCCCCCGCGGCCAGGGACCGCGGGAGGGGTGGCACCGCGAGGCCGGCTCCGTCCGCCGCGTCATGATCACCCTGCGCGGCGCCGAGCAGCGCGCCCGGCTCGAGCGCAGCCGCGCGGACCTGGTCTCCACCGTCGCGCACGAGCTCCGCTCGCCGCTGACCAGCGTGAAGGGCTTCACCGCGACGCTGCTGGCCAAGTGGGCCCGGTTCACCGACGACCAGAAGAAGGTCATGCTGGAGACCGTCAACGCCGACGCCGACCGGGTCACCCGGCTCATCACCGAACTGCTCGACGTCTCCCGGATCGAGGCCGGCCGGATCGAGGTGCACCGCGAGCTGGTCGACATCCCAGCCCGGGCCCGGAAGGTCATCACCGGCCGGGTCGCGTCCGGCGACGCCGAGGACCGGTTCCGGATCGAGGCGGCCGCGCCGCTGCCGGAGACCTGGCTCGATGCCGACAAGGTCGACCAGATCCTGTCCAACCTTATTGAGAACGGCGTCCGGCACGGGGCTGGTACGGTTACCACTGTGGTGGAGCCAGCGACCGTGGCGGGTGTCCCCGGAGTCGCGGTATCAGTCCGTGACCAGGGGCCAGGCATCGCGCCCGAGTTCGCTTCCCGGGTCTTCCGGCAGTTCTGGCGCGCCAAGCGGCGCGGCGGCGCGGGCCTCGGGCTGTTCATCGTGAAGGGCCTGGTCGAGGCGCAGGGCGGGACGATCGCCGTGCACCAGGCGCCCGGCGGCGGGGCTGAGTTCCGATTTACCATGCCCGCCGGCACACCTGACTTCGGCTGAGCTGGCGGGCCTGACGGCTGCGCAGGGATCGCGGCCGGTGACGGGCGCCCCTGACCGGATTCATCTCCGGCCGCGACGGCGGGTGCCTCGGTCAGCACGAGCGATCCGTTTCGGCAGGTTTTCGAGTGCCGGTTCACGACGTGACACTGGCTGATCGCAGGAGAGCAACCGCGATGTCCGCACCAAATAAGACGTATGACCCGGTGGAGGTGGCAGCGTTGTCGCCCGAAGAGGTCGAGCGGGTGACCGCTGAGGCGCTGGCCGCCATCGCCGCGGCCGGCACCCTGGATGAGCTGAAGGCCGCGCGGCTGGCCCATGCCGGCGATCGCGCGCCGATCGCGCTGGCCAACGCCGAGATCGGCGCGCTGCCGCCGGCCGCGCGCGCGGAGGCCGGCAAGCGGGTCGGCGCCGCCCGCGCGGCGATCCGGGCGGCGCTGGCCGACCGGCAGGCCGAGCTGGAGGCCGACCGCGACACCAGGGTGCTGATCGACGAGGCCGTCGACGTCACCCTGCCGTGGGACCGGCAGCCCGACGGGGCCCGGCACCCGGTCTCGACCATCGGTGAGCGGCTGGTCGACGTATTCGTCGGCATGGGCTACGAGGTCGCCGAGGGACCGGAGGTCGAGGCCGAGTGGTTCAACTTCGACGCGCTCAACTTCCCGCCCGATCACCCGGCCCGCGAGATGCAGGACACGCTGTTCGTGGCGGGCCCGCCCGGGGTGGGCCGGTCCGGGGTGGTGATGCGCACCCACACCTCGCCGGTGCAGATCCGCGCCATGCTCAGCCGGCCGCTGCCGCTGTATGTGGTCAGCCCGGGCAAGTGCTACCGCAGCGACGCGCTCGACGCCACCCACAGCCCGGTGTTCCACCAGATCGAGTGCCTGGCCGTGGACGAGGGGCTGACCATGGCCGACCTGCGCGGCGCGATCCGCGCGTTCGTGGACGCCATGTTCGGCACGGGGCTGCGGACCCGGCTGCGGCCGGACTTCTTCCCGTTCACCGAGCCGTCGGCGGATGTGTCGATGGAGTGCCATGTATGCCGCGGCGCCTCGACCCGGCCGGGCGGCGAGCCGTGCCGGGTGTGCCGGTCCCAGGGCTGGGTCGAGATCGCCGGCTGCGGCATGGTCAACCCGCGGGTCCTGGCCGCCTGCGGCATCGACCCGGACCGGTATTCCGGCTTCGCCTTCGGGCTCGGCATTGAGCGCGTGCTGATGGCCCGGCACGGCCTGGCCGACATCCGGGACACGATCGAGGGCGACGTGCGGTTCAGCCGGGCCTTCGGACTGGAGGCGTGATGCGGGTTCCACTGTCGTGGCTGCTGGAGTACGCGCCGGTCGGCCCGCTCGGCGAGGTGGACGCCGACGAGGTCGGCGGCCGGCTCACGGCCTGCGGGCTGGAGGTCGAGTCGCTCGAGCGCGTCGGCCAGGACATCACCGGCGTGGTCACCGGGCAGGTGCTCGACGTGGAGGAGCTGACCGGGTTCCGCAAGCCGGTCCGGTACTGCCAGGTAGACGCCGGCGACGGCCAGGAGCGCCACGTGATCTGCGGGGCGACCAACTTCCAGGCCGGCGACAAGGTGGCGCTCGCGCTGCCGGGCGCCGTCCTGCCGGGCGGCTTCGAGATCGGCGCGCGCAAGACCTACGGCCACCTCTCCGAGGGCATGATCTGCTCGGCCCGGGAGCTGGGCATCGGCGACGAGCACGACGGGATCCTGGTGCTGCCGCCGGACACGCCGCTGGGCGCCGACTTCCCCGACCTGGCCGGGCTGCGCGACGTCGTCTTCGACGTGAACGTGACGCCGGACAAGGGCTTCGCCCTGTCGGTCCGGGGCATGGCCCGGGAACTGGCCATCTCCTACGACGTCCCGTTCACCGACCCGGCCGACGGCGGGCTGCCCGCTGACGTCGACGAGGTGTCGGACGCGGTCTGGCCGGCCAGCATCGCCGACCCGACGGCGTGCGACCGGTTCGTGCTGCGCGAGGTGCGCGGGATCGACCCCGGCCGCCCGACGCCGCTGTGGATGCTCGTCCGGCTGGCCCGGGCCGGGCAGCGCAGCGTGTCGCTGGCCGTGGACATCACCAACTACCTGATGCTGGAGGTCGGCCAGCCGCTGCACGCGTTCGATGCCGGGCGGCTGTCCGGGCCGATCGTCGTCCGCCGGGCGCGGCCGGGGGAGCGGCTGGAGACGCTCGACCACGTCGTCCGGGACCTCGACCCCGAGGACATCCTCATCACCGACTCGTCGGGACCGATCTCGCTGGCCGGGACCATGGGCGGCCTGTCGACCGAGATCACCCCGGACTCCCGGGACCTGGTCATCGAGGCCGCGCACTTCTCGGCCCGCGGCACGGCCCGGATGAGCCGCCGGCACCGGCTGTTCTCCGAGGCGTCGGCCCGGTTCGAGCGGGGCGTGGACTACGAGCTGCAGCGGCGGGCCGCGGCCAAGGCGGCCGTCCTGCTGGCTGAGCTGGGCGGCGGCGCGACCGTGCCCGGATGCACGTTCGCCAGCGCGCCGGTCCCGCCGGTCCCGCCGGTGTCGATCACGGTGGCGGCCGACTACCCGGACCGGGTCGCGGGCGTGGCCTACGGGCTCGGCACGGTCGCCCGGCGGCTGCGCCAGGTCGGCTGCACGGTCACCGTCACCGCGGTGGCGGACGGCCCGGACCTGCTGACCGTCGTCCCGCCGTCCTGGCGGCCCGACCTGACCGACCCGGCCGACCTGGCCGAGGAGGTCATCCGGCTGGAGGGCTACGAGCACATCCCGGTCTCCGAGCCGCGGGCCACCGCCGGGCGCGGGCTGACCGGCCCGCAGCGGCTGCGCCGGACGACGGGGCGGGAGCTGGGGGCAACCGGGTTCACTGAGGTGCTGAGCTCGCCGTTCGTCTCGGCCGCCGACTTCGACCGGCTGCTGCTGCCCGCCGGGGATGCCCGGCGGCAGGCGCTGGCGGTGGCCAACCCGCTGAGCGAGGACGAGCCGCTGCTGCGCACGACGCTGCTGCCGGGGCTGCTCCGGGTGCTGGCCCGCAACATCGGGCGCGGGTTCGGCGACGTGGCGCTGTTCGAGACGGGGCTGGTGTTCCGGCCGGGGCCGGACGGGCCGCGGGTGGCGCCGATCCCCGGCGTTTCTCATGCGCCATTTCCGGCGGACCTGGCCGCCCTGAACGCGGCGCTGCCCGACCAGCCGCTGCGCATCGCCGTGGTGCTGGCCGGGGACCGGGACCTGGCCGGCTGGTGGGGCGCCGGCCGGCCGGCCGGCTGGCAGGACGCAGTCGAGGCGGCCCGGCAGATCCTGCGGGTCAGCCGGGTGGAGTTCGAGGTCCGGGCCGGCCAGCACGAGCCGTGGCACCCGGGGCGTTGCGCGGCGCTGCGGATCAGCGACGGGGAGGCCGGCGCGGGCGGGATGCGGCTGGCCGGGCACGCGGGCGAGCTGCACCCGCGGGTGACGGCGGCCTTCGGGCTGCCGCCGCGGACGGCGGCGGTGGAGCTGGACATGTCGGTCATCGAGGCCGCCGCGGAGCGGCTGGGCCCGATCGCGGCGCCAGTGATCTCCGCTTACCCGGTCGCCACGCAGGACGTCGCGCTGATCGTGGCCGACACGGTGCCGGCCACGGACGTCGAGCGCGCGCTGGTGACGGGCGCGTCCCGGGCCGGCGATGTCCGGCTCGAGGACCTGCGGCTGTTCGACGTGTACACCGGCGACCAGGCCGGCGACGGCCGCAAGTCGCTGGCCTACAAGCTGCGGTTCCGCGCCCCGGACCGGACGCTGACCGCCGAGGAGGCCACCGCCGCCCGCGACGCGGCCGTGGCCGAGGCCCGCGAGCGCGTCGGAGCCGTCCTGCGCGGCGCCTAGCCGGGAGGCCCGCCTCCGCGGACGTGCTGCGCGGCTACCAGGCCCGGCAGCTTGATCGGGGGAGGATTGCTCACCGCCGGCGGTGAGCAATCCTCCCCCGATCATGAGAGACCGCCGGCCCCGCGAAACACGCGGGGCAGCTGGGGCTGGCGAGGCGCCTCAGCGGCGACAGCCGGCCGGCGTTCCGGCCGCCCGCCCGCGCCGAGCCGCCGTTTCATGATCGCGACCGTAGCCCCGTTTTTTTGCCGGGCAGACGGTGGCGATCATGATTTTGGGCGGCTGGGCGGGGCAGGCAGGAGGAATTTCGCGCTTCCGCGGCGCATATGGGGCCGTCGGCATGGCGGGGACGCCCATGGTGATCCGGGCGCGGGTGCGCGCCCGGCTGCTCGGCATCCGGCTGCTAACTCTGGACGCGTGCATTACCGCCGCGAGCGACGGCGCTCCCGTTCCGGGCCTGCCGCCTGCTGGGCGGCCGGGGACTTCGCTGCCCGGCCGCGTGATCCGGCCGGTCGGCGCTGCGGACCCCGCGGGCCTTTCGGCGGCTGCCCTGCCGGGTACTTCTGTCGCGCGTGCGCGGGAGCTAGTCGAGCAGGGCGCCAGGGTGCTCGACCAGGAGCGCCGGCGTCGCTAGACCCTGGGCGGCGGTGGACCTGGGCGGCGGTGGACCTGGGCGGGCCGGGGGCGTTAGGGCGGGGGGAGGACGGCGAGAATCTCGGCGCCGCTGCGGTAGCAGGCGGAGACATCGCCGGTCTTGAGGCTGACCGGGGTGGTGAATGCCTGGCACTTCCAGCCGCTGACCTGCACCGGGCCGCGGCCGTTGCCCGGCGCCCGGCCCTGGGCAACCGCGCTCGTGTAGGCGCGCTCGATGGTCATCGCCTCGGGGCAGGCCACCTTGCCCTTGGCCACCTCGATCTGCACCGGCACGTTCGCGGGCGTCTTGGCCGACCCGCACGGGGTGGCCGGATGGCTCACCGCCTTCGCCGCGGCCGCCGCGCTCGTGGCCGGGTGCGGTCACTCGGCCGGGGCGCCCGAGTGACCGCACCCGGCCACGAGCGCGGCGGCCGCGGCCAGCAGCACGATGTGCCCGGCCGAAGGCCAGCGGCGTCCCGGACGCGGCTGGCGGGGCGCGGGCGGCTGGCGGGGCGCGGGCGGCTGGCGGGGCGCGGGCGGCTGGCGGGGCGCGGGGCGGGCGGGCATGGGGGGGCACGCCGCGGCGGTGCCGTGGGGCCAGCGCGGGTGCATGGCGTCTCCCTTCCCGGGGGATCATCATGCCGCGCCGGCCTGCCGCGGCCCAAGCCGGCCCGGTATCAATCCGGGCACTTCTCGCGTTGCATATTCACTCGGCGCGTTGCATAATCATTCAGAGCACTTGAGCCGGCGAGCGGGTGGAGGGTTGATGGGAGCGCGGGTGGCAGTGGCCGGCGGGAGCGGGTACGCGGGCGGTGAGCTGCTCCGGCTGCTGGCCGGCCATCCGGACCTCGAGGTGGCCGCCGTGACCGCCGACAGCAGCGCGGGCAAGACGATCGGCGAGGTGCACGCGCACCTGGCCGGGGTGCCCGGCCTGGCCGGACGGGTCCTCGAGGTGTCCGGGAGCGCCAGCCTGGCCGCCTGCGACCTGGTGTTCGCGGCGCTGCCCGCGGGGCAGTCGGCGGCGCTGGCCGCGGCCCTCCCGGCCACGGTCAAGATGGTGGACCTGGGACCGGACTTCCGGCTGGCCGACCCGGACGCCTGGGCCCGGCACTACGGCGGCGCGCATTCCGGCCGGTGGGTCACCGGCCTGCCGGAGCTGCCGGGCCTGCGCGACCGGATCGCCGCGGCGAGCCGGGTGGCGGCGCCCGGCTGCTACGCCACCGCCGCGATCCTGGCCCTGGTGCCGGTCGTGGCGGCCGGGCTGGCCCAGCCGCACGACGTCGTCGTGGTGGCGGCGTCCGGCACCTCCGGCGCGGGCCGGTCGCTGCGCGCCGACCTGCTGGCCAGCGAGGTGATGGGGTCAGTCGCCGCTTACAACGTCGGCGGGACCCACCGGCACACGGCCGAGATCACGCAGGCCTTGTCCGAGCTGGGCGGCGCGGCCGCGACCGTGTCCTTCACCCCGGTCCTGGCCCCGATGCCGCGCGGCATCCTGGCCACCTGCACCGCGCGGCTGGCCGCCCCGGACGTCAGCACCGCGGCGCTGCGGGACGCCATCGCCAGCGCCTACGCCGGCTCGCCGTTCGCCTGCCTGCTGCCGGGGGGCGGCTGGCCGGCCACCGCGTCCGTGGCCGGCTCGAACGGGGTGCACCTGCAGGCCGCGGCCGACGAGCGGGCGGGCCGGGCCGTCGTGGTGGCCGCCATCGACAACCTGGGCAAGGGCGCGGCCGGCCAGGCCATCCAGAACGCCAACCTGATGCTCGGCCTGCCCGAGGCAGCCGGCCTGACCGCGAGCGGAGTAGCGCCATGACCGTCACGGCCCCCGGCGGGTTTCGAGCGGCGGGCGTCGCCGCGGGCATCAAGGAGTCAGGCAGCGCCGACGTCGCGGTCGTCATCAACGACGGGCCGTCCCGCGCGGCGGCGGGCGTGTTCACCAGTAACCGCGTCAAGGCGGCCCCGGTCGTGTGGAGCCAGCAGGTCCTGCAGGCCGGCCAGCTGCGCGCGGTCGTGCTCAACTCCGGCGGCGCCAACGCGTGCACCGGGCCCGCCGGGTTCGCTGATACCCACCACACCGCGGAGCACCTGGCCAAGGTCTTGACCGGGCCTGACGCCGAAGCGGGCGCGGGCGGGGCCGGGGAGGTGGGCGCCGGGGAGATCGCCGTCTGCTCGACCGGGCTGATCGGGGAGCGGCTGCCGATGGACCGGCTGCTCGCGGGCGTCGAGGCGGCCGCCGCCGGGGCGTCGGCGGACGGCGGCGCGGCCGCCGCGGACGCCATCCGGACGACCGACACGGTGCCCAAGACCTGCTCGGTGGCGGGCACGGGCTACGTCATCGGCGGCATGGCCAAGGGCGCTGCGATGCTCGCCCCGGCCCTGGCCACGATGCTGGTCGTGCTCACCACCGACGCTGACCTGCCGGCCGGCCAGCTGGACGGGGCGCTGCGCGGCGCGGTGCGCGGGTCCTTCGACCGGCTGGACACTGACGGCTGCATGTCGACCAACGACACGGTGCTGCTGCTGGCCAGCGGCGCTTCGGGCACCCGGCCCGACCTGGCCGAGTTCACGGCGCTGCTGGCCGGCGCCTGCGGTGACCTGGCCCGGCAGATGCAGCAGGACGCCGAGGGCGCCAGCAAGGCCATCACGATCGAGGTGACCGGAGCGGCCAGCGAGGACGACGCGGTCACCGTGGGCCGGGCCATCGCCCGGTGCAACCTGCTCAAGTGCGCGATCCACGGGGAGGACCCGAACTGGGGCCGCGTGCTGGCCGCCGTCGGCACCACCAGCGCGGCCTTCGAGCCGGACGAGCTGGAGGTCGCGATCAACGGCGTGTGGGTCTGCCGCGCGGGCGCCGCGGCCGAGGACCGGGCCGGGGTGGACCTCACGCCCCGGGACGTCACCATCACGGTCAACCTGGCGGCGGGCGGCCACGCGGCCACCATCTGGACCACCGACCTGACCGCGGAGTACGTCCACGAGAACTCGGCGTACTCGACGTGACGGCTACCCAGTCCGGCCCGGCCACCGCCGCGGGGGCGTCCCGCGCTGACGCGCTGGCCAAGGTGGCCACCCTGATCGAGGCGCTGCCCTGGCTGGAGCGGTTTCACGGGCAGACGGTCGTGATCAAGTACGGTGGCCACGCGATGACCGACGACGCGCTGCGGCTGGCGTTCGCGCAGGACGTGGTGTTCCTGCGGTACGCGGGGCTGCTCCCGGTCGTGGTGCACGGCGGCGGCCCCCAGATCAGCGCCCAGCTGGACCGGCTCGGCATCGAGACCACCTTCCGGGCCGGGCTGCGGGTGACCACACCCGAGGCCATGGACGTCGTCCGGATGGTGCTGACCGGCCAGGTGAACCGGGAGGTCGTCGGGCTCGTCAACGAGCATGGGCCGTTCGCCGTCGGGATGTCCGGCGAGGACGCGCACCTGCTCACCGCACGGCGGCTGCGGGCCACCGTGGACGGCGAGCTGATCGACCTGGGCCAGGTCGGCGAGGTCGAGACGGTGAACCCCGGCGCGGTGCTGGCGCTGCTGGCCGACGGCCGCATCCCGGTCATCTCCAGCGTCGCGCGCAGCCAGTCCGGCGAGATCCTCAACGTCAACGCCGACACGGCCGCGGCCGCGGTGGCCGTCGCCCTGGGCGCGGCCAAGCTGATCGTGCTGACCGACGTCGAGGGCCTCTACGCGGACTGGCCGCCGGGCGCGGGATCGCCGGCCAGCCCGGCCCCAGCCGAGGTGATCAGCCAGCTGACGGCCGCCGAGCTGGCGCAGCTGCTGCCCGGCCTGAGCGACGGCATGATCCCCAAGATGGACGCCTGCCTGACGGCGGTCCGCGGCGGCGTGCCGCAGGCCCACGTCCTCGACGGCCGGCTGCCGCACGCCGTCCTGCTCGAGATCTTCACCGACTCGGGCATCGGCACGATGGTGGTCCCGTGACCCCGACCCGACATCCACAACCGGAGGCACGATGACCTCGCCAGCAACCACCGGGCCCGCTACCGAGAAGCTGCAGGAGCGGTACGCCGCGGCCATCATGGGCACTTACGGCATACCGCCCGTCGCGCTCGATCACGGCCGGGGCTGCGTCGTCTGGGACGTCGACGGCGCCCAGTACCTGGACCTGATCGGCGGGATCGCCGTCAGCGCCCTCGGCCATGCGCACCCGGCGATCATCTCGGCGGTCACCGAGCAGGCCGGCCGGCTGGCCCACACCTCGAACTTGTTCCTGCACGAGCGGCAGGTGGAGCTGGCCGAGCGGCTGCTCGGGCTGCTGCAGGCCGACGGCCGGGTGTTCCTGGCCAACTCCGGCACCGAGGCCAACGAGGCCGCGCTCAAGCTGGTCCGCCGGCACGCCGGACCCGACCGGCCGGTGATCGTCGCCGCGCAGAACAGCTTTCACGGCCGGACCATGGGCTCGCTGTCGCTGACGGGCAAGCCCTCCATCCGGCAGCCGTTCCAGCCCTTCGGCGTGGAGGTCCGCTTCGTCCCGTACGGCGACGTCAACGCGCTGGCCGCGGCCGTGGGCCCGGACACCGCGGCGGTGTTCCTGGAGCCCTGCCTGGGCGAGGGCGGCGTGGTGCCGGCGCCGCCCGGATACCTGCAGGCGGCCCGCGCGGCGTCCGACGATTCCGGGGCGCTGCTGGTGCTGGACGAGATCCAGAGCGGCATCGGCCGGACGGGGCAGTGGTTCGCCTGCCTGCACGAGGGCATCGTGCCGGACGTGCTGACCCTGGCCAAGGGCCTGGGCGGAGGACTGCCCATCGGCGCGTGCATCGGCCTGGGGGCCTGCGGCACCGGCCTGGCCAGGGGCGAGCACGGCAGCACGTTCGGCGGCAACCCGGTGGCCTGCGCGGCGGCCCTCGCGGTCCTGGACACGATCGAGCGGGACGGGCTGCTGGCCAGCGTGACCGCGGTCGGCGCGGGGCTGGCGGCCGGGATCGAGGCTATCGAGCATCCGCTGGTCACCGGCGTGCGCGGGAGCGGGCTGTGGCTGGCCATCGCACTCGCCACGCCCGCCGCGGCGGCTGTGGAGACGGCGGCGCGGGAGGCCGGGTTCCTGGTGAACGCCGTCCAGCCGGACGCGGTCCGGCTGGCGCCGCCGCTCATCCTGAGCGCGGCGCAGGCGCAGTCGTTCACCGACGCCCTGCCGGGCATCCTCGCCGCCGCCGAGTCGGCCGGGGCGGGGCAGTGACTGGTCCCGCGCCGCGGCACTTCCTGCGCGACGATGACCTGTCCCCGGCCGAGCAGGCCGAGGTGCTGGCGCTGGCCGCGCGGCTGAAGGCCGACCGGTTCGCCGCCCGGCCGCTGGCCGGGCCGCGCACGGTAGCCGTGCTGTTCGACAAGCCGTCGCTGCGCACCCGGGTGTCGTTCGCGACGGGGATCGCGGAGCTGGGCGGCTTCCCGCTGGTCATCGACAGCCAGGGAACGCACCAGGGCCGGGGCGAGACGACCGAGGACCTGGCCCGGGTGCTCAGCCGGCAGGTGGCCGCGATCGTCTGGCGGACCTTCGGCCAGGACCGGGTCGAGGCGCTCGCCGGGGCCAGCTCGGTGCCGGTCATCAACGCCCTGACCGATGAGTTCCACCCCTGCCAGATCCTCGCCGACCTGCAGACCATGCAGGCCGTGGCCGGCGAGCTGGCCGGGGTCACCCTGACGTTCCTCGGTGACGGGTCGTCCAACATGGCGCACTCTTACCTGCTCGGCGGGGCGACCGCCGGGATGCACGTCCGGATCTGCGGCCCGGCGCCCTACGGCCCGTCCGCCGCGGTCACCGAGGCCGCCCGCGCCATCGCGGCCCGGACCGGCGGCTCGGTCGGCTTCGGCACCGATCCGGACGAGGCCTGCAAGGGCGCGGACTTCCTGGCCACGGACGTCTGGACCTCGATGGGCCAGGAGGGCCAGGAGGACGAGCGGATCGCGGCGATGAAGCCGTTCCGCCTGGACGAGGCCCGGCTGGCCGCGGCCCCCGGCTGCCGGGGCGTCCTGCACTGCCTCCCGGCGCACCGCGACCAGGAGATAGCGGCCGGGGTCCTGGACGGCCCCGCCAGCCTCGTCTGGGACCAGGCCGAGAACCGGCTGCACGCCCAGAAGGCGCTGCTGGCCTGGCTCATCTCGGAAGGGCGATCATGGCCCGCCCCGTAACCAAGGCCGGGCGGCTGGCCCAGATCGCGGCGATCCTGGCCGCGCCGGGCGCCACCCCGGTCCACTCCCAGGAGGACCTCGCCGCGCGGCTCGACCGGCTCGGCGTGCACGTGACCCAGGCCACGCTGTCGCGGGACCTGGTCGAGCTCGGCGCGGTGCGGCTGCGCGGCCCCGACGGCGCGCTGGCCTACTCGCTGCCCGCCGAGCCGCTCATCGGCCTGGCGCCGCACCCGGACGCAGACCCGCCGACCGCGCCGCAGGCGGCCCCCCAGGCCGCCCGGCTGGCCCGGGTCGCCGGGGAACTGCTGGTCACCGCGGAGGCCAGCGGCAACCTCGTCGTGCTCAGAACCCCCGCCGGGGCGGCCCAGCTGCTGGCCTCGGCCATCGACCACGCAGGCTGGCCGTCGATCCTCGGCACCGTCGGCGGGGACGACACCGTGCTGGTGATCTCCCGTGACCCGGAGGGCGGCGCCGAGGTGGCCGCCTCGCTGCTCCGGCTGGCCGAGCGCCGCAGCCACGCCGAGAACCTCCCCTGACCTGATTGGATCCGATGCCGCCCGATCCGGTGCCATCCGACCCGGAGACCCCGCGGGGCCGATCCGGAGCTCTGGCGGGGCCGATCCGGAGCTCGCACGGGGCCGGGGCAGGGCGAGTCCGGGGCCGGGCGCCCCGGGGCCGGCGCCGGCTGGAATGATTTCGGCAAGTCGGCTTTCGCAGCGTGAGCGGGAGAACTCAGCGTGACTGATGATCAGCAGGTGCCCGTCCCCGATCCGGAAGATGCTGTCCCGGAGCCGGACGGATACAGCCCGCAGGAGGGCAGCCTCGAGGAGGGCAGGCCGGGGGATGAGCGGGGACCGGGCCGGGGGGCCGTCCGCCTGTGGGGCGGCCGGTTCGCGACCGGGCCCGCCGACGCGCTGGCCCGGCTGTCGGTCAGCGTCCAGTTCGACTGGCGGCTGGCCCCCTATGACCTGCTCGCCTCGGCCGCGCACGCGCGCGTCCTGCACCGCGCCGGGCTGCTGGACGACGGCGAGCTGAGCCGGATGCTGACCGCGCTGGAGGACCTGGGCCGCGCCTGCCGCGACGGCAGCTTCCGGCCGGATGCCAGCGACGAGGACGTCCACACCGCGCTGGAGCGCGGCCTGCTGGAGCGGCTCGGCTCGCTCGGCGGCAAGCTGCGCGCGGGGCGCAGCCGCAACGACCAGGTCGCCACCGACCTGCGGCTGTACCTGCGCGACCACGTCCGGACGATCGTCGCGCGGCTGGCCGAGCTGGAGGACGCCCTGATCGGCCAGGCCGAGCAGCACCTGGATACCCCGGTGCCGGGCCTGACCCACCTGCAGCACGCCCAGCCGGTGCTGCTGGCCCACCAGTTGCTCGCGCACGTGCAGGCCTTCGCCCGCGACGCCAGCCGCCTGCGCGACTGGGACCGGCGCGCGGCCGTCAGCCCGCTGGGCGCCGGCGCGCTGGCCGGGTCGTCGCTGCCGCTCGACCCGGAGGCCCTCGCCGCCGAGCTGGGCTTTGACTCCGCTTTCGACAACTCGATGGACGCGGTCAGCGACCGGGACTTCGCGGCCGAGTTCTGCTTTGCCGCGGCCCTGCTCGGCGTGCACCTGTCCCGGCTCGGCGAGGAGGTCGCGCTGTGGTCGTCGCACGAGTTCGGCTGGGCCCAGATCGATGACGCCTACGCCACGGGCTCGTCGATCATGCCGCAGAAGAAGAACCCGGACGTCGCCGAGCTGGCCCGCGGCAAGGCCGGCCGCCTGATCGGCGGGCTGACCGGCCTGCTCACCACGCTCAAGGGCCTGCCGCTGACCTACAACCGGGACCTGCAGGAGGACAAGGAGCCGGTCTTCGACGCCGTCGACACCCTGCTGACTGTGCTGCCGGCGGTAGCCGGGCTGATCGCCACGCTGCGCTTCAACACCGGGCTGCTGGCGCGCACCGCCCCGGCCGGCTACGCGCTGGCCACCGACCTGGCCGAGCTGCTCGTCCGCCGCGGCACCCCGTTCCGGCAGGCGCATGAGATCGTGGGGCACCTCGTGGTCTGGTGCCAGGTTCACGACTGCGAGCTGGCCGAGGTGGGCGATGACGACCTGGCCAAGGTCTCCCCGCTGCTCACGCCGGACGTCCGCGAGGTGCTGACGGTGGAGGGTGCCCTGGCCGCCCGCAGCAGCCGCGGGGGCACCGCCCCGGTGGCGGTGGCCGGGCAGCTGGGACGGCTGCGGGTCACGGTGGACGAGCAGGCGGAGTGGGCGGCGGGCTGAGCGGCCGACCGGCGGGCAGCGGACTTGGGCAGCGGCGAGGCGGCGGGCTAAGGGCGCGCTGAGCTGTCGGCGGCCAGGTGACCCGGTCCTGGGGATCCCGTGTTAGATGGCAAGGTGCCAGATGACACCCAGCCCGATGACGACGCGGGCGCCGTGCTGCCGCGGGAGTTCTTCGACGGGCCGGCGCCGGAGGTCGCGCCCGGGCTGCTGGGCTGCGTGCTGCGCCGCGACAGCCCGCAGGGCCCGGTCGCGGCGGTGATCACCGAGGTAGAGGCGTATGCCGGGCTGACCGACCCGGCCTCGCACGCCTACCGCGGCCCGACCGCGCGCAACGCGGTGATGTTCGGCCCGCCGGGCCATGCCTACGTGTACTTCACCTACGGCATGCATTTCTGCGTGAACCTGGTCTGCGAGCCGGCCGGCGCGGTGTCGGCCATCCTGCTGCGGGCAGGCCGGGTCATCGAGGGCGCCGACCTGGCCGCCGCCCGCCGCTGGCCCCGGCGCGGCGGCGAGTCCGGGGCCGGGCCCGGCGCGCGCTGGCACCCGGAGCGGGATCTCGCGCGCGGGCCGGCCCGGCTCTGCCAGGCGCTCGGCATCGACCTGGCACTGAACGGCGCGGATGCCGTGGACCCGCAATCACCGCTGCGCGTCAGCGCAGGCCCGGGCGGCCCGGTCCCGGCGGCGCAGATCCGCGCCGGGCCGCGGATCGGGATCAGCCTGGCCGTCGACGTGCCCTGGCGGTTCTGGCTGGACGGGGACGACCACGTTTCGCAATATCGGACGTTCACGCCGCGGCGCAGCCGGTCGTAACCAGTTACCGGTCGTGCGCCCGGAAGTGGGACGATGCATCGGTGACCGACATCATCGACGAGCTGACCTGGCGCGGCCTGATCGCCGTGTCCACCGACCTGGACGATCTGCGCAAGGCGCTGGATTCCGGCCGGGTCACCCTGTACGGCGGCTTCGACCCGACCGCGCCCGGGCTGCACATCGGGAACCTGGTCCTGCTGCTGACCATGCGGCGGTTCCAGCTGGCCGGGCACCGGCCCATCGGGCTGGTCGGCGGCGCGACGGGGCTGATCGGCGACCCGAGCGGCAAGTCCGCGGAGCGGGTGCTGAACCCGCGCGAGGTGGTGGCCGGCTGGGTGGACCGGATCCGGGGCGAGGTCGGCCGGTTCCTGGACTTCACGCCGGGGCCGGCGGGGGCGCTGATGGTCAGCAACCTGGACTGGACCGGGGAGCTGTCGGCCCTGGACTTCCTGCGCGACATCGGCAAGCACTTCCCGGTCAACCAGATGCTGTCCCGCGAGGTGGTCCGCGCGCGCCTGGAGGCCGGCGGCATCACCTACACCGAGTTCAGCTACCAGGTGCTGCAGGCCAACGACTACCTGGAGCTGCACCGGCGGCATGACTGCGCGCTGCAGCTGGGCGGCAGCGACCAGTGGGGCAACCTGGTCTCCGGCGTGGACCTGATCCGCCGGGTGACGGCGGACTCTGTGCACGCCCTGGCCACGCCGCTGATCACCAAGCCGGACGGGACCAAGTACGGCAAGACCGAGAACGGCGCGATCTGGCTCAGCGCGGACCTGATGAGCCCGTACGCCTTCTACCAGTTCTGGCTGAACCGGTCTGACGGGGAGGTGCCGGGGCTGCTGCGCGTCTTCACGTTCCGGACGAAAGCCGAGATCGAGGAGCTGGAGCGGGCCAGCGCGGAGCGGCCGGCCGAGCGCCGGGCGCAGCGGGTGCTGGCCGAGGACGTGACCGCGCTCGTGCACGGGCCGGCGGAGCTGGCGCGGGTGCAGGCGGCGAGCCGCGCGCTGTTCGGCCAGGGGGAACTGCACGACCTGGACGAGGGGACGCTGGCCGCGGCCATCGCGGAAGTCCCGCATGCCGCGGTGCCCCGGGACCCGGCTGGGCTGCCGCCGGTCACTGACCTGCTGGCCGCGACGGGGCTCGTGCCGAGCAAGTCCGCCGCGCGCCGGGCCATCACCGAGGGCGGCGCGTACCTGAACAACGTCAAGGTCACGTCGGAGGACGCGGTGCCGGGTGCGGGTGACCTGCTGCACGGGCGGTTCCTGGTGCTGCGCCGCGGCAAGCGGACTGTCGGCGGCGTCGAGGTCACGGGGGAGTAGCGAGGGGGCGGCCGGCCGCGGGGGCGTGCTGGTCGCGGCACGCCGCCGCGGTCGGCGGGGCAGGGCGGACGGCGGCGCGG
>Ga0193728_1000400_pt1 | contig 20816 bp, 22 predicted proteins | sample U1c1metaG_FD_143037 | JGI IMG/M metagenome (GOLD analysis project Ga0193728, IMG submission 143037) | Soil microbial communities from a riparian zone of the East river system, Colorado, United States - U1c1 | ecosystem: Environmental > Terrestrial > Soil > Riparian zone | place: USA: East River...
GCCGGCGGGCGGTCGCCGCGGCGTGTAGTGCCGCGCGAGCCAGCGAGCGATCCCGTTGAGGCCGGGGAAGAGGACGCGCTCGGTGATGTTCGCCGGGTGCTCGGCGATCCAGTCATCCATGCGTGCTTCGGCGGGAGAGACGACGGAGAAGAGCGCGTCAGGTCTCGACGCGGCGTTCGTTCATGGCTTTACTCCTTGCGCAACAGCACCAGGTCTTGCGTGGGGTTCCCTCGTGCTCCCTCGGCCTCCAGCTCCAGAAACGCAAAACCCTGGGCGAAGATGTCGCGGAGGTAGGCCTCGGGGTGGTACGCGCTGCAGAGATTCGTGCCGGCGACGTCGCCCCAGCGAACCACGAGCTCGCCGCCCTCGAAGCGCTCCCGCTCCTCGTCGCCGAGTCGCGGTACGTACGAGCGGCCGTGCGTCGTGACGAGGAGCAGACCGCCGGGCCGGAGAACGCGCCGCAGCTCGTCGCGCCACGCGATCTGGAGGTCTCCGGTCAGGTGCGTGAAGACGGAGAGTGCGTAGACGAGGTCGAAGCTTTCGTCCTCGAACACGAGCGGGGGCGCGAGTGCGTTCTCCTCGAGGCGTGCGAAGGGGAGGTTCTCGCGGCACCACGCGACGGCGGGCGCACTGACGTCGCTGCCGGCGACCTGGCCGTGGAAGTCCGACCACCACCGCGTGACGCGGCCGCAGCCGCAGCCGAAGTCGAGCACCGAGTCGATCTGCTCCAGCGGAACGTGCGCGGCGATCGCGTCGTAGCCCGCGCGCCCGCCACGCAGGAACCAGTCCGCATCTCCGGTGCCGGCGACGCGCACCATGAGGCGGCGCGGCGGGAGCGGCGGCCCGTCGACCGAGAGTCGCCGGGCTGGACGGAGGGCGACGACGTGCTCGTACATGCGGAATGCCGGACCGACGAGGCCAAGGCGGTCGAGGAGTCGTACGACGCGGCGCTTCACAGCGTGGCAACGCTATAGCGTCGGAGCGTGGACGACGCGAAGCGTGCGGCACTGGCAGACGCGAAGGAGCGGCTCGACCGCCTCGACCTCTATCCGCGGCCGGTGTCGATCTGCGCTGTCCACGTCTGGATCGTGCCGTGGCTCTTCCGTCTCCCGTGGTTTCGGCGCTTCGACGGCTACTCCGCGCATTGGACGATCCTGCTGCGCTCGCGTGCGCTGCTCGAGAACGGCGACCTCGTCACGCACGAGCTCTGCCACGTGTGGCAGATGCAGCATCACCCGCTGCGAATGCCGCTCTCGTATCTCCTACTCGGCTACGCCGAGAACCCCTACGAGCTCGAGGCGCGGGCGGCCGCGACCGCCGGCTCCGCAGGCCACGTCCCGTGACTGTCACAAGACGTGGCTCTGCGGGGCACGTCACACACACAGGTGCGAGCCGGGGCCCCACATGGCCGTCACGCACTTGGTGCAGGACGCGCCTCCGTAGGCCACGTCTCGGTGCCAGGCACCAGGACGTGGCGGTTTGAGACGCCGGACTACACTGGCGGCGTGGCCCAGGCGCCTGTTCTTCCCACCGGTTTCGAGCTGCCGCTCGAGCCGCGGCTGCCGCGGATCGGCTCCGTCGACGCGGTCGCGCTCGAGGAGCGCGCGGCGTCGCTCGCGAAGCGGTCGATCAAAAAGGCCGCGAAGGTCTTCGCGCTCGAGCTTGCGATCCGCACGACCGACCTGACGACGCTCGAGGGCTCCGACACGCCCGGCAAGGTTGCCGCGCTCTCGTCGAAGGCGATCCGGCCCGACCCGAGTGATCCGACCATTCCATCTTGCGCCGCGATCTGCGTCTACCCGAACCTCGTGCCTGTCGCCAAGGAGCGCCTCGAGGGCACCGGCGTCAAGGTCGCCGCCGTCGCGACCGGCTTCCCGTCGGGCCAGTACCCGACGAAGCTCAAGATCGCCGACGTGCGCAGCGCCGTCGAGCTCGGCGCCGACGAGATCGACATGGTGATCGACCGCGGCGCGTTTCTCTCCGGCCGCTACGCGAAGGTCTACGACGAAATCGTGCAGACGAAGGAAGCATGCGGCGACGCACACCTCAAGGTGATCCTCGAGACGGGCGAGCTCGGCACGTACGACAACGTGCGCCGCGCGACGCTGCTCGCAATCGCCGGCGGCGCCGACTTCGTCAAGACGTCGACCGGCAAGATCAACCCCGCCGCAACGCTCCCGGTCGCGCTCTGCATGCTCGAAGCCGTGCGCGACGTACACGAGGAGACCGGCCGCCGCATCGGCTTCAAGGCCGCCGGCGGTATCCGCCAGGCGAAACAGGCGATCCAGCACCTCGTGCTCGTGCACGAGACTCTCGGCCCCGACTGGCTCACACCCGACCTCTACCGGCTCGGCGCGTCGTCACTGCTCAACGACATCCTCATGCAGCTCCGCAAGGAGAAGACCGGCGCGTACCAGGGCCCCGACTACTTCACCCTTGACTGAGATCCAACGCAAACACGATCGTGCGCCCGTCCCGAAGGACTGGACGTACGAGCCCGCGCCCGAGTCGCGCGACGTCGTCAAGCTGCGCGAGCGCTACGGACTCTTCATCGGCGGCCAGTGGATCGAGCCGTCGGAGAGCTACGAGACGATCTCACCGTCGAGTGAAGAGGTGCTCGCCATCGTCGGCCAGGGAACCGCGAAGGACGTCGACACCGCCGTCGCCGCCGCGCGCGCCGCCTTCGAGAACGGCTGGTCGTCGCTGCCTGGCTCCGAGCGCGCGAAGTACCTGTTCCGCATCGCGCGCATCCTCCAGGAGCGCTCGCGCGAGTTCGCCGTGCTCGAATCGCTCAACGGCGGCAAGCCGATCAAGGAGTCGCGCGACGTTGACCTGCCGCTCGCAGCTGCGCACTTCTTCTACTACGCGGGCTGGGCCGACAAGCTCGAGTACGCGTTCCCGAACCGCCGGCCGCGGCCGGTCGGCGTCGCGGGCCAGATCATCCCGTGGAACTTCCCGCTCTTGATGCTCTCGTGGAAGATCGCGCCGGCGCTCGCGTGCGGCAACACCGTCGTGCTGAAGCCCGCCGAGACGACGCCGCTCACCGCGCTCCTCTTCTGCGACGTGCTGCGTCAGGCGGAGCTCCCGCCGGGCGTCGTCAACATCGTCACCGGCGACGGCCGCACCGGCGCTGCGCTCGTCGAGCATCCGGGCGTCGACAAGATTGCGTTCACCGGCTCGACCGACGTCGGCAAGGCGATCCAACGCCAGCTCGCCGGCACCGGCAAGAAGCTGACGCTCGAGCTCGGCGGCAAGGCGGCGAACATCGTCTTCGACGACTGTGCGCTCGACCAGGCCGTCGAAGGCATCGTCAACGGCATCTACTTCAACCAGGGCCACGTGTGCTGCGCCGGCTCGCGGCTCTTCGCACAGGAGTCGATCTACGAGCCGCTCGTCGAGAAGCTGAAGAAGCGCCTCGAGACACTGCGCGTCGGTGATCCGCTCGACAAGAACACCGACGTCGGCGCGATCAACTCGCGGATGCAGCTCGACCGCATCAAGGAGCTCGTTGCAGCGGGCCAGGAAGAGGGCGCGGAGATCTACCAACCACCGTGCGTGCTCCCGGAGAAGGGCTACTGGTTCGCGCCGACCGTCTTCACGAACGTCGCGCAGAGCTACCGCATCGCGCAGGAGGAGATCTTCGGCCCGGTGTTGTCCGTCCTCACTTTCCGTACCCCTGAGGAAGCCGTCGAGAAGGCGAACAACACGCCGTACGGCCTCAGCGCCGGCGTCTGGACGGAGAAAGGCTCGCGCATCCTCTGGATGGCGAACAAGCTGCGCGCCGGCGTCGTGTGGGCGAACACGTTCAACCGCTTCGACCCGACGTCGCCCTTCGGCGGCTACAAGGAGTCGGGCTTCGGCCGCGAGGGCGGTCTGCACGGGCTGGAGCCGTATCTGAGGTTCGAAGAATGACCCGCCTCCCCGTGAAGAAGACCTACAAGCTCTTCATCGGCGGCGCGTTCCCGCGCAGCGAGTCGGGCCGCACGTACGAGGCCGACGGGCAGAACGTCGCGCACGCATCGCGCAAGGACGTCCGCGACGCCGTCAAGGCGGCGCGCGCCGCGCAGCCCGGCTGGGCCGCGGCGACCGCCTACAACCGCGGCCAGGTGCTCTATCGCCTCGCCGAGATGATCGAGGCGCGCACCTCCGAGTTCGCCGAGCTCTGCACCGGCCGCGAGGAGGTCGAGCGTTCGATCGACAGGATCGTCTGGTACGCAGGCTGGGCCGACAAGCTGCCGCAGGTGCTCGGCGGCTCGAACCCGGTCGCCGGCCCGTACTTCAACTTCACGGTGCCCGAGCCGACCGGCGTCGTCGCCGTCCTCGCGCCGGACGAGCCACCGCTGCTCGGTCTCGTCACCCGCTTGATGCCGCCGCTCGTCGGCGGCAGTTCGGTCGTCGCCGTCGCATCGGAGGCGCACCCGATCGCCGCAGTCGAGCTCGCCGAGGCAATCGCGACGAGCGACGTCCCGGGCGGCGTCGTGAATCTCCTCACCGGCTTCCGCGCCGAGCTCGGCCCCGTGCTCGCGTCGCACATGGACGTGAACGCGATCGACCTCTGCGGCGCCGACGGCCAGTCCGCCGAGCTCGAGCGGCTTTCGGCCGAGAACGTCAAGCGCGTCGTGCGCGGCCGCGCCGATGCGCAGAGCCCGTGGGAGATCTCGAGCTTCCTCGAGCTCAAGACGGTCTGGCACCCGATCGGCCAGTAGTAACCTAGGGTCTTCCAGGTATGGCGCACCGCTTCAGCCATGCGATCGCCGAGGGCGACGGGATCTCCGTCATCGCGGCCGTCGACGATCCGGAATCCGCCAGAGCCGCGGAAGAGCAGCGCGCGGAAGCACTCGTCGTGCGCGCCAATCCTTCGCACCTGCGCGACGCGACGTCGCTGCCGATCCTCTGGCGCGCCGACGTCCCGCTCGAGGAAGCGTCGACGGTGGCGGACGCGTACCTGATCGTCTTCGACGCGTTCGAGGACGAGGACGGCCGCCTCGAAGCGCTGCACCGCCGCGCGCTCGACCTTGGCATGGACTGCGCGGTCGAGGTGCGCGACGAGGACGAGCTCGAGCAGGCGCTCGACCGCGTCGACCCGGAGATCTTCCTGCTCGCTCCCGGCGAGAGCGGCAACGGCGAAACCCGGCTCGAGGTGCTGCTCGACCTCCTCGCGGCGGTGCCGGCAGGGAAGCTCGCGATCGCGGACTTGCCCCTCTCGACGCGCGATGAGGTGCTCGAGCTCGAACGGGCCGGCTGCGACGCCGTGATCGTGCAGGGACCGGAGATCGCGCCGTTTGCCGGCGGCCCTCCTCCTGAGGTTTAGTCAACTCTCCTAGCAGCCTTCCGAAACCGCGGTACCCTGCTGGCCATGAGGGCGACGATGGTCGCGGGCGTGGTCGCGCTCGTGCTCGCAGCGCTGGTACCCGGTGCATCCGCAGGCGCCGCAGCTCCCGCCTGCCCGGCCGCATGGAAGACGGGCTGGCAGCAGCTCGCGTTCACGATCAACGCGCCCGTCTACTGCCCGAGCTGGATGCCGAACCCGCTCGACGGGCGGATCCGCGGCGACTGGCAGGACATCTATTCGATCGGCGATGACCACAGTTACCTCATCAGCTTCCTCTACCACGGTGAGGGCGGCAGCGGCGACGTGCACGTGAACTTCCGCGGCTACCCGGGGCGGACGACGATCCCGCGCTGCCGCACGATCCTGCCGAGCGGCAAGAAGACACTGCATGGGACGACGCCGTGCTTCTCCGACGCAGCCGGCGTGCACAAGGTGCCGGGCATCACGGCGACGCTCTACCTCGTCAACCAGGACGCGGACCAGTGGCACCTCCTGCTCGCGTGGCGCCACGGCGGTTCGCTGTACACGGTCAGTGAGCACGTGATCAAGCCGTACACGAGCATCCAGGTGAAGAAGAACCTCGATCGCCTGCTGAAGAGCCTCGTGCTCGTCAAGCCTCAAGGCTGATGCGGCTCACTCGGCGACGGTTCCTCGGCGGCGCGGCCGCTGCTGCGATCGGCGGCGCAGGCGTCTACGAGCTCGTCGACCAGCTCACCAGTGCGCCCAATCGTTCGGTGCGCCCTGCGGGCTCGATGCCACGCGAGCAGCACGTGATCGATCTCGGCCTCGTCGACAGCGAGGGCGTGCAGGTCGTCGTGCCGCCGCTCCATCACGAGCTGGTCACCGCGACGTTGAAGATCACGGATCCGCATGGCGCGCAGGAAGGGCTCGACCACGCGCTCGCGCAGCTCGACGACACCTATTCGCTCGACGCCGCCGGTCTCGGGGTGACGGTGGCGTGGGGCCTGCCGTACTTCGACCGCTTCGTCCCCGAGCAGGCGAAGGCGCACCTGCCGTTCGACCACCGCGCCGGCAAGCCGGCGCTGCTCCCTGCTCGGCGCTTCCCGAGCGATCCGAAGGACACGATTCTCGAGCAGAACGACGTCGCTGTCCTCATGCGCAGCGACAGCCGCGCGCACATCGACGCTGCGCGCAAGGCCCTGTTCGACGACCTGCCGTACTTCACGATGACGAGCATTCGCCGCGGTTTCGCGGGCGGCGGCTTCGCGGGCAAGGAGAGCCTTCCGAAGAAGATGGCGATGGCGGCCGGCATTCCCGGCGCCGACCTGATTCCAGACACGTCCGAGCTCTTCCTCGGCTTCACGTCGACCCAGAAGGCGGGGCTCGGGCCCCGGCTGATTGCGAATCACGAAACGCTCGGCTTCGTCGACCTGCGCGGCGGCTACTTCCACGGCGGCACGCACATGCACCTCTCGCACATCGACGAGGACCTCGAGGCGTGGTACCTCAACTTCGACTTCGACGAGCGCGTGCTGACGACCTTCCGTCCAGGCCTGACGAACGTGAAGCAGGGTGCGCAGACCGTCGCACAGGGACCGAAGGACGTCGCGACGCAGGCGGAGACCGCGAACCAGTTCCAGAAGACGGGCCGCTTCGGGCACAGCGCGTCGATCCAGACGAGCTCGCGTCTCCAGCAGGACGTCATCGGGCCGGACGGCACGCGGTATCCGAAGGGAACCGCGATCCCGCAGCGCGCCGACTTCAACACGCTCGACAACCCCTTCGCGTGGAGTGTCGCGCCCGACGTCGACAAGATGAAGCGCGATCCATCGGCCGGCGTGCACTTCGTCGTGTTCAACCCGTCGAGCGACGACTTCGCGCGCAACCGGCTCGCCATGGACGGCGTACTTCCCGACGGCACGAAGCTCGACGTCGGCCCGCGCAGCCGCGCGCAGGGCTTCAACTCCGTCCTGACGACGACGCACCGCCAGAACTTCCTCGTGCCGCCGCGGCGACACCGGTCGTTCCCGCTCGCTGAGCTCTAAAGATGTCCCGGCGTCAGTAGCGTCAACGCGAGCGACACCGGGACGAGCACGACGCCGAGCAGGGTGTAGCGAACGATCGATGGCCGCGCGCCGTTCGCTCGCGCGACCTGCAGCCACAGCACGGCCGACAGTGACCCCGTCACCGCGAGGTTCGGGCCGAGGTCGAGCCCCAGCAGGAGCGCCCGCGGGTGTGCGGGGAGGTGCGCGGAGAGCATCACCGCGGCGGGCAGGTTGTTCACGAGCAACGCCGCAACCGCGGCGATGCCCGCGGTCTCCCAGCGCCCCGCGTCGTCGACGAGGGTCGAGAACCACGCAACATTGCGCGCGAGTGCTCCGAGCGCGACCGCGACACCGAGCACGCCGAGCAGCAGCGCCGGGTTGAGCGCCGTGAGGCCGTGGCCCGGTGACAGCCGCGAGAACACCGCAGCGGCGACGCCGATCGCGAGCACAGGCAGCGCGGGATTCGGGAGCCCGAGAACGAGTACGACGGCGGCGACAATGCTTACCGCGCCGGCCCGCGGCCGGAAGGCGACGCGATCTGGATCGCCGCCCGCACCGCCGCTGAGGTCGCTGCGAAAGGCGACGAGCACGAACGCGATGGTCACGCCGACCGCGACGGCCCAGGACGGTGCCAGTCGCGCGGCGAACGTCGACCCCGTTACGTGCTCGTGCCGCAGCACGATGAGGTTGGTCAGATTCGATCCCGGGAGCAGGAGCGAAGCGGCGTTCGCCATGAACACGGCGCCGTAGAGAAACGGTGCGTCGGGGACCCCGCGGCGCCGCGCGGCCTGCAGTAGCACCGGCGTCATGAAGACGACGGCAGTGTCGAGGTTCAACAGTGCAGTCACGACCGCGTCGAGCAGCAGCAACGCGACGAGCAGCGGGATCGCGCCGCCCGGCACCCGCGCCGCGAAGGTTCCAGCGGCGGCGAAGACGCCCTCGCGCGCCGCGACTGCACCGATGAGCAGCAGGCCGGCCACGAGCACGAACGCCGGCCACGCCTGCGACGCGGCGTTCGCGGCGTCGCCACTCGCCGCGAATGTCGCGGCGACCGCGCCGACGCCGCCGACGACGAGCAGCGCGGCCGACGCGCGCGCGTTCACACCGTGAGCTGTTCGAGCACGAGTGCGACGCCGTCCTCGTTGTTCGAGGCCGTCACCTCGTCCGCGATCGCGAGCACTTCGGCATGCGCATTCGCCACGGCGACACCGCGACCGGCCCACGCGAGCATCGGCACGTCGTTGGGATAGTCGCCGAACGCGACGACGTCCTTCGCCTCGATGCCGAGCTCCTCGGCGACGTCGGCGAGGCCTGCTGCCTTGTTCACGCCGACGGCAGTCACCTCGACGGCGATGTTGCCGGACAGGACGACCGTCGCGGCATCGCCTGCGACTTCTCGTGCGACCGCGAGGATCGCGTCGAGCTCGTGGCCCTCGTGCAGCATCAGCAGCTTTGCCGCGGGACCGTCGAGCAGCTCGAGCGCGTCGGCGATGCGCGTCTCGGGCGGCAGCTCCCAGTCCGTCGCAAACCCGGGCTCGTGCGTGAAGCTGGCGTGCTCGACGGCAAACGCGATTCCGGGAAGGCGCTCGCGCAGCTCGTGGACGAGCCGCATCGCGAACTCGGTCTCGATGAGCCGTTCACGGATCACGGCCCCGGACGCGAGGTCGATGATCAATGCTCCGTTGCTGCAGATCGCCGATCCCTCGATCCCGGCGTCATGCGCGAGCTCCGCGACGCTCGACGGGCCGCGCGCGGTCACGATGACGACGACGATCCCCTTGTCGCGCACCGCACGGATCGCGTCGCGGCTGCGCTGCGAGATGGTGCCGTCGCTCCGAAGAAGCGTTCCGTCTAGGTCGATCGCTGCAAGACGCACTACCCGAAGAATGCTTGAGCGACCGCGTACCACTCGGGTGTAACCGTCTTCAGCTGTGCCGTCGCCTCCTCGAGCGAGACCGCGACGACGTCGTCGCCGCGCAGGGCGGCCATCTGGCCGAACTGTCCCCCGTGCGCCAGCTCGGCCGCCTTGAGGCCGAATCTCGTCGCAAGCACACGATCGCGCGGGGTGGGGGAGCCGCCTCGCTGTACGTGGCCGAGCACCGTGACGCGCGTCTCGAAGCCCGTCCGCTGCTCGATCTCGTGACCGAGGATCTCCCCGACGCCGCCGAGCGTCACGTGCCCGAACTGGTCGGTGGCGCGGGCCTCGGCGCCGACGACGCGGCTCTCGCCGCTCGCGTACGTCAGCTCGTAGCCCTCGCTGACGACGACGATCGAGAAGTTCTTACCGCGGGCGTGACGACGGCGCAGCTCCTCGCAGGCGGCCTCGACGGTCATCGGCTGCTCCGGGATGAGGATCACGTCGGCGCCGCCCGCGATCCCGCTCATCACGGCGATCCAGCCGGCGTGCCGGCCCATGACCTCGACGACCATGACGCGGTTGTGCGACTCGGCCGTCGTGTGCAGCCGGTCGATCGCCTCCGTCGCGATGGTCACGGCGGTGTCGAATCCGAAGGTGTAATCGGTGCCGGAGAGGTCGTTGTCGATCGTCTTCGGCACGCCGACGACCGGGAGCTGGTGCTCGCTGTAGAGCTTGGAGGCGACGCCCAGCGTGTCCTCGCCGCCGATCGCGATCAGCGCGTCGAGCCCGCGGTCATGGAAGTTCTGGAGCACCTTCTCGACGGCGCCTTCCATCTTGAACGGGTTGGTGCGGCTCGTCCCGATGATCGTCCCACCGCGCGGGAGGATCCCCGAGACCTCGCGGGGCCCGAGATCCTCGAATCGGCCGTCGACCAGGCCGCGCCAGCCCTCGAGCACCGCGACGCAGTCCCAGCCCGCCGCATCGGAGGAGCGGACGACCGCTCGGATCACGGCATTCAGCCCGGGGCAGTCGCCGCCGCCGGTCAGGATTCCGATCGTCTTGGCCACGCGTCTGATTCAAGCAACTCCGGCTCTGCACCGAGCCGAGTTGTCCACTCAAGCCCCTGAGCCCCCTGACCGGCTCCGCCCGCAACGCACCCCTTCGAGGTACGTCGAATACCCGTTTCCGGTCGACAATAGAAAGGAGCTCGATACCTGCGGCCCCGACTGGAGTGACCGTGTCTGCCGAACATGATGTGGCGAATGCTGTGACACCGCAGGAGCCGCTCGGGACGTTGCTCGTCGAACGTGGTCTGATCACGGACGCGCAGCTCGCCGACGCCCTGGAGGAGCAGCGGACTTCGGGCGAGCAGCTCGGCGCGATCCTCGTGGCCCGGGGGTACGCGCCGCCCGCGCTCGTTGCCCAGGCGCTGGCGACCCAGCACGGCGGCATGCTCAAGACGGAATACGGTTTTGCCACGGGCTTCGGCCGGGGGGCGGCGTTGGCGGAGGTCCAGGTCGCCGCGCCGCCGCTGAGCATCGCGGTTGCCGCGGCACCGGCATCCGCGGCCGCGGCGCAAAGCGACCGGGAAGCTGTCAGGTCGGAGCTCGAGCTGGCGTCCTCCGAGTCCACGCGATTGGCGGAGGCAAACGCGCGGCTGTCTGCTCTCCGCGCCGAGCTCGAGCAGAACCTCGCACGCGAGACGCAGCGGTCGGCATCGCTCGAGCGCGAGCTCGCCGAGCTTCGGTCGACCCCGGTGTCGGTTGCCGACGACCTCGGCGCCTGGCAGGAGTCCAACGCTCAGCTCGACGCCGCACTCACTCAGTGGCAGGCCGCATATGTAGAGCTCGAGCAGCGGCTCGCGCAGGCGACGGCGCGCGCAGACGCCTCCGACGAGCAGCGGCCTGTGCTCGAGACGCGATTGCAGGAAGCGGTCGAAGGACTACACGAGGCCGCCGTCGCCCGCGGCACCCTCGAAGCACAGCTCGAGGCCATGACGGCGCAGGCTGCATCGCTCGCGGCTGCCGCCGCGGAGTCCGCTCCGTGGGCCGAGGCCGAGTCGCACCTCGTCTTCTTCCAGGGCAGCGAGGGTTACGAGCTCGCCGAGCTGGACGGCCCCCCGCCTCCTGAGGGAGCGCAGGTCGAGCTGCCGGCGCTCCCCATGCAAACGGTCTCGAGAATCGGCCGCTCGCCTTTCCGCGGTGACTCGCTCCCGTGCGCGTACCTCGTCGCCACGTAAGCGTCCAGCGGCGAGAGCCGATGCCGAAAGAGGGAATCGAACCCTCACGGTGCGACTCCGTCAGGCTGTGATGGTCACAGGCACACCAGGCGTGATGTGTGCGGCCAGCCAGCGAATGCTCCGATCGTCGAGACGCACGCAGCCGTGGGAGATCGCGGTCCCGAGCATGCCCCCGAGGTTTGCCAGTCCGTGGATGGCGATCTGACCCGCACCGCCGTCGAACTCCTGCAACACGTCGGAGCGAGCGCTCAAAGCGAGTGCGAAGGGCGCTCCGTCGCTACCTGGGAGCATGCGCACGCTCTCTTCGACGAAGAACTTCCCGTGCGGCGTGGGTGTCGAGGGTTTGCCGACGATCGCCGTGAACGACCGTACGAGACGCCCATCGCGGAAGACGAAAACCCGGCGGCTGGATGTCCTGACGACGACACGCCAACTCGTCGTCGTCAGCCTGGTCCCCCGCTCAGCGATCCAGCCCGTCATGCCGTTGGGGCGCCCCGGGACCATCACCCGCAGCCAGTGAGCTCCATCGGAGGTGGTCGCGCTACCAACGACCGGGAGGATCGTCTGCCCTCCGGTGATCGGCCTTGATGCCTGCACTATGCGTAGCCTCGACGCGCGAGGACGGAGAGTCGAGAACACCGTGTGCGCGTCGAGCAGCATTGCGAGTTCCTGTGTCGAGCTCACAACGGGCGGCCGTCCGGCGTTGGCAGACGCGGCGGCCGCTCCGGATGTCGCGACGACGATTGCGGCGATGGCGGCCAGTGCCTGTGCGCGTCTCATCAGCGCGCTGCGTAGTGCACGTTGCCCGATGCGTCGAGCTCGGTCACGACGAAGCGTGTGCTTACGTTCTTCGCGACCGCGATGCAGGAGAACACGAGGCCTCTCTCCTGGTGCACGCCCGCCGGGCAGCTGACCTGGGCGTACTGCCCGCGCTGAGCCAGGCTGCTGCTCTCGATCGCGCGCTCGATCTTCTCCGTGTCGAGGATCCTGACCGCGCTCGCCGAGCCGCGGGTGCTGATGGCAAAACTCCCGGCGACGAGAACGCCGACGACCAGCGAGCGGCCCAGCAGGCTCGAGACGGTCATGAGCCGAGCTCTTCGATGAGCACGGATGCGTTCGACGCTGGTGCTGTCCCTCCGATCGGTGTTGCCGACGCAAGAGTGACGGCCGCGGCTGACGTGTGATTCCTGACGGTGAGACTCGTGCCCGCACCAACGGTGACGATCACCTGTCCAGTGTTCTGCTGGGTGCCGGCGCCGGACCCGTAGACCGACCCGAGGACGAGGACACCGTCTTGGAACAGCGCCGCCTGATTCGGCTCGGTCCCCGATACGGAGAAGGTGACTTTGTAGGTGCCGGCATTCACGAGGACGATCGCGGCGCTGCCGCCGGCGTGTGTGATGCCGCTCGTCCTGACGCCGGTCGAATCGAACGTGAAATCGCCCTCGAGCGCCACCACCTGCGGCCCGATGTTGTAGACGTACGCGTACTGAGCGATTCCGCCGGCCGGACCCGTTGCTCCGACCGTTCCCTGTGGGCCGGTGGCTCCGGCGGTCCCTTGCGGGCCGGCCGCTCCGACTCCTCCTGCGGCGCCCGTGGCTCCGGTCGCACCGGCGCCGCCCGTGGCTCCCGTCGCACCCGCGGCGCCCGTCGCTCCGGTCGAGCCCGCGGCGCCCGTGGCTCCGGTCGAGCCTGCGGCGCCTGTATTCCCCTGTACGCCGGCGAGGCCTTGCACGCCCTGTGGACCCTGCGAGCCGGTCGATCCGGTCGCGCCGGTCGATCCGGCGGTGCCGGCTGCTCCATCGGTGCCGGCCGCTCCTGTGGCTCCTTGCGCACCGAGGGCTCCGGTCGCGCCGGCGGCGCCCGTGGCTCCGGTCGAGCCCGCGGCGCCGGTATTCCCCTGTACGCCGGCGAGGCCTTGCACGCCCTGTGGACCCTGCGAGCCGGTCGCGCCGGTCGATCCGGCGGTGCCGGCTGCTCCATCGGTGCCGGCCGCTCCTGCGGCTCCTTGCGCACCGAGGGCTCCGGTGGCGCCAGTGGCTCCGGTCGCGCCCGCGGCGCCCGTGGCTCCGGTCGCGCCCGCGGCGCCGGTATTCCCCTGTACGCCGGCGAAGCCTTGCACGCCCTGTTGACCCTGTGAGCCCGTTCCGCCGGTCGATCCGGTCGATCCGGTCGCGCCGGTCGATCCGATCGATCCGGTGGTGCCGGCTGCTCCATCCGTGCCGGCCGCTCCTGTGGCTCCTTGCGCACCGAGGGCTCCGGTCGAACCCACGGCGCCGACACCGCCTTGAACGCCCTGCAGCCCCCGGCCCTCCGGGCCTGCGGCGCCGGTCGATCCGGTCGCGCCGGTGCTACCCGTGTTTCCAATATGCCCCTGTGCACCGGTGAGGCCGATCTGTCCTGCTGCTCCGGTCTTTCCGTCGGCGCCCGTCTTGCCGGTGGCTCCCGGCAGGCGCCAAGAGACTTGCCGAACACGGCAGGTCGACGCCTTGGCGACGCAACGGGGCTTGTGCACTCCGACGCTGCCCGTGAATCGCGTCTGATTGCAGGGCGGAAGGGGCTTCGGGGGACACGCTGCCGCAGCCAAGCCCGCCGACCACGAGGCGGCGAGCGCGCTCGTCGCAAGGATCAACAGCAGCAGTCGTCGGCACCGTGGACTCGACATCGGTCACATGCCTTTCTCGAAACGGGTTGCCCCCCCGGAAACGAGTTGCCCCTGGCATCGACGCTTGAGACGCGGAGGGCGAGTCCGTTTCCGGGCGTTCGGCATCGCCCTTTCGGGTGTGGACGGCGAGAGGTGCTCTCGACTCGCTCCGTTGCTCGTCGTAGTGCCGAAGGAGGGAATCGAACCCTCACCCTCCGAAGAGGACCGGATTTTGAGTCCGGCGCGTCTGCCAGTTCCGCCACTTCGGCCTTGACAGCATGGTAGACGGGCGGCTCTATCTTTATTGAAGCGTCCTCGGGCCTATTGCAACCCGGTCTCCGCCGAGAAATACTGGCTCATTCGCCGGAACGATTCTCCCGCGGACATTGGAAACGGGTCATTGGAGGAGGGACTGTGAGTAGAAAGTTCTCGTTGCTGGCACTGCTGGGTGCGGCCGTTGTGGTCGCAGCCGTCGCAGCCGGCTACTCGGGCACCGCGCGCAGCGCGAGCAGCGTCACTGCGCTGCCGTCGTCATCGTGCGGCCCCGTCGTCGGAACGCCGGACTTCATCATCGCGTCGGACCTGCCGCTGCAGGGCGCGATCCGGCATCAGACGATTCAGGTCTCGCGCGCAGAGATCTGGGCGCTCGCGCAGCAGGGCTGGAAGGCCGGCTCGTACAAGATCGGCTACCAGTCGTGTGACGACTCGACCGCGCAGACCGGCGGTTGGGACACGGCGAAGTGCGCAACGAATGCGCGCCTGTACGCCTCGAACAAGTCGGTGATCGGAGTGCTCGGCACGTTCAACTCCGGCTGCGCGAAGATCATCGTCCCGGTCCTCAACCGTGTGCATGTCGGCATGGTCAGCCCGGCGAATACGAACCCTGGCCTCACGAAGAAGTGGGATCCGGGCGAGCCGAACAAGTACTACCCCACAGGCACTCGTAACTACGCCCGCGTTGTCGCCACCGACGACATTCAGGGCCCCGCGGATGCCCTGTGGACGCAGGCTCTCAAGCTCAAGAAGGTCTTCGTGCTGAACGACAAGCAGACCTACGGCTTCGGCGTCGCGAGCACGTACCGTTCCGCGGCGAAGAAGCTCGGCCTATCGGTCGTTGGCTTCCAGGGCTGGGATGCGAAGCAGTCGAGCTACGAGGCGCTTGCCAACTCGATCAAGGCATCGGGTGCGCAGGCGGTCTTCCTCGGCGGCATCGCGTGCAACAACGGCGCGAAGCTGATGCAGGACATCAAGGCGGTCAATCCGAAGATCGTGCTCCAGATGCCGGACGGGTTCAGTGACCCGACGGCGAACGGTGCGGTTGCCGAGGGCGCATACATCAGCGTCGCCGGCCAGCCGCCGAAGTCGCTCACGGGCGCCGGCGCGACCTTCGTCAAGAGCTTCGGCAAGCAGGTAGGCACCACGCCGAACCCGTACGCCGCCTACGGCGCACAGGCGATGCTCGTCATGCTCCAGGCCGTCGCAAAGAGCGGCGGCGATCGTGCGAAGACGACGGCGGGACTGTTCGGGCTTCACATCTCGAACGGGATCCTCGGCAACTTCACGATCAACGCGGCAGGCGACACCGACCTGCAGCCGATCACGATCTACAAGCAGGCCGGCAAGAATCTCAATCCGGTCAAGACGATCGTCCCAACGGCGAGCCTGACCGGATAACGCAGGACGGTACGACGGATAGCGCCGGGGGAGGCATCGCCTCCCCCGGCGCTCGTCTCGACACGGCCGACCAACCTGTGGCCACCAACGCCCACATCGAAGTACGCACCAGGCCGAGACGATCGGTCGGCTCGTTTGTGATGCCGGCGCTCGCCACGTTCCTCGTCGGGATGCTCGTGCTCTGGCTCGGCGTCAACCTGGTCAAGAGCCCGTCGTACTTCTTCACGATCTCGTTCATCGGGCTCACGAACGGCGCGGTGTACGCGCTCGTCGCGCTCGGCTACACCCTCGTGTACGGGATTCTCGAGCTGATCAATTTCGCGCACGGCGACGTCTTCATGCTCGGCGGGCTGTTCTCCGGGACGATGATCATCTCGGCGTTCCATCTCGGCGACCATCCGTCGACCGGGATCCTGATCGCAGCCATCCTCGCGTCGCTCGCCGTGGCCATGGTCGCGTGCGGCCTCGTCAACGCGACAGTCGAGTTCATCGCCTACCGGCCGCTGCGCGGCGCGCCGCGACTCGCACCGCTGATCACTGCCATCGGGATGTCGTTCATCCTCCAGGACGTCGCGCTGGGCTGGAAGGGCCCGTCGTATCTGTCGGTGCCGCACATCCTCCCGCGCGGCAACGTCTTCTCGTTCGCGGGCGTCAGCTACACGTGGGAGAAGCTGATCGTCGTGATGATCACCGTCCCCGTGCTGGTCGCGCTGATGTGGCTCGTGCAGCGCACGCGACAGGGAAAGGCGATGCGCGCCACAGCACAGGATCGCGATGCCGCAGCGATGATGGGCATCAACGTCAATCGCACGATCTCCTTCACGTTCATGATCGCCGGCGCGCTCGCGGGCGCCGCCGGGCTCCTGTACGCGCTGTATTTCAGCGAGGTGCGCTATGACACAGGCTTCCAGCTCGGGCTGATCGCGTTCACAGCAGCGGTGCTCGGCGGGATCGGGAACCTCCCCGGCGCGGTGCTCGGCGCGCTCTGCATCGGCTTCATCCAGGCCTTCAACGAGGGCCTGCGGTGGCACTCGCCGGGCAGCGACTGGACGCAGTCGATCGTCTTCTCGATTCTCATCCTGATCCTCGTCTTCCGCCCCGAGGGACTCCTCGGCGAGCGGACGCCGGAAGGCGCCTGATGCGCCGCCGCATCGCCGGGACGATCTCGCAGGGTTGGTGGATAGCGCTCGGCGCCGTCGGCCTGCCGCACGAGCGGTGGCGAGGGCTTCCCGTGCGAACGCGCCGCGCGGTCAAGGCGGCGATCTGGGTCGCGATCGCGCTGATCCTCGTCTGGCAGTTCGGCGTCTGGAAGACCTCGGCGCTGGCCGTCGCCGTCGTCGTGTTGCTGCTCGTCGTGCCGCGGTACGAGAACGTCACGGTTCGCGGCGTACGCGTCGGCAAGTGGATCATCCCGGCCGCGGTGCTCGGCCTCGCGATCGCGTATCCGTACTACCTCGGCTCGATGCCGCAGGTTCCGATCTTCGGCCCGTTCCCGGCGATGAGCACGATGGTCGTGATGATGATCTTCACGATGATGGCCCTTGGCCTGAACTTCGTCGTGGGCTACGCGGGACTGCTCGATCTCGGCTACGTCGCGTTCTACGCGATGGGCGCGTATATGGCGGGGTGGTTCGCGTCGTCGCAGTTCGCGAACCAGAATCTCAATCTCGGCGCCGTCGGCCTCTACCCGGGCGCGACCGGCTACCACTTCTCCATCTGGCTCGTGCTGCCGATGGCCGGGATCGCAACGGCGATCGTCGGCGTGATCATCGGGCTGCCGACGCTGCGTCTGCGCGGCGACTACCTGGCGATCGTCACGCTCGGCTTCGGCGAGATCATGCCGCAGATCGCGCGCAACGGGAACAACCTGTTCGGCTTCAACCTCACGAACGGGACGGGCGGCATCACGCCGATCGACGGTCCCGGCTTCGGCAACTGGCTCGACAAGCATCTGCACCTGCCGGCCAACTACCTCAATGCTGCGAACTTCGACAATCTGTTCTTCTGGACGTCGCTCGTGCTCGTGCTGCTGACGATCTTCACGAGTGCGCGCCTGCGCGACTCGCGGCTCGGTCGCGCATGGGTCGCGATCCGCGAGGACGAGATCGCTGCCTCGGCGATGGGTATCCCGTTGATGCGCACGAAGACGTGGGCGTACGCAACAGGCGCGTTTTTCGGCGGCGTCGCCGGTGCGTACTACGCGAGCTACAAGAGCGGCGCATTCCCGGACGACTTCTTCTTCAACATCTCCGTCTTCATCCTGTGCATGGTGATCCTCGGCGGCATGGGGAACATCTGGGGTGTCATCTTCGGTGCGTGCTTCCTCTCGTATCTCGACCGCGAGGGTCTCGCGAACGTCGGTGCATGGATCAACGGGCACTTCCATACGCACCTCGACGTGCCGCTGTACGAGTTCGGCATCTTCGGCGCGATTCTCGTGGTGACGATGCTGTTCAGACCTGAGGGACTGATCCCGAGCCAACGTCGCGCCATGGAGCTCCACGAGGGAGTGCACGACGAGCCGCTCTACGACGTGGTGACGGAATGAGCGAGACCCTGCTCGAGACCGATCGCCTGCGCAAGGAGTTCGGTGGGCTCGTTGCGGTCGACGACGTCGACTTCACCGTGCCGTCGAACTCGATCGTCAGCCTCATCGGGCCGAACGGCGCGGGCAAGACGACGTTCTTCAACATGCTCACGGGCGTGTACAAGCCGACCGAGGGCCGCGTGATCTTCAACGGTGAGGACATGACGGGCAAGCCGCCGCACGCATTCACGCACCGCGGCATCGGTCGCACGTTCCAGAACATCCGGTTGTTCCAGAACATGACGGCGCTCGAGAACGTCCTCGTCGGCATGCACGTGCGCTTGAAGGGCAACCTCTTCGAGGCACTCGTGCGCACGCCGCGTGTAAGGCAGGAGGAGAAGGGCGCGCGAGAGCGCGCGCGCGAGCTGCTCGAGTTCTCGGGGCTCAGAGGTCGCGACTCTGTCATCGGCAAGAACCTCTCGTACGGCGACCAGCGCAGGCTCGAGGTCGCGCGCGCGCTCGCGACGCAGCCGAAGCTCCTGCTCCTCGACGAGCCGACCGCCGGGATGAACCCGCAGGAGACCGCCGACTTCACGACGTTCGTCGGCCGTCTGCGCGAGGAGGAGGGACTCGCCGTGCTGCTCATCGAGCACGACATGCGCGTGGTCATGGGCATCTCCGACCGCGTCACGGTGCTCGACTACGGCGAGAAGATCGCCGAGGGCACGCCACAGGAGATCCAGAAGAACGACCGCGTGATCGAGGCGTATCTCGGGGCGGCGGCGGTGACGGGCACATGAGCATGGCTGCGGCCACGACCGAGCCGCTCCTCCGCGTCGAGGACATCTCGACGTACTACGGCTCGATCCAGGCGCTGAAGGGAATCTCGATCGAGGTGAACCAGGGCGAGATCGTCACCCTGATCGGCGCCAACGGTGCCGGCAAGTCGACGACGCTGCGCTCGATCAACGGGCTCAACCACCCGCGGCGGGGCAAGATCTTCTTCGCCGGCAAGGACATCACCCACCTGCCGGCGCACGAGGTCGTGCGGCTCGGCATCGCGCAGTCGCCGGAAGGGCGGAAGCTCTTCCCGCGCATGTCTGTGACGGAGAACCTCGAGATGGGCGCGTTCCAGCGACGAGACAAGAGCGGGATGAAGGACGACATGGATCGCGTCTTCGAGCTCTTTCCGCGCCTCGCCGAGCGGCGCACGCAGAAGGCGGGGACGATGTCCGGTGGCGAGCAGCAGATGTGCGCGATCGGGCGTGCGCTGATGGCGCGGCCCACATTGCTCATGCTCGACGAGCCGTCGATGGGCCTCGCACCGATCTTCGTACAGCGGATCTTCGAGACGATCGTCGAGGTGAACAAGCAGGGGACGTCGATCCTGCTCGTCGAGCAGAACGCCCTCATGGCGCTCGACGTGGCACATCGTGGCTACGTGCTCGAGACGGGCCATGTGGCGCTCGCGGACGACGCGAAGGCGCTTGCGAAGAACCCCGAGGTCCGCAAGACGTACCTCGGCGAGACCTAGACGACCAGGGCCGCGCAACAGAAACTGTTGCGCTAGAATACGGCCATGCCGGTCGCGACTGCACAGAAGGTCGAGGCGCTGCGGGCCGACTTTCGCTCCGCCGCGCAGCTCGCCGACCTGCTCGGGGTCAGCCGCTCGCAGGTGACCCGCTGGCTGCGGGGCGCGGGGATCGACCCGCTGAACGCCGAGAAGGTCGACCTGCTCGAGCTCGTCTGGTCGAGCCTCCTGCGGCTGTACGACAAGGAGGCCGCGCTCTCGTGGCTCTTCGGATTGAACCCGCTGCTCGGCGACCGGCGCCCGATCGATCTCGTGCGCGCGGGCCGCACCGAGGAGCTGATGGCTGCGATCCGGGCCGAGCGCTCCGACACGTTCGCGTGATCCTGTACCGCTGCTTCGCCTGGAACGAGCGCGCACGCAAGGACGGTATGGACGGCCCGCTCTGGTTCCCGCGCCCGTACCAGGGTGAGGGCCGTCACGACAACCCGGACCTCTACGGCTGCCTCTACCTCGCCGACCGCGCGGTGTCGTGCATCGTCGAGCAACTCGCACGGTTTCGCGGCCAGCACCTCACCGCGTCGCTGCTGCGGCGCCGCGGGCTGCCGCTCGCGCTCGCGACGCTCGTGCTCGACGACGGTGCCGAGGTCGTCGATCTAGACAATCCCGTCGTGCTGCGGAAGGAACGTCTGCGCCCGTCGGTCGTCGCGACCAGGCACCGCACCGTCACGCAGCCGCAGGCGCGCGCGTTGCACGAGTCGCATCTGACCGCCGTGGCCCTTCGCTGGTGGTCGACCTACGAGTCGCTCTGGGCGAACGTGACGCTCTTCGACCGCGGCTCGAGCGCATTGCGTCTGCAGGACGTCCACACGCTGACGCTCGAGGACCCAGCGGTCGTCGAGGCCGCGGACTTCTTCGCGATGCAGCGTCGCTAGTCGCTCGACCCCACGCGCAGCGGGAAGTAGGGCGGTGTGAGCAGGAAGCCGACGCGCGCCCCCTCCTCGGCCT
>Ga0193728_1000401_pt1 | contig 20779 bp, 15 predicted proteins | sample U1c1metaG_FD_143037 | JGI IMG/M metagenome (GOLD analysis project Ga0193728, IMG submission 143037) | Soil microbial communities from a riparian zone of the East river system, Colorado, United States - U1c1 | ecosystem: Environmental > Terrestrial > Soil > Riparian zone | place: USA: East River...
TCCTCGATATCGCGGCGTGCGTGGCGATCATCAGAGAGGCCGGAGGGCGATGCACGGAATTGAACGGAGCACCGATCACGCTCAAATCGACCACCGTGTTGGCGAGCAACGGACACATGCACGCCCCGGTATTGGCGGCACTGGGCTAATTGGCGGCGTTGAGCTGATTGGCGGCGTTGAGCTGATTGGCGGCGTTGAGCTGATTGGCGGCTGAAGGGGCAGGCGTTCAATTCGCGTGCTGCGGCCAGCGTATTTCAAGCGCTGTGGCGGGACCGATGACCGCTTCTTCCAAGCTCTCTGCTTGCTGCCACCGATCGGCGCTCAGCATCCGCCGGCCCGCCATCAGCTCCGCGGCACGCTGAGGATAGAGCGGCACTTGGTGAGGATCGCCGTAGCCGTCGGGGAAACGTGGCGCATCGTTGACGGGCGTGTATTTATCGCTGGCGCCTACCGTGTGCAGCATTTCATGAGCAATCACGACGTTGTTCTCGCCGGTCATTTCAGGCGCGGCAAAGGCATAGACCACGCCGATGAGCCCCTTGGCCAGTCCCAACGAATGCGGCACCACGGGAGTCAGTGCAGGATCGTGATACAGCACGAAAATGCGAATGTCCTCCGGCTCGTTCACGTGTCCGCTGACGCGCCATGCCCAGTAGCGCAGCCTTAGGCTCCACAGCGCCGTCGCAAAAATGCCGGCGCCCGGCGTGTGTTGCGGAGGCTGATCGTGCAGCTGCGCTCTGAGCCTGGTTTTGACCGGCTCAGGCTCGTTCAAGCGATATCGCTCAGCCTCGCGCATGAAGAACGAGTCGATGGGTTGGAAACGCGCAGCGTCGAGGCCGGCGAGGTACGTCGCGGTGACGGCGCTGTCGTCGGCCGCAATGGGATAGATGGCGACGTACAACGGCTCGCGCCAGCGTGTGCTGCGATACCGGTCCTGCCAAGTGGTAAGCGCGACAGTGAGCAACACCAGCAGCAACAAGAGGACGCGCAACATCTTGAATCCGCCGCGAGGCGGCGAATCGAGGCGCGGCTTCAATCGGAGGCTTCTACGCTAAATTCGGCGACCTCGCCGTTGACTGCGGTGTACGACACGATCAAGGGCTTGCAGCAGACCGGGCAGTCCTCGATATAGGATTGCTCGGGAACCGACAGATCCAGCGTGAGGGTGATGGCTTCCCAGCAATGCGGGCAGGCGGCTTCGTGGCCTTGGATGAGGATCATGTGTCACCGCTGCCAAAATATTGATTGATTTCAATAGTTTAATTAAAGATGCGCGCCGCGCGGTAGTCTATCCGCCGGCCCTTCGCGCCGCAAGGCGTCGCCGGGCCGCAGCGGCGGATTCTGTCTGCATCACGCCTTAACCCGAGTCCTGACCGCTATACTTCCCTGATGACCTTTTGGGGCTAGAATCACGAGGAAACATGGAGCCGACCGATACTTCAAAACCTGATTACTTCCATCGGGTTGTAGATTGCCAGTGGGCCTGCCCTGCGCACACCGACGTTCCTGAGTACATTCGCCTGATTGCTCAAGGCGAGTTCACCGAAGCGTACATGGTGAATCGGGAATCCAACGTCTTCCCGGGAATCTTAGGAAGGGTTTGCGACCGGCCATGCGAGCCTGCCTGCCGCCGTGGCCGCATCGAAGAGAAACCCGTCGCGATCTGTCGCCTGAAGCGTGTCGCCGCCGACAATCGGGACGATATTACCGCGCTCTTGCCCAAGGCGCCGCGCGAGAAAAACGGCAAGCGCATCGCCTGCATCGGCGCAGGTCCCGCATCGCTGACCGTTGCCAATGACTTGCTGCCGTTGGGATATGACATCACGATTTTCGAGCAATATGGCGTGCCCGGCGGATTGATGCGCACCAACATCCCGGCGTTCAGGCTTCCGGCCAATGTGCTCGATGAAGAAATCGGCTACATCGTGAACATGGGCGCCGACCTGCGTCTGAACTCCCCCATCAAGAGCATGAAGCAGCTGCTCGATGCGGAGGAATTCGACGCCGTGTTCGTCGGTTCGGGCGCGCCCAAGGGCAAGGAGCTCGAGCTGCCCGGCCGCCACGATACCGACCGCATTCATATCGGGATTACCTGGCTCGAATCCATCGCGTTCGGCCACATCGACAAGGTCGGCGAACGGGTTTTGATCATCGGCGTCGGCAATACCGCAATGGATTGCTGCCGCAGTTCCCTGCGGCTCGGCGCGAAAAACGTGAAAGTCATGGCGCGCAAGCCGCGTCAATTCTTCAAGGCTTCCGAATGGGAACTCGAGGACGCCGAGGCCGAGAAAGTCGAAATCGTCATCAACCACGCTCCCAAAACCTTCGTTATCGAGAGCGGCCGGCTGACGGGCATGATGTTCGAGAAATTGGAATACGACATCGAGAACGGGGACATCAAAGCGACCCGTTCGCTGGGCGATGTGTTCTTCCCCTGCGATGATGTCATTCTGGCCATCGGCCAGGAGAACGCCTTTCCCTGGATCGAGAAGGGCATCGGCATCGAACTCGACAAGTGGCATGTGCCGAAGGTCAACGCGGTCACTTTCCAGTCGACCCGGCCGGAAGTGTTTTTCGGCGGCGATGCCGCCTTCGGCCCGAAAAACATCATTTGGTCGGTGGAGCATGGACACCAGGCCGCGATATCGATTCACAAGTTCTGCCATGAGGAATCGATCGAGGAACGATTGCCGCGCGGCTTGAAGCTCTCGAGCCGCAAGATGGGCATGCACGAGTGGGCGTACAAGAACGAATACAACGGCGTGGAGCGGCGTTTGGTTCCGCATGTCGGACTCATCGAGCGTTTCAAAAAAATCAACATCGAAGTGGAGCTGGGTTTCACCGCCGAAGAGGCGGCCCTGGAGGTGCAGCGCTGCCTGAACTGCGATATGCAGACGGTGTTCGCCGCGAAACTGTGCATCGAATGCGATGCCTGCATCGACATTTGTCCGGTGGATTGCCTCACCATTACGCCGAACGGCCCGGAGGCGGAGCTGCGTGCCCGCTTGACGGCGCCGGCTACGAATCCGACCCAGGCCCTGTATGTGTCGGCGGCGCTGCCGCAAACGGCGCGCGTCATGGTGAAGGACGAGGATGTGTGCGTGCATTGCGGGCTGTGCGCGGAGCGCTGTCCGACGGCCGCGTGGGACATGCAGAAGTCGACCATACGGATTCCTCTCGCGATGGATGAGGAGGTTCGTGCATGCCCAGCCTGATTGCCGAGGTCAACCGCGTAAACGATTTCGTGGTGAAGTTCGCGAATGTCAACGGCACCGGCTCCGCCAGCGCCAATTCCCTGATCATGAAAGCGATCTTTCGCATGGGCGTGCCGGTCACCGGGAAGAATTATTTCCCGTCGAATATCCAGGGCCTGCCGACCTGGTACGAGATCCGCGTAACCCGCGACGGCTACGCCGCGCGCGCCAGCCACGTCGATATCATGGTGGCGATGAATGCTGAAACCTACTCCAAGGATGTTCGCGAACTGCGCTCCGGCGGATATTTGATCTATGACTCGACCTGGCCGCGCAGCGCGCTGCTGCAGCGGGGCGACATCACCGTGATCCCGGTGCCGCTCGCCAAGCTCGTGAATGAAAATTTCGACGGTGTGCGCAATCGGATCCTGTTGAAGAACATCGCGTACGCCGGCGTCCTGGCCGCGCTGCTCGATGTGGACCTCGAGGTGATCAGCGGCTTGTTGAGCGAGAGCTACGGCAAGAAGCCGAAATTGCTCGATTCAAACACCAGGGCTCTGCGGCTCGGGTACGACTACGTCAAGGAACAATTGACTTCGCCGCTGCCGCTGCGCGTCGAGCACATGGAGAAGACCCGCGGCCATATCATGATGGATGGCAATACCGCGGCCGGTTTGGGCTGTGTCTATGCGGGCGCGACAGTGGGTGCGTGGTATCCGATCACGCCCTCGACGTCGTTGATGGACGCCTTCAAAGGCTTTTGCGAGCGCTATCGCGTCGATCCTGAGACCGGGGAACGTAATTTCGCCATCTTGCAGGCGGAAGACGAACTGGCGGCCGTGGGCATGGTGCTCGGCGCATCGTGGAACGGCGCGCGCGCCTTTACGCCCACCAGCGGGCCGGGCATTTCCTTGATGAATGAATTCATCGGGTTGGCGTATTACGCCGAGGTGCCCTGCGTGATTTTCGATGTGCAACGCGTGGGGCCCTCCACCGGCATGCCGACGCGCACGCAGCAGGGCGACATCATGATCTGTGCATACGCATCGCATGGCGATACGCGTCACGTGCTGCTGTTCCCCGCCAACCCGGAAGAGTGCTTCTACATGGCCGCGCAGGCCTTCGATCTTGCGGAACGCCTGCAGACGCCGGTGTTCGTGATGTCCGATCTCGACATCGGCATGAACGATTGGATGTGCCCGGACCTCAAATGGGACGATGCCTACAAGCCGGACCGGGGCAAGATTCTGTCGAAGCAGGATCTGGACGGCATGGAAAAATTCTACCGCTACCTGGATCGCGACGATGACGCGATTCCATACCGCACCTTGCCGGGCATGAGCGCCAAGGGCGCCTATTTCACGCGCGGTTCAGGCCACAACCAGTATGGCGGCTACACCGAGGATTCCGCCGAATATCAGGTGGTGCTCGACCGCTTGAAGCGCAAATTCGCGAATGCGCCGAAATATCTGCCGAAACCGGTGCTGATCGGCAAGGGCAACAACACCGTCGGCATCGTGAGCATCGGCAGTTGCGACGGCGCCATCCGCGAGGCGCTCGATGTTCTGCAGCATCAGAAAATCGAAGTGGATTATCTGCGCGTGAAGGCATTTCCTTTCAACACCGACGTGGAGGCGTTCTTGAAAGCGCACTCCACGATTTTCGTCGTGGAACAAAATCGCGATGCGCAGTTGAAATCCTTGCTGACGCTGGAAACCGCGGTCGAGAAATCCAAATTATTTTCGATATTGAGCTATAGCGGCCTGCCGATTTCGGCTCAACCCATCGTCGATGAGATCCGTGCCAAGCTCGCGGAAGCGCCGCGGCTGACAGCGGTTCCGCGCTGAACCCAAGAGTTCCCATGTCATACATCAACAAACCGAAAGTCTCCCACCCCTCGCTGCCCACGAATTCATTGGGCCTCACGCGGCGGCAATATGAAGGCAGCATGTCGACGCTATGCGCCGGCTGCGGCCACGATTCCGTGACGGCGGCCATCGTCGAGGCATGCTGGGGACTGTCGATGCAGCCGGAACAATTGGTCAAGCTGTCCGGCATCGGCTGTTCATCGAAGACCACGGCATATTTCGTGAGCGGTGCGCACGGATTCAATTCCGTCCACGGGCGCATGCCATCGATTGCCAGCGGCGCGAATGCCGCCAATCGCGGACTTACCTATGTGGGGGTATCGGGCGACGGTGATTCGCTCTCGATCGGCATCGGCCAATTGGTGCATGTCATCAGGCGCAATCTGAACATGCTGTATTTGATCGAGAACAACGGCGTTTACGGATTGACCAAGGGCCAGTTTTCAGCTTCCGCCGACATCGGCACCAAGGCCAAACGCGGCGAGACCAATTCATCGCCGCCCATCGATCCGGTGCTGCTGGCGCTGACCCTCGGGGCGACGTTCGTCGCGCGCAGCTTCTCGGGCGACAAGGCGCAACTCGTGCCGCTGATTCAAGCCGGCATGCGCCACAATGGCTTCGCCTTGATCGATGTTCTCTCGCCCTGCGTGACCTTCAACGATCATGAGGGGTCGACCAAGAGCTACGGATTTACCCGCGAGCATTATCATGCGGCGGTGGAGGCGGATTTCGTGCCGCGGGCCGAGGAAATCGCCGTGGACTATCCTGCGGGCGAGTCCATACCCGTCAGTTTGCATGATGGCAGCAGGGTGGTGCTGCGCAAGCTCGATCCGTCCTACGATCCGACCGATCGCAGCGCTGCGTACAACTACATCGAAAACAAGCTCAAGCAGAATGAGTACGTGACCGGGCTCATCCACATCGATGAAGCGGATAACACCGAGTTTCACAATTTGAACCGCACGGCGAAGGCGCCCCTCAACAGCATCCCGTTCGAAAAACTCTCACCCGGCAGCGCAGCTCTCGACAAGCTGATGGGGCGCTATCGGTAAGGATCCCGATTCGGTAAGGATCTCGAATCGCTCTGCGGCGCCTACTGGCGGCGCAAATGGGTGGCCGATAGAAATAGGCGGGCCGGCTCGCCCAACATTTCGTAGATCGCCATATAGGAGCGCAGCAGCGTTTCTGGGTTCGGTACAAGGTGAAGGATGCCGAAATCCCTGGCGGCCAGAATGCCGGCGGGCGCCGGAACGACCTCGAGACCGGCTTCCGTGAATTCTTGCGCGGCGCGCCACATGTGAGTTGCATGCGTCACCAGAATAATGCGGTGCACGCCGTCGGCATTGAGGAGATGCGCAGAATTGCGCGCATTTTGATAGGTGTCATAAGCAGAAGCGTCGATCCAACGCGCCTCGATGCCGAAATTTCGCTGGAGCGTGTCGTGCATGGCACGGGCCTCGAGAGAGAATCCCGTGACGAGAACCGGCAAACCGGTCTTGCGCGCGAGGTACGCACCGTAGCTCAATCTCTCCAGCAATAAAGGTTCCGCAGCGGGACCTCCGTATTCAGGAGCCAGCGCACGCTGGCCGCCGCCGCCCAAGATCACTATCGCCTGGGCGTTTGCGGCGAGTTGCAGGTCCAGCGGAGGATAGCGCTCCGCGAGGCGGGTGATGCCGTCGGACACAATCGGGGTCGATAAAAGCCATAAAGTCGCGAGACCCGCTATCAGGCAAATGCGCGCCAGCAGCGGCCGGCGCTTGAGCAGCAGCAGACCCAGCAGCGCCAACAAAAGTGGGCCGGAGGGGGGCAGAACGAGCTCTTTCAGCAGCGTCTTGAATTGCAATAACCAAATCAAAAGTGAGACGCCCCTGTGCCGCGTAAGGCATGGCTAAACGATGGAGTCTACCAAAGTTGCCACTGATCGAAGAGCAGTACCTGAATTGCGACCAGCGTGTTCGTCGTCGCGTGAGCGGCGACCGACTCGCCAAGTTTCCCGGTTTTCACGGCAATCGCGCCATACGCAACACCCGCGACGATGCCCGGAAACCATAGGCTGCCGTGCATGAGGCCGAACACGACTGCGCTGATGGCGATCGCCGGCCAGCGAACGCTTTGCAGAGCCACCGAGTCGAACTCCGCGCGGCCGATACGGCGCATCAAAAACCCACGATAGGCCAGCTCTTCCGCGATCGGTACCGTGATGATCGCCGCTGCCGCGCGGCATCCGATCCACGCGGCGCGCGCCGAACCCGGTAGCCGCGCCAAGTCGTCGGGCATTGCCGCCGGCGCCGTCACCACGTGAGCAAACGCCGACCAAACGCCGAAGATTGCCACGCCCGTCAGTACGCCGCGCCAGCTGAATCCCCAACTCACATTGCCGTAGCTGCGGCGGTAGGCCCACAGCGCAGCCACGGCACAGACGATTCGCAGGGGATATAAAAAATCGAAGCCCGCGGAGGCGGCGCGCGTAATCATGCCGGCGGCCAGAATCGCCAGCAGCGGCATCAAATAGGCAGCTGTCGCGTCGTGCACACCGGCGTCGGCGAGCGGCGCCGTGCGGTTCAGCCAGGTACTGCGCTTGGCGACATACGCGACGCCGAATGCGGCCAAATTGAACGCGATCCACCCCGCTTGAGAGTGAAAGCCCACCGTCGCTATTTTTTCATAGCCGGCATCGCCCATGAGCACCAACGCGGCGATGCGCACCGTGTTCAATAGGAATATGACCAGCACCGCGATCGGAACAATGATCAGCGCGCGCGGGAAAACATACTCGCGGCGGAAATACCAAAGCCATGCCGTGCAGAATGCGAGCATCAGACCCACGCCTTCGAGCCCCGAACAGATCTCCGACACCTGCACCGCGAAATGATCGGTGAACAAGGTCAAGGTCGATGCATCGGTGCGCAGCGACGGAATCAGCGGGCGCAGCACCATGCTGACGAGCCGAAACGTGATTGCGGCTACCGGCGCCCACAACAACTGGCTCAGCTTGAATATCAGCAGCGCGGCGGCGGCCGGCAGCAGCGAATACAGCGGCAGCGCACCCGTTTGCCGGACTGCGTGGACCCAAAACCGCAGCGGCGCGATCCCGGCAAACAGCGCCAGGGCTGCGGCGAGGCCGCAGGCGTGCCATCCCAGGCTCAACAGCGGAAAGGGTACGGCACCGCCGCGGTACAGTAGCGACGATAACAGCGCGAAAGGTGCGAGCAGCGCCGTATGCACCAGCAGCCAGGCGACGCGCACCGGCGCTTCGTTGGACATTGCCGCAACGCTCGCGTTGCCGCTGCCGCGCAGGTACAGCAGTATCGCGAAGGATCCCGCATAGGCGATGGCGAAGCGGAATACCCAGTGCTGAATGTCGTGAGTGAGTTTTGCGGCGCCGGTGAGCGTATCCAGCGCCGGGCTTTGGATCAAACCGGATATCAGGAGCGTTTCGATCGCCAGGATCGCCGCGGCGAGAAGCAGACGTGCAAGCAGGCCGAACCGCGGCTTTCGTAGGACTGACGTACTCGATAAGGGCATGTTCACGTTGCGAGTCTAGCGCGCACGCCAAGCGGCCGGGCGAGATTGCACGAACAAGGTGATGAGAGTCTCAGGACGTGAAACCGCGGCGGGAAAGTGTCAATATCCGCCGATGCAAAAATTCATCATTGGTACAGCCGTTCTCTCGGCCTGTCTCGTGATCGCCGTCAGCCACGCATTCGCTCAAGACGCGCTCAAGATGCAAACCTGCGAAGCGACGCCGCAGCCGGCCTTTTGCAGCGCCGTTCGCGGCGCACGAGCACAAGGGTGGCCCGCCCAGAGCCGCTCGGAGGTGATGGCGCAACACGGGATGGTGGTGACCAGTCAACCGCTGGCTGCACAGGCAGGATTGCAAATACTGCAACATGGCGGCAATGCCATCGATGCAGCCGTGGCGACAGCCGCGATGCTCAACGTGATGGAACCCATGATGGTGGGCATGGGCGGCGATCTATTTGCCGTCATGTACATCGCCAAAGAGCGAAAAATCTATGTGCTGAATGCGAGCGGAATGGCTCCGACGGGTGCAACCGTTGAGCGCTACAACAAGCTGGGTTACGCCTGGAATCCGAAGAATTGGGGTCCGGGCTCGGGCATGCCCCCGCACGGAATATTGACCGTCACGGTGCCGGGTGCGGTGTGGGGATGGCAATCCGCGCTCAAGCGCTTCGGCAAGCTGACTTTCAAAGAAGTGTTGGAACCGGCAGCTCGATACGCGCAAAACGGGTTTCCGATTTCCGAACGGATTGCGCATGACTGGCGCATGCCCGATGCATTGCCGTTGCAAGCCTGCTGTACGTCAGCGGATCCTGACTCCATCAAGACGTGGTACGTAAATGGCGTGCCGCCGCAGCCCGGGCAGGTGTTCAGGAACACCGAGCTCGCGCGCACCTTTCGACTGCTGCAGACGCAGGGAAGCGATGCCTTTTATAAAGGCGAGATTGCCCGGGCCATAGTCGCGAAGTCGCAGGCTCTCGGCGGCACGATGACCCTCGAGGATCTGGCGAACTACAAAGGCGAATGGGTCGAACCCGCACATACCCAATATCATGGCTACGACATTCTGGAGTTGCCGCCGCCGGCGCAGGCGTGGGCTACCGATGAGATCCTCAACATTCTGCAGGCCTGCGTGCCGCAGTGGGCGCCCGGCCAGACCCTCGCCTCGCTGGGCCCCGCGAATCCGCAGTATTGGCATATGCTCGTCGAAGCGAAGAAGCTTGCCTACGCCGACCTGTATCAGTACAACGCCGATCCCAATTTCGCCGCCGTGCCGCTGGCAAAATTATTGTCCGAATCGTATGCGTCATCGCTTTGCGGAAAGGTAAATCCGCAACGCGCCTCCACGCCCGGCCCGGAAGGGAATTTTCCAATGCCGGGCGACACCATCGTGCTGTCATCCGCGGACAGCGAAGGCAACATGGTTTCATGGGTGAACAGCAACTTCAGTGCCTTCGGCTCAGGCATCACGGTCCCGGGCTATGGTTTCATATTGCACAATCGGGGCGCCTTGTTCACGCTCAATCCGAAAAGCCCCAATATCATCAAGCCGCACAAGAGGCCGTTCAATACGCTGTCTGCCGGCTTCGTGATGCATGGCGGACAGCCGCTCATGACGGTGACGCTGATGGGCGGGGATATGCAGGCGCAGGGCCACGCGCAGACCTTGGTGGATATCCTCGATCTCGGCGCCAACCTGCAGGCCTCAGCCGACATGGCGAGATTCCGCCATTCACAGGTGTCGAACACGCTGAGTCTGGAGACGCCCCTCTACGATCTTGTCGGCTCAAAGCTTGCGGCGATGGGGCACGCAGTGAAATCTGTCAGCGGTGAGGAAATGGGCGGGGTCCAAGTCATCATGTTCGTGGCGGATCCAGGTGCTGCCCAGACAGACGAAGCGGGTTCTGCCAAACGCGTTACCGGCTACTACCGGTCTGGGTCTGATTTTCGGAAAGACGGACAGGCCGTGGGTTGGTGATGCTCGAGGTTCGCGTCATTGCGAACCTCAATTGGCTGCGGGACTCTGGATGTTGCGCACCATCTTCAAGACCATGGTTCGAGGAAGAAATGGGACCATCCGTGCGGTGCGGTGATTGCCTTTGCCGGTAATGACGATTCTTTGGTTCTTGAGAAAACCCGCGTAGCCGGCCTCGGCCACGGGCATCGATTCCATCACCGCCGCGGTCTTGCCAAGACGCGTGGCGCCCGTTCCTGCACGCTCGCGAAATTTGCTCTTGGTTGGGCCGGGGCAAAGACAACTGACATGCACACCCGTGCCGCGCGCTTCTTCCCAAAGCGCTTCGGAGAACGACAGGACGAAAGCCTTGGACGCGTAATAGACCGCCATCAGCGGTCCCGGGACGAATGCGGCCATGGAAGCGACGTTCAAGATGCCGCCGCGCTTGCGCTCGAGCATCTGAGGCCAGTAGACATGAGTCAATTCCACCAGCGCGCGGTCGTTCAAGTCGATCATGCCGACTTGCGACTCGGCGGCCGAGCCGGCAAAGGCTCCCGCCATCCCAAAGCCGGCGTTGTTGACCAGCACGTCGACGCCGAGTCCTGCCGCTTTGATCGATTCAGCCAGGCGGGTTCCGCCTCCTCGCTCGGCCAAATCGACGGAAAATACAGCTGCCTTTACACCGTGGGTTGCCGACAGCCGAACGGCGACCTCGCGCAGCGCCGCTTCGCTGCGTGCAGCGAGGATCAGGTCGTAACCACCCCTTGCAAAACATTCCGCCAGATCTACGCCGATCCCCATTGATGCGCCGGTTACCAGCGCCGTCTGGCCTGCGCCCGGTTTTTCGTTTGCCATGGCTATGCTCCCCGCGTTATGCCGGCCATTGCCGGTGGTTTTGCCCAGTCTCGCGCCTTTCACCGGCCGTGTCGAATCGAGGAAGCTTGCTGATGGCGGCTTTAAGCGCCTGTGGCGGCGGCCCACCGCGGGGCCTTGCGCTAAGGCGCAATCAACCTGCGCTTGCCGTCGGCGCACAGCATCACGCCGGGCTCATCCAGGCCGATTCTATCCCACAGTTCGCAGGTCACTTCCCGGTGACGTTGATCCAGCGCCTCGCAATAATTGGTGTAGATGCAGGTGCGCACCTTGTTGCCCTCTCCGGCGCGAACCTTGGCGAACCAATCCGGGTCGGCCAGCGCCTGGCGCGCGAATCCGACAATATCCGCCGCACCGCTCGAAAGCGCATGCTCCGCTTGATTGAAATGATGTATTCCGCCGGAGAGCACGATGGGTGTATCGAATCCAGCCCGGCGGATCTTGGCGCGGATCCGCGTAGACGCGTCGTTGTTGCGGCCGAAGGGTCCGATGGCGTCCGAATAATACGACGGCATGCATTCATAGCCGCTGCGGCCCGTGTAGGGATACGCGGCCTCGCCGATTTTGGGCTGCGATGCATCCTCGAATTTCCCGCCGCGGGAAAGGGAGATGAAATCCATGCCCGCGCCGGCCAGGCGTTCGGCAAAATATTCCGCATCTTCGACGGTGCTGCCGGATTCGATGCAGTCCTCCGCCAGCATGCGGCAGCCGACCGTATAGCCGCCGCCCACTTGTGCGCGAACCGCGCTGTACACCTCGAGCGGCAAGCGGATTCGCTGCGTACGTTCTCCGCCGTAGCCGTCGCTCCGCGTATTTCTCGCGGAGAGAAAAGAAGCCATGGTGTAGGCATGCGCATAGTGCAATTCGACGCCGTCAAATCCTGCGCTGCGGGCGCGCGCCGCGGCGGCGGCGAAAACACCGGGCAGCGTGGCCGGCAGATCGCGAACAGCCGGCACGTCGGTGTCGGTCACTCGCTCGCGAAATCCTTGGCGAAGCGATTCGAATTCGCGCGCGGTCAATGCGCTTTCCAACTCGGCCTCACTCAATTCGGCCAGCCGGGCTCGAACACCGGCTTCATCGCTGTCGGGCATTTGCAAGAATTCTCGGTGCCGCGGCGTAACTCTCAAGAAACGCTCGAAGTATTTTTGCGGCGAGGGGCGCCTTCGAATACTCAAAAAATCGATGATTTGAATGAAGAGCTTGGTTTCGCCGCCGCTCGCCCGGCGGACACACTCCGTCAATTTGGCGAGGCCCGGCAGAAAGCGGTCATCGCCGATTCGCAGCAGCGGTCCGCTGGCAACGTCGCGCACGCCCGTGGCTTCCACCACCAGTGCGCCCGGACGGCCGCGCGCGAAGCGCTCATACCAAGCCAGTACCGAGGGCGTGACCTCACCATCATCGGAAGCGCGCCACGGAACCATGGCGGGTACCCAGGTACGCGACGTCAGGTGTACTGGTCCGACCTTGATCGGCTGAAACAGTTGAGAGGTCTTGATTTCAACGGCATTCGGCCACGGCGCGGCAAGCGGCGTGTACTTGATGCGCTCAAGCGGGCGCCAAGCGGCCATCAGCTTCGGATGAGAATGGATTGAGCACCGGCTCCATTGATTACCTAAATAGCTAATTTATCTTCCCTAGATAATATCGCTAATTTCCATCAAACTCTACAAAAATTAGGAAAATCAATTACATACGGCCTCGCAGTCGGGGGCGACGCGCCTTGTGCCCCACCCTCTTCCGTGGCTTACTCGCTAGCCTACTTGCCGGATAATCTCCGGCGCACACGCATTGGGCGCGATGGACATCGACAAGGCTCCCGACTTATCTCAAATCCTCGCGTCGGCGACCGACGGAGACCGCGCCGCAATCGACCAACTGTACGGCATCCTGTACCCGGAGCTGCGCGCTTTGGCTCACCAGCGCGTCCGGGGTTCGAGCAATGCGGTGGTACTCGACACAACGTCGTTGGTTCACGAGTCGTATCTTAAGTTCGTGAATGCCGGCAAGATCGCCGTGCAGAGTCATAAGCAGTTCCTGGCCTATGCCGCCCACGTGATGCGCTCCGTCATCGTGGATTACGTGAGGCACGCTCAAGCGCAGCGGCGGGGCGGAAAGAGCGTGCACGTCACTTTGGATACCAACCTCGCCGAGTCAATCGAGTCTCCGGTCGATGAGATCATCCGAGTCAACGACTTGCTCGACGAACTCGCGCTGGTCGATGGTCGACTCGTGAGCGTCGTGGAAATGCGCTACTTCGCTGCTCTCGACAACGGCGAGATCGCCGAGTGCCTGGGGGTGACCGACCGCACGGTTCGCCGGGATCTCGAGAAAGTACGATTGCTGTTGCTCGATGCGATCGGCTAGGCCCGTGCCTGCCTCCACCATGAAGCGCACGGCCGGCGAGTACGCCGTGCTCCTTGCGCTGTTGGACGAGGCGCTCGACCTCGACGTCGAGGCGCGCGACGCCTGGATCGACCGGTTGCCGGAATCTCACGCGGACCTGCGGCCTGCGCTGCGGCGCATGCTGTCGGAGACGTCTTTGCAAAAGTCCGCGGACAGCAGCGGCTTGCAGGCGCAAATTGCCGCCGTCGTGCAGAATACCGCTGCGCAACCCGAGACCACGGAGCTCAATGCCGGCGAACACATCGGCCCATATGAACTCGTGCGCGAAATCGGCCGGGGCGGCATGGGATTCGTCTGGTTGGCCAATCGGGCGGATGGCGCGTTCAAACGATCGGTGGCGTTGAAACTTCCCTATGCGACGTGGGCGGGCCGTCTCAGCGAGCGGATGGGACGCGAGCGGGACATCCTGGCCGGTCTCGAGCATCCGAACATCGCCCGCTTCTATGATGCGGGCGTCGATGCGCTGGGGCGCCCCTTCATGGCCATGGAGTATGTCGAAGGCCAGGCAATCGATGTCTACTGCCGCGAGCGGAACCTGTCGATTCGCGAGCGCCTGTCTCTCGTCCTCGACGTCGCCAAAGGGGTGGCGTACGCCCATTCCAAGCTGGTCGTTCACCGTGATCTGAAGCCGGCCAACATGCTGGTCACCGCCGCGGGCGCGGTGCGCCTGCTCGATTTCGGCATCGCGAAACTCATCGAAAGCGATACCGTCAAGGCGTCGAACGATACGCAATTCGCGGGGCGCCTGCTCACGCCCGATTATGCGTCGCCGGAACAGATCCGGGGCGAGACCATCGGCACCGCCGCAGACATTTATTCGCTCGCGGTGGTGACCTATGAATTGCTGACCGGAACTCGGCCTTACCAGCTGAAGCGACTAAGCGCGGCGCAGCTCGAAGAAGCCATCGCAAAGGTCGACCCGCCGAGCGCAAGCGATGCGGTACAGGACAAGATGGTCAAGCGTCAATTGCGCGGCGATCTCGATGCCGTTTTGAACATGGCGATGAAAAAAAGCCCTGCCGATCGATACGCGACCGTGGATGCGTTTGCGAGCGATCTGCAGCGCTATTTGAGCGGTCAGACTGTGATCGCACGCCCGGATAGCACACTGTATCGAATGCGCAGATTGGCCGGCCGCCATCGCGTCGGCCTGGGTGCGGGCGTCGTGGTTCTCCTCGCTCTGGTCGCCGCCACGGCCGTGTCATTGATCCAGGCCCGCGAGGCGAAGCGGCAGGCGGAGCGAGCGACAGCGACCAAGAATTTCCTGCTGCGTGTCTTTCGGGCCAACGATCCGCGCATTGCGACGGACCGGCCACGCGGCGAGATCACCGCCCGGGAATTGCTCGATATCGGCTCCGCGCGCATCGAAAAGGATTTCACGGGACAGCCGGAGCTGCAGATCGAATTGCTGGGTCTGACCGCCGACATGTACGACTATATGTCCGACGAAGGACACTACGCGGCGGCGCAGAAGCGCCGCATCGAGTTGGCCCGAGCGTATTACGGTGCCGGCCATCCCATTGTCATTCAAGGCCTGTTGAATGAAGCCGACGCTGCTTGCCTGCGTGAAGATTATGCCAAGGCGAATCGGCTGCTGGATGAAACGGATGTCTCGCTGAGGAACGCAAACCTGGATGAAAGCGTGATGCGGGCGAATTGGTGGCGAACGAAAGCGCGTGCAAGCGGCAGTATGGGACGACCGGTCGAATTCGATCATGCACTCAAGCAGGCGCTGGCTTTGTACGCAAGAGCGGCGCCGCACAGCAATGATTATGCCGTGGCGCTCAGCTTGGCATCGCTCGATCAAACCGAGCATGGAAACGGCCCGCAAGCCGAACAATTTCTCATACAAGCCTTGGCAGTCGCGCAAACCGCGCCGGATCGCGATGATTCGAGCATTGCCGACTATTTGTACGACCTCGCGCGCGTTCAAGAAAGACTCGGGGAATTCGCCGCCGCGGAAGGCACCTATGTGCGCGCAGAAACGCAAGCGAGGAAGACCTATGGCGAGCACAATGCAGTGTATTGGTATTCCCTCGCTCACCACGCACAACTCCTGCACCAGCGAGGGGAAAGAGACGCCGCCGCTGCGTTGTTCGGGCAGATGTTGGCGGCGATTCCGCCGGACTGGACCACCAATGGGAGCGACAAGGTGGCACGCGAGACTTATGCGGAATGCCTCGCGGCCGAAGGGCGCGCCCGGGACGCCGCTCCCATCTTCGAAGCCAACTACCAATCCTATGTAGCACACGGCCGCGCCGATTTCGGGGTGCGGGAAGTACGGCGTAAGCTGGGTGACGCCTATGATCAGCTCGGACGCACGTCCGAGGCACGCACACTTTTGCAGGCCGCCCGCGATGAATCGATTGCGAAGGACGACGCTTCTTCTTCCTGGGCCTTGCGCATGCGCGAACGCTGGGGGAGATTTCTGCTCGATCACTCCCAAGAGGGCGATCCCGACTTTGCGGCCGCCGAACTCGAATTCAAAGCCGTACTCAAAAGCGCCGCGGACCGGCCGCTGGTGGAACCTGCTCTCGCCCATTCTGGGCTTTCCCGCATCGCTGCCGCCCGGGGCGACGATGCGCTCGCCCTGCGTGAAAGCGGGCAAGCGCTGACCGACTTGGGCCGGGTGAAGGGGTTGTACGATGTGCGCGTGAAGCCCCGATTGTGGCTCGTGCACAGCGCGCTCCTCCTCAAGAGCGGCGAGAGAACCGGCGCACGTCAATGGGCCGACAAGGCGCTCGAGGCCAGTCTCAAATATGACGATCCAATGAGTTCTGGCATCGCGGCTGCCCGAAACTCGGTTCGTCTCGCCGCCGCAACGCCCAGTGCGAATTAGGTTCCAGCCGCGGTCTCGCGGGGACGGATCTTTGCCTATGTGCGCTATCTCGATGCGTTGAACGCTGAGAGCGAGACGACGCCGCCGTAAGATTTCCCAGCGATCTGGACATGGGAGACGAGATTTTCCGGGCGAATGGCGTCCCAATGCGTGCCGGGACCATTGATTCCGCGGCCTATGTCCAAATCGCGAGCAGAACTCGTCTTACTTGGTAGGCGAATCGACATCGGTATGTACGAGGGAGCAAGAGAATGAACAGCAATTTGGGAGTCGCGGGCACCATCGCGGCACTCGCAGCACTGCGCCCCTGCAAGTCCGCGTTGGCGGATGTGACACCTATTCGGCGCCTTCCGGGTTCCCGACAGTGCAAATGAAAAAAATGTCACTCGTCGTCATGTTCGCGAGCGCGATGGCGAGCTTCATCCTCTCGCTCGGGATATCGAATGCCACATCTCCGGCGCCTGCCGCGAATCCCACGCCTGCGAACGATGCCGATCCCTTTCCGATCACCGTTCGGGTGCTGCCCGGCGTCGTTCTAGTCGGAGCGAAAGGCGGCCGCGCGGCGGGTGGATCGGGAGGCGCGCTCACGATATCGGGCGCCACCATGCCGGCCGGCGAGCGCACCGTATCCATATCCATCCAGAACGAGAGTGGCGCCGCGGTGGATGCGCAGCAGGTCAAGCCGGATGCCAAAGGCAACTATTCAGCCGCTCCACCCGCGCCGGTGAACGCAGGCACGTATAAAGTCACGGTGACCGCGCCCGACGGGCGAGGCGCCGCACAAGCTACATTTCGTGCGATCGAACCCGTGGCGCTTGGCGCCCAAGCCGACTCAGCCATGCTCGATGCCGTCGGCGCCGCAGAAGATGCCCTCACCGGCGTGCAGGCCCAGATTGAAGCGCAGGTCGACTCGCCGGCTAAGGACAAGGCCAAGAAGAAGTTGGCCGATGCCCATCAATCATTGCACGACCTGCGCACCGCCGAATCCCACGGTTCGCTCAACGGTCTGATCGGCGCCATTTCGTCGGACGCCGCGCTGGCGGAATCGCTCCGGCCGAACCTCAACAAATTGACGAACCAGGTCAACGAGACGATTAACGAGACCGAGCGCGTCAAGAGCCTCACAGCCGAGATGTCCAAGGCCGACTTAGGATGCCACCAAATGGCCTTCGTCACCGAGGTCTTCAAAGGCATTTCGGCGCTGCTCAACGTCAAGAAGCGCGTCCTCGACACCGCCATCGGCCTGGCAAAGGACGTCACGTCCGACATCACCGCGAACAAGGCCAAGGCCGCCGGCGCGAGCCCGGCACTAGCCTTCGTGAGCGGTCAAGTCGTCAAGAATCTACCCGAGCTCAACAGCGCTTCGAAACTCTCCGGGAATGCCTACGGCATCATGGCGGACGTGGGTGCCTTCATCAGCGACACCCTGTTTGGCATGTATTGCGAACAATTCACAGGACCCATCGAAGGCATCATGAATGCGCGCTTTTTCGAATCGCGCGGCGGAAACGGACCTACGCTCTGGTGGAGCTACAACTACAAGATCTCAGGCCGCATCGTTCTCTACTACCCGAAGAGCGCGAAGGGTGGCACGTCGATCCGAATGAACGGACGCATCGAAGGCTATGCCCACGGCTTCGACACCTGGGAAGACGCGCTGACGGTAACGTTCCCGAAACTCATGTCGGGTGCGATGCAGTACAAACACAGCTTTCCACCGTTCGAAGCCGGCGGCACCGTATCGCAAGTTGCCAGTCAAGGTTCGCGTCCCTTATCCGCCTACGTGGAAGGCTCCGCGGCAGGATTGCTGGTGCCCAATAGCTTCCTCATCAGCGTCACGGGCGTCCTCGAGAAGAACGCCATTACCATCGTGCTCGGCCCGGCAAAGAGCGACATTTCGCCGGTGCACCGGGTCACCGTCCTCATCCTCTCGCCGCTGACCGGCGGACTCGGGCCGCAGATCACCTGGTATCCGCTGCCCTTCCAGAAAGTACGCAATTTCATCGACAATGCCGCGAACGGCGAAGCGATGAAGCTGCCGCTGCGGACCGACAGCGACACCATGACGGCCGAGAGCGTATTCACCGGAAAGGTCGACAAGGCAACGGCCAAGGCGGACTACACACTCAAGATCAAGGCGTGCAATCCAGGCTGCTGAGTGACCAATAACGATGACGTTTTTCGATCTTTTCCGGCAGAAAGTGGCGTCCCCACGCGTACCCCGTCTTAACCCCCGTAAACGTGACCAGGGTTTCTGGATACTCCTTGGCGCCTTGCGTGACGTATAGATAGGAATCCATGACGTCCGTCCGACAAATGCGTCGAACGGTCGTCAGCGGCTCGTGGTCCTTGCCGGTCGGGCAGCTGGGCGATGGCTGCACTGCGCGCGCATTCGAGAGAGGCTCATGCATCCGCCGGTCCCCGGGTCGGAATATCGGCCGCCACCGCACGCGCGGCCTGATCCAGGTCGATGACCGCATCGGCGACCGCGAGAACGCGTGCTATATCATCGTAAAGCGCGATCACCGAGGCGCAGCTGGCCGCAGCCTTGCGAAATCCCGGCGCCAAAAAGTGGTCCCGGCCATAGCGAGGAATGATCAGCGTCAGGCGGTTGTCGCGTGCCGCCACCAACGGCCGTCCGTCGATGTTCGCAGCTGGGCCGCTGAGCGCGAGGAGCCGCTCCATGAATGCGGGGGTCAGAAGTGCGCGCGCTGCGATTTGATCGGTGCTCCACACATCATAGACTTGTGCGAACCGCGGATCTTCCAAAACAACGTGCTGGCGGTTGCTCGTCTTCAACCAATGGCGCAGCTGTTCGAAGGCGCCGGTACCGGCGATCACCGTCGTGGTCGCCTGCAGACGCCTCGGCAGCGTCACCTCGACCACCAGACCCTCGAAGGACACACGGCGTTGCTTGCCCGATCCCAACGTCAGCAGCAGAGTCGCGATGCTGATGAAAAGTCCGCGGTGCGTACCGAAGAATTCGTTGTTTGAAACGGCCCTGTCGAAATCGTCGAAGAATCTTTCGGAATTCAATGCTTGCTGATCGAGCTGAGCGGGCGAGCGAAACGAAAGGTCGCCGAAGCGCGCCGCCAGCAACGGCAGCACGCGGCCCAGGTACAAGCGGGCATAGGCGGCGCTGCCATCGCGCGCGGCCGCGTAAAAGCCCGCCATCGCTCCAACGCCCACCAGACAGATGGCGTTCCAAATCATTCCGGCGACGCCGTCTCGATCGGGCCTACCGCTCATCTGCTCGAGACACCATAGACCGAAGCCCGCGGCGGCGCCCAACGGAACCCGGGCCATCGCACGGGCATTGACCTGACACACCACTTCCAGGCGCGCCGCCTCGAGTTCGGCAAGCACCGGGCGCAGCGCGCTCATGAGCTCGTCGGCCGTCTGATCATCGACCTTGGGCGCCGGCGTGACGGCGACCAGCGACATCGCGATCCACGCACCGCTGCCGCCGACGAACAGTGCCGCGAACAGCCCGACGAAGATACCGCTCAAGAGCCCGTGGATCCCCGGCGATTTGTGCATGGCCGCGCTGAGTACCATGACGAAGATCACGAGCGCCGCGATACCGCACGCGGCGAGAGCGCGCTGCGCCAAACGCCTGCGGCCCTCGAGGGCGGTGCCGTTTTCCGTTGTCATGAGAGCAACTGGCCGGCATCTACCGCCTCGCGCGCCGCGACCGATGCCTCAAAGAAGGGCGGCGGCTTTGCGACGCCGGCGAGATTTGCCAGCAGGGGGCCGGGGAATATCTGAGTAGCATTGTTCAAACCGCCGACCGCGGCATTGTAGAAGCGCCGCGCCGCCGCGATGTTGGTTTCCACCTCTTGATAGCCGCATTGGGCTTCGATCATGGGTCCATCGGACTTGAGCGACGGGTAATTCTCGGCCACCGCGAACAATCGTCCGAGTCCGGCCGTCAGCTGCCCTTCGGCCGCGAATTTGCCCTCCGTCGCCGCAGGGTCGGTCGTGTTGCCGAAACTCGTCGCTTTGGTGCGAAGCGCAGCGATTTCATCGAGCAAACCACGCTCATGCTCCATGAATTTTCGCGCAATCGCGAGCAGATTAGGAATGAGGTCATGCCGCTGAGCCAATTGCACATCGATGCCGG